>LSQX01273697.1_pt1 | contig 12585 bp, 7 predicted proteins | sample 654561 | NCBI WGS metagenome assembly LSQX01 (sample SAMN04489861, study PRJNA283612) | anaerobic digester metagenome | isolation source: 4 biogas reactors fed with cattle manure at either 37C or 55C with and... | place: Denmark: Kongens Lyngby | collected 2014 | reverse complement strand
CAAAAAGCCACCATGCCAGCAAAAAAGCGGCGCCCGTTGCCATGATAAGCGCTGATATCCATCCCAGGGGCGATGCTCCTGCAATGATGAAACCGAGCGCGCCTGTTACAGCCAAGGCTCCGGACAACCAGGGAACATACTTTGTTTCAGGTTTTGCTTCCAAGCGTATCCTTAGGGCATCTACCCTGTTTAGCTGTTCCTGGTACTGTTCCCGGGCCTGTTGGAAGGCATCTATTCCCGCCCTTAACGCCGCATTATCAACAGCCCTTACAGCATCTTCATGTTCCGGCTTCCAGCCCCCTACCAGGCAATCAGCAGCACGCTGCCTTAGCTGTTCACGGTAACTCTTTATATCTATATCAATACTGTTCAGATCATCCTTATCATTTTTTATTCTTTCATAAGATCTCACTGCCAGTTTAATCTCAGTGGCATTCTCCAGTATTGCTTCATCCTGCCGGGTATAAGATGAAACCGCAGCCTCCAGCTGTTTCATTCTGTCTTCCAGCTTATCCCGCTGAAGCTTTAAGCTTTCCAGCTCATCATCAATCTGCTGCAAATATTCAAGAGGTTTATCAGGCAGATCATCATAACCGGCGATATAAGCAGAATCAGCCCTCAGCTGTTCAATTCGCTCCAACTTTTTCCGGACTGGATTCAGCCTTTCGCAGCGATCTATATAGGCTAGCAGTTCGGCCTTTTTGGTAATATACTGCTGGAGTTTATGCTGCCGATCGAGCAATAGTGCTTCATCCCGGTGCAGCTTATCTTCATTATCACGGGCTTCGCCAAGCATTTCCCTGAGTCCTCTCAATCTGTCCTGAATTTCCTTTGCCCGCGGCTTTCCCCTTCTGTCCGGACGCCAAAGACGGTTGGCTTCTTCATCCAGTCCCCTTATAACATCGGTTACAGGCCTGAGAAAGGAATTAAACTGTCCCCCCAAAAGCTGCTGCATGGATTCCCATGCTGCAGTTTCGGGAAACTTTAAATCATGCAGTTCAATTGCATAAACCTCTTCGAATACATTCCTGGGCAATACTTCTACATAAGGCAGTGCCCTGTTTCTCAAGTCAGCAATCCGGTCCCCCCGCTCCAGCATTCCAACCGGCCTGCTCAGCAGCCTGCGGTGTACAGTTATATTCTCCTCTTCATTCAGTATGATCTCACCCTCGCAGTCAGCTTCGGCCAGGCCCCATGGTATAAAGGGGTTTGAATCCCTGTTTGCCGGCTCCCAACCGTAAAACAGGGTTGTTACCAGGTTAAACAGCGTGCTCTTCCCGGATTCGTTGCGCCCGCATACCAGGATAAGCCCCGGCTTCAGCAGCGGGCTTTCCCAATCCCTCAGGCAGCCAAAAGCCTTAGCCTTTATTCTCATAAGCCTCATATCCCTTCCTCCTCCAGCAGGCGGGCGGTAACATCATACTCCATTCCCTGGAGCAGTTCGAGCAAATACGAAAGGGTTTCCTCGTTATCACCGGCAGTACACCCGGCCAATCTTTCCGGTTTCAACTTCATCAATATTTTGGGATCGGTTTTGGCTTTTTCAATGATTTCCAGAGCTGCTCCCAACACATGGGGTTTCCCCTTGTATTCATCCGGCAGCACCGGGCGCGCAACATCCCCGGCATTTACCTCTACATGCCGGAATCCGAGTGATACCAGAAGGTATTCCTCCAATTCCCTGGTATTATCCTCATTCCCAAGCTCGGCATACAGCGGTGAAGGCCCTTCCAGGAACACCCTGGCCATGATATCATATGCCAGCTGTTCCTCCTGCATCTGATCTGAAACGGCCTTAAGGATATGTTCCTGGAGATCCGCCAGGCTGTTGGCAGCCGATAAACTGCCCACCCGGAATGATGACCAGCATACCGGCGCCAAAGGATAGAATTCGGCCTTTGTCTCCCCGGTATCGTCAATTTCAACCAGGTAAGCGCCTTTTAAGCCTTCTTCCTTGAAATGCCGGCCAACCAGATTCCCGGGATAAACCACCAACGGGCGATCGCACAAACGAGCCCTGGTATGAATATGTCCCAATGCCCAGTATGCATAATTTTTGGCAAGCAGGTCCTCGAAAGTACACGGAGCGTACCTGTCGTGCTCGGCTTCTCCCCTGGATCCCATAACCCAGACATGAGCAAGCCCGATATAGGGTACATTGTCATGCCCGGGGTCGGGGAAACTTTTTACCAGGTTCGTTCTTTCCTGCTGTGTTTCATGGCCAACGCCCGCAACATACGCCAGCAGCCTTCCCTGATCGTCATATACAGGGCAAACCTCGGGTTCTCCACTGCTAAAGACTTTCACGTTCTCCGGCCATTGAACCGTACTCCGCCGATAGGCAGCTCCGGCAGGGTCATGATTCCCCGGGGCATAGAATACCATTACCTTTCCATCTTTAAGCCTTGCCATCTGTTCCAGGATAAACCTCTCGGTAGCAAAGCTGAGAGTTTCGTTATCAAAGAGATCTCCTGCAATTAATACAGCGTTTACACGTTGTGACAAGGCTATATCTACCGCCTTTTGAAACGCCTTGCGAATGGACTCCCGCAGGTAGATCCGCAGCTGCTTGTCCTTGGATTGAAAAGGTGTATCCAGATGAACATCAGCCAGATGCAAGAACCTAAAACCCATCCGGCAGCCTCCTTTTATGTGAAATTACAATAAAGAAATTGTATGAATAATCGGAACTGTTTTATTACATGCAAATACCGGTATACGCAGAAAACATAACCTGGCGCTTTAAATGCTAAACAGGTCAGATACAATACTATTGCTAGTATACCATAAAAGCCCGTTACATAGAATAACGGTTTTCAAGTTTGCAGATAAACGTATTTTCAATTTGCCCCAATCCGGCTAAAGAACAACGACTGCATTAAATACAAAAAAAAACGGGCAAAGGCGGTAAACACGTCGCTAAACCCGTAATGGCCGGTATGCTTTTGCGCCCGGTTCAGAAGCTTAATTTAAATTATAAGCCTGGTAAAGCCATTACACTCTTTATTTTTTCCCGTATCTGCGTTATAGACTTTTCAGCGTTTGTACCAAGTTCGAGAACCTTAACAAGCTCTTTTTTAACTGTCTGCATGCCGCTATTTATCTGGGCATTCTCCTTCTCCAGTTGTTCTTTGCCTGCCCCTACAGCATCGATTATTGCCAGCATTGTGGCGGTATCAACTATGCCGTTCTGGGGAAGACTGGCAGTTTTTTTAAACGCATTTACCGCTGCCAGAGTTTCATCGCCGAATATGCCGTCAGCACCGTATTTAGGCAGCGGATAGCCCAGCTGCATCAAAACCTTCTGGAGTTTCTGAACATCATTACCCCTGTCGCCTTTTTTCATACTATGCACCTCCTTAAAAACGGTATAATCCTTTACAGCCTGGATAATTTCATCTAAGGGGAAAAATTTGCCGGGGCATACAGTGGCAGCCCCCGGCACTTCTTTATGCCCTTTTATCCAAATAATGGAGGGATACTCACGGAGCAAATCCCTGGCAACCCTGACCATAGCATCGAACTGCGCCTTGGGCATTACCCTGTCAAAAGCCTGACTGTCTGACGGATGATACATCCCTTCGGCGCACACCCCGATACTGTCAGAATTTGCTCCCTGGGCATGGGCTCCAACCGCCCACAGCGGACGCAGCTCCCATACCGAACCGTCTTTCCGTACCAATATATTGTATCCTGCGCCAATCCAGCCCCTCTTCAGATGCCACTCATGGATCTGCCGGGGAGATGCCTGCTGTGCCGCTGCATGATGAAGCACAATCCCGTTGGTTGCATTTCTTTTTTTCGGCCGGCCGGTGAATTTCAAACCGGCATCCTTGATATAATCCTTAACAGGCATTGCGCCACCTCCCTTTGTTAATGATGCTGCAGCATACCTTTTGAACTATGCCCCCTGTATAATAAATTGATTATATATTGCAAAAAGATACATTAATTGACACCGGTTTTTGTTAAATTGACATCACATTGACAGAGTCTTTTCTGAAATGGCAGCAAATTGATACCGGTTTTTGCAAAATTGGCAGCAAAAAGCCCTTCGGTGTATTCCCGAAGGGCTGAAACACTGGTGGGCGCAATAGGACTTGAACCTATGACCCCTTGCTTGTAAGGCAAGTGCTCTCCCAGCTGAGCTATGCGCCCCCGAATATTCATTTGTTTCCCCATATCAGTTGATGTATATTCTCCAGTCTGGGGGATGGTGGCGGCGAACGGATTTGAACCGCTGACACTTCGGGTATGAACCGAATGCTCTAGCCAACTGAGCTACGCCGCCGTAAATAATTGGTTGCGGGGGAGGGATTTGAACCCCCGACCTCCGGGTTATGAGCCCGACGAGCTACCTGACTGCTCCACCCCGCGACAAACCGTCTTTCCTGACGGTGATTTATATTTTATAATAAAACCCGGCTTAAGTCAATACCCTTTTTGCAGGAAGCTTTTTACTGTATATTATACATAGACTTTATAACCTTTTAGCAGGAATCCATCCGTTTCCCTCATTACAGGTACTTGTTACGCCTCGACTTTATAACCGAGTTTTTGCGATGCTTTGCTCGCAATTTCCTTTATTATAGTCTGTACATACTCAATTTTTTCTATATTCATCCTGCTTACCGGGCCGGAAACGCTTATGCCTGCTACCACTCTTCCGGTATAGTCCCATATCGGAGCGGCCACACACCTGGCGCCTATCTCACATTCCTCATCGTCAATTGCATATCCTTTTTTCCTGATCTTTTCCAGTTCCGCGATCAAATCCTCTTTTGTTGTTATTGTATGCGGCGTAAGTGGTGTAAGTCCCCTTTCTTTTATCATATGCTCAATCTCATGATTACTGTAATCAATAAGCAAAGCTTTTCCTACACCTGTGCTATGAAGGGGAGCTCTCTTTCCGATACGCTGCATGGTTTTAAGCATGTTATCAGGGCCATCCACCACATCAACATACACTACCATCATATCCTGATCAATAGCAAGACAGGCTGATTCCTGACACCTGTCAGCCAATTCCACCAGGTAAGGCCTTATAACATTTCTGATACTTATTTGACAGCTTACAAGATATCCAATATGGCAGAATTTCATCGATAATGAATATTTTTGCGTTTCGGGGTCTTGGTTTACATAACCGCTTAACATCATAGTCTTCAAAAACCTTAATACGGTACTGGCAGGCAGCCCTAATTTCTGTGAAACTTCCTGAAGCTTTATAGGGCCTTTATTGCTTGCCATAACCTCAATTATTTGAAAAACCTTTTCAACAGACTGATTTGTTTTTGTAGATGTTTTTTTCAAAACTCCCTCTCCCCTCATAAACAATTGCTATTACACATTTTAGCATAATTATTAAAAAAGGGAAATCATGCCAAACCCCAAAACCCCGAAAACACACTTAGCTAAAATATCAAAATGCCTTTGTGTTTATCATCTCGCTCTTTAATGTTATTTAATCAAAGCGAGAACAATGTACGCAAATGAAATCATAATAATTTATTTTATTCAAACTCTCTGACAGATGCTATATCAGCTCCCATTGAACAATCGGTATTCTCTTCTACAATTATATCTATAACATACGGTTTTTCAGATTCAATGGCTCTCCTGAAAGCGCTTTCGATATCGCCCGGATTAAAGACCCGTTCAGCTTCGCAGCCAAAACCCTTGGCAACCTTTACATAGTCTACAAAGGTATGGTTTTCTTTCATCTCAACAGCATACTCATAATTATACGCATATTTCTGATTCTGACGGATTAAGCTCAAGTATGCGTTATTTAAGATTACTACAACTATCGGCCTCTGGTATTTAGCTGCTACCGCCAGTTCCTCCACCATAAATGTGAACCCGAAGTCCCCCATTACTGCCACCACTTTCTTCCCGGGCTGCGCTACACTGGCGCCGATTGCGGCAGGAATATCAAATCCGAGTGTGCCCGCCCCGCCGGAAGGCAAATACTTCCTTGGCTTGTTAATCTCCTGGAACTGACCCGACCATATCTGGTTAAGCCCGCACCCCGTGGTAAACAGGGTTTCGTCGTCAAATACCCTGTTAATCTCGTGATAAACTCTCTGAGGTTTGATTGGTATATTCTCATAATAGGTTTTTCTCTTTAAAGATTTTCTAAGCTCAGGCAGCAACTTTACCCTTTCACCCGGTTCTTTCTCCGGTCCCCGGCTTTTTGCCTCGCTCAACAGCGCCTGTAAAGCCAGTTTGGCATCCGACACTATCCCCAGTTCAGTCTTTATTATCTTGTTTATCTGTTTAGGTTCAATATCAATGTGTATAAACCGCCTGTCTCCCTGATATACATTTATATTCCCTGTATGCCTGTCGGTAAAGCGGCATCCTATTCCTAAAACAACATCGGATTCCAGGAATATTTTATTGCCCAGCGGCGCTCCTACCTGAATTCCCATATGCCCCGCATTCAAAGGGTGATCCACAGGAATACCGCCTTTAGCCATGTACGTAGTAATCACGGGTATTTGCATGTACTCTGCAAATTCAATACACTCTTTCACGGCATCGGCAAGTATTACTCCACCGCCCATTATAATAACGGGATTCTGAGCTTCTTCCAGTATGTCCAGCGCTTTTCTGATATCTTCAATTTCCGGCTCTACCGTAGGAATCGGCAATGATGCATCCTTTTCCGGATCATAATCTATATCGGCCATCTGAACGTCCAAAGGCAAATCTATCAGTACCGGTCCGGGTTTTCCTGATCTTGCTGTCTGAAATGCCTTCCTCATGATCCCCGGGAGATCTTCGGCATTGGTAACGCACCATGTTGCTTTGGCAACAGGTTTGCAAATTTCAGCTATGTCAACGCATTGAAAAGCATCTTTGCCTAAAAGCGATGATACGTTCTGCCCCGTAATTGCAATCAATGGTATAGAGTCTATATGAGCAGTATACATTCCGGTTACAAAATTGGTTGCACCGGGACCTGAAGTACAAATAGCAGCCGCCATCCTTCCACTGGCCCGGAAATACCCGTCTGCCGCGTGGACTGCAGCTTCTTCATGCCTTACGGTATAATGTTTAATCTTATCAGATTCTCCCAGGTACTTGTAAACAGGGTTTATGCTTGCCCCCGGAATACCAAAAATATCGGTTATGCCTTCATCTTCAAGAATACGTACAACAACTTCAGCAACTTGCATTAAAACTACCTCCATTTCACTATATAAAACATGTTTTCACTGTTAATATAAAATAATAATATGGAAACGTCAACCATTCAAAAAATATTATTCCTATTCAACAATCACACCTACGCCATCCGGAATCACTGTTATTGAAGAATCACTTCCCACTATGGCTTCCGCCTGCTTTATTGCTTCATCCAAGGAACATGCATAACTCATATGCATTGATTCAACCATTTCCTTGTTAGCTAAATCCGTTACCATAATAACTCTAGCTTTCAAGAGAACTCTGGCCAATATTTGAGCCTGCCATTGATCAGCCATTGTTTGCTCCGGAGGAACTGCCAGGATTTTCTGCATTATTTCCTCCGGCGACTTTCCCCGGGTCATCCAGTTGTAGAAAGCTTCCCCTCCATGCCCGTCACAGCAGCCGGCAACCATTATTATGACTCCGTCTTTTCTTACACACGTCTCAGCAGCTGTCATCCCCTTAACAGCCTGATAAATATTCTGATCCAACGGATATCCTCCATTGGATGTGATAACTATATCCGATTCCTTTCTCCTAACCTTCAAAAGATTTTTTACAAACTCACATCCTTCATAGTGGGCCTTCTCGGGATGGCCGGCAAATGCCTGGACAATTTCTTTTTCACTGTTAATGCACACATTAAGAATAAATCTTAAACGCGCAGCCTTTGCAGCAAAAAGCATGTCCCGGTGAATAGGATTGTTGTTCAGTATCCCGGTATTTGCATTAACATCAGCTATAAACCGGGAATTATGATTCGCCAATACCGTATTCTGTCCTGCAATACCCGGCATTATGCTTTTCCGTCCGCCCGAAAAGCCGGCAAAAAAATGCGGTTCAATGAGCCCTTCGCTTATTACCAGATCCGCCCAATCCACCAACGAGTTCAGCCAGAGTTCCCCTCCTGAAGGCAATATTCCTTTATATACATTTTGATCCGTATCCTTACAATTGTGATTGATTATTTCTTCTCTTTCCACTATATCCTTTCCGAACTTGTCAAGCATTTCCTGGTAAGTAGTTGGCCTATGGCATCCTGTGGCAATGAGTATCTTAATCCGTGCTTCTCTATTGCCACAGCGGATCTCATGTAAAAGGATCGGAAGGGTAATATTGCTGGGAAGAGGCCTGGTATGATCACTTGTTACGAGTAAAATATTGTTTGATTCCCGTGCCAGCTCCCTAAGAGGCAAAGATTGTATTGGATTTGCTATAGCCCGTTCTACAATTTGATTTTGTGTCAAACCGGATATATAAGTATCTATATTAGGACGTAAAATACCCTGAACCCTTCTCTCATCCAGCTTTGCTTCCAGATAGGCTGACGAATATGGTATCTTAACAGTAATCAAATATTACCCTCCCTACCTCAATAAAACTAATAATTTCAATATTTATTAAGCCATAAAGGAAAGAAAAGACATCATCCAAGGAATACGCCCTGATCGCGCAGAGTTTTCCGCAGCATCTGCACATCCAGCTCCCGCGGATTAACATTATGCTTTGCACAAAGCGCCGCAGCAGCGCCAACCGCTTCACCCTGAGCCATGCAGGAAACAGTATTGCGGGTTGACATGTGAGCTGCCCAATCGCTGGTAATCAGGCGCCCCGCTACCAACAGACCCTCAATTTTCTTGGGTAAAAATGCGCGATAAGGAATACCGTAGTATCCGGCATCTTTAATCATTATTCTTGGTGCACAGTCATGGAAACCGTAGAGCATTACCTCATCATCAAAACGTTTGCAGTTTACGATCTCGTCCAATGTCATATCGTGTTCACACTCTACTACGCGGGTATACCGCACACCGGCTCCGACAGGTGTCCAGTTGACATAGGCCTTTTCAAAGCCTGGAATATGCTTCTTGAGCATCCGTGCCAAAGACATAACTTTCTTGCGCATGATTATTTCTGCTTCAGAAAGCGCTTTGGTATCTGTTGCATCCACAGCATTTAACTTTACTGAGTTTATATAAGAATAATCGCCTTCATACCTGGATACGCCCAAGGGGCCCCACATTTCCTCTTTTTCCATAAATTCTGCAAATATCGGAACCTTCTTCAGGTCAAATCCCAGGCGAAGAACGTCATCAGTCTCACTGCCCTTGTCTCCGCGGACAATCTGAGTTACCATATCATTCTCTTCCAGGAAGGCCAGTAAACGCGGCATATCGACACCGCCCATGCCAAAGGGCATGCCAAGTGCAGATGTATCGTGTTTCTTTATACAGTTGGCACCGGCACGAAATGCGACATCCGCATCTCCGGTTGTATCAATAACGGTCTTTGCCATAATCGCTTCACGGCCTGATTTGCCTTCAATTATAACACCCTTAACGGTATTGCCATCCATAATTGCATCAACCACCATAGTGTGAAGCAATACCTCTACGCCGCTTTCCATCATCATATCGAAAATAACCTCTTTGAAAATCTCCCAGTCAATAATAGTAATGACCGAATCATAAGAACCACCCTTATCCTGTTCCAGATGCCCGGGAGAACCGCCGCATTCTACCATGCGATCGATAATCTCACTTGATATTCCCCGTACAACCTGAATCTTTTCTGCACCGGGGAAAGCCTTATATAGATTGAAAAAACTATGCAGCGGACCGGCGCCGTTCAGCATTGTACCTCCCAGGAAACTGTGACGTTCAACAAGAATGGTTTTTGCACCGTTGCGCGCAGCTGATATGGCTGCCAACACACCCGCTGTTCCTCCTCCGGCGACCAGAACATCACATTCATAGTTAACAGGGGTTTCTTTTACCTCTCTTATAAACTTCTTACTCATTGAATATCACTTCTCCTTAATATATATTAAACTATTTTAGGCCCGGTTATCTATTTCAAAACCGATATCACATGATACGGATATGGGAATTTCGGATGATAAATACCAGGAAGCATCAAACACGAACCGTCTTTATCCTGCATTGTTACATAAACCATCAAATCCCATTCGGGTGTCAGGTATTCTGCAGGAATGGTCGCTCGGAATCCCCTGTCCGTAGGTTCCATTTTAATGGTTTTGAATTCACCTTCAAGGTGGTTCGTATGCCTGTAATGGAGCACAAACGGCTTGTCATACAGATCTGCAAGGGTGCAGGCATTAACCTCAATAGTAAGAGGTGTATTCGCCTTGTGCGTCTCCGGAAGATTCTCGCTAAAGGTATACATGCCAGCATCAAAGCTTACTGGCGTATAACAGTGTGCAAGATCACTGCTTAATTCAACATCATATTCTTCTACGAGCCCGAGCAGTGTTTTTTCGTCAGCCTCGAACTCACTCAGCAGATCCTTCCATGTACCGTGCCGGGTTTTTGTTCCAGCAGTAGAAAACTCCAAATCGTGATGATAAGCCTTTAACCCCAGCTCGGATAATGAACTCCAATATTTCTTTGCCTGTTTAAACAACAATACACAATCCGACAAATATGATTTGTCCTTTGTAATATCAAAACACTTAAGTGCAAATGCGGATAGTATCTTATTAGCATGGTAACGCGCAAAATCGCACAAAAGCAGCATATCAGTCTTCATTGCCCGATATTCTGCATTAGTGCTGTTTTCGCCAATGGCATCAGCCTGCTCAATTGCCCGATACGTGTCTTCAGCAAACTGCACAAGCCACTGCGCTGACTGAAGCGGTGAATACTTACCGCTCAATTTTTGTGATAACAAAGCTTCAGCAAACTCGTCAATACCATAAAACAGTCCATGGTCGCTTGGTTCTGTTGCACCATAGGAAACGTCATCATGGGGATGTATATTGTTTTGGTAGAATAATGCTCCGCCGGTGCTCATCTCCGTCCAGTATCTCAAAGAAGGATGTACAGGCATGTGTATGGTAGTAACAAACGGAACTATCTTGCTGGCTGCACGCAAACCCCGTTCTATTACTTCGGCGCTTTTTTCACCAAAATGTTTTCGGAATACCCGTTTCCATACCTCCGGATCCGTATCGGCCGAATATCCCAATCGCCCGTATGCAATATACCACATCCAGAAGCGCTCATCTTCCCACTTCCCGCTGCGCAGGGAAGGGTCAGCAAACGTATGCCACGCATCCTTATGCAATAGTTCGTATCCATATTTCAGGGCAAGTGGAGAGTTAATCGTAAATCCTATCGAATTGGACAGTGAACAGCTCCTGGAAAAACGCCGCGCGTAGTCTGCATCACCCCATATAAACAGGTTGGTGGAACCGTAATTCCACAGCCTGTAGAACACATCATAATATTTTGGTTTCTTTAGCATATCAGCATACGAATAACGGCGGCTGTGATTAAAGTTGTCAAGCCGTTCAAGTTCTTCGGTCCGCATTATTGAAAGGTGATGCGGCAGTGCAGCATGCTCACACCAGTACTTGGTTGGAACCTCCACATGCAAACCTTTCGAAAATGCATAATCGATCATTGCATCGGTAAGGCCTTTTGCACGCAAATCCAGGATCAGCGGCCGGTTGTCCTCCTGCGCAATCTCTGCAACAGCATCAGTGCAGTGGTTCCAGAAATCCTCTGCTGAAACCTGGGTGCCGACACCGGATTCATGGTTGACACGAAACTGTACAATATCAATTTCCGGAACAGCGCGGATCAATGCGCGCAAACCGTGGTAACAGTACTCGCTGAGTCCTTTCTCATCCTCGGGAAGGCCGTTTACCATCTGTTTTTGCGACTCAGTCCACGGACGCTGCTGCCAGGTAGCAAACCCAAACATAAGACCGTATTCTTTACAGAGCTGACCTACACGACGCAGCGCTCTCAGATTGTCATCCCGCGCTTGATCGCTTAAGCCTTCCACAGTAATGTTTTCATAACCTTCTACCGTAGTGAAGAAAGGATACGGAGGTGTCAGGTAAGGTGTATCAAAACCTACAATAAGATAGAAACGGTTAAAACGCGCCTTTGCAAGCCGAGCGAGATAATAGTGCCAGAACTCTTCGGACTTAAACCACTCATCGTCCAAATGTCCTACAATGTACCGATCCATACCTCTGATACGGTTGTCAGGACTTTCTGTCAGGTTCTCTGTATTTACAAGCGCCTCATAGCCTCCTGCCTCTATTCTCTCAGCCATTTCAAGCAGAGCATACATAAGCCCGACGTCATCACTGCCGGAAATAACAAGAACCCTGCCGGCATGTGTTTCACACCATTGATATATAACACTTTCAGGCTCAAGATGATATGAAACACCCGCATTCTCCAGTAAAATTTGAATATTGCGCTCTGCAGTGGTCCCTACAACAATAACCGGTTCATTTTTTCCGGCACAGGATACCCAATGGTTTATCTCATTTATTTTAACGTTATATCCTGAAAGTGCAGCGGAAAACTCTTTTTTGCCAAACTGAGCACACCCATTTACATTTATATA
>LSQX01327393.1_pt1 | contig 12587 bp, 25 predicted proteins | sample 654561 | NCBI WGS metagenome assembly LSQX01 (sample SAMN04489861, study PRJNA283612) | anaerobic digester metagenome | isolation source: 4 biogas reactors fed with cattle manure at either 37C or 55C with and... | place: Denmark: Kongens Lyngby | collected 2014 | reverse complement strand
ATTTTTTGCTTCCCTTAAAGCCCAAGCTTCCGGCGGACGACCATGCGAGGGCGTTTCCGGAGAGGTCTGTCAGGGTCACAATGGTGTTGTTAAATGTGGACTGAATATGAGCCTGTCCACGCTCGACATTTTTACGTTCTCGTCGTTTTCTGCGAACGGGCTTGCCTTTGGCTTTGCCAGGCGATTTCTTAAGAGCCATTGTTCCCTCCTACTTCTTCTTCTTCGCCATGGTCTTTTTCGGACCTTTGCGCGTACGTGCGTTTGTCTTGGTTCTCTGTCCGCGGACGGGCAGTCCTCGTCGGTGACGGATTCCTCTGAGGCATCCGATCTCTTGGAGGCGTTTGACGTTCATGGAGACTTCTCTTCGAAGATCTCCTTCTACGCTCAGTTCATTTTCGATGATCTTGCGTAGTTTGCTGATCTCGTCTTCGGTGAGGTCTTTGACTCGGGTGTCCGATGATACCTCGGAATCCGCGAGGATTCTTTTTGAAGTGGTCAATCCGATCCCGTAGATATAGGTGAGAGCAATTTCCACACGCTTATCACGGGGCAAATCTACACCAGCAATTCTCGCCATAAATACTTTTCCTCTCTAGGCTTAGCCTTGACGCTGTTTGTGCTTGGGGTTCTCACAGATGACCATGACACGCCCCTTGCGTTTAATCACTTTGCATTTTTCGCAAATCGGTTTTACTGACGGTCTTACTTTCATTTCTTAACCTTTCCCTCGCCAGGTGATACGTCCTTTGGTCAGGTCGTAAGGCGAAAGTTCAATGGTCACGTTATCTCCGGGCATAATCCGGATATAGTTCAGGCGCAGTTTTCCGGAAAGATGAGCCATGATCGTATGGCCGTTTTCCAGTTTCACTTTAAACCTGGCATTGGGGAGAGCGTCGGTGACGACTCCCTTTACTTCAATGGTTGCTTTTGCCAAACTCAATCCTCCTCATGATCTTGGGCAAGAGCTCTGCGGAGCTCCTCATTTTTCGGAAGTTCTCCTCTCTGAAGGACTTCACGGATATCTTCAAGGATTTCGCGTGTCACAGCGACATGGCGAACTTTCTTTTTCTTGGGCTTTTCCATCCGGCGCAGGTCGCCATCAGCATAGAGCAGATATTCGTGGTCGACGATCTCTATCAGGACGAATCGTCTTCCTTTGTCTCTGCCCGAACGGCTGATCAGCACCGCCCCGAGCTCAAGTCCCTGAGTATTATCCATCATTGGCCTCATCTGACAGGGTGAGGATCACGGGATCGCCTTCTGTTATCAGGACAGTGTTTTCATAGTGAGCGGCCAATTTGCCGTCGACTGTCTTGACTGTCCAGCCGTCCTCAAGAATGTGGACAGCGGCGCTTCCCTCTGTGATCATCGGCTCGATGGCCAGCGTCATGCCGGCGCGAAGCCTTGCCCCTTTCCCCGGTTCTCCCAGATTGGGAATGGCCGGTTCTTCGTGAAGTGCTCTTCCGACTCCATGGCCGGTAAAGCTCTCCACAATGCCATAGTGATCTTTGAGAACCCGTGTTTCCACGGCGTGAGAGATATCTCCGATGCGATAGCCCTCTTTACAAAAAGGGATCGCGGCGAAAAAGCTCTCTTTTACTGTGCGCATTAAGCGCTCAGTTTCCTCCGACGGGCGTATCGCGTAGCTCCTGGCCGCATCGACATGAAGTCCTTCGTAATTGACACCGATGTCGATACTGACAAGATCTCCTTCTTTTAGAATCTCTTCTTCTGAGGGGATTCCGTGAATGAGAGTGTCGTTGACGGAGATGCAACTGGCTGCCGGGAATCCACCGTATCCAAGAAACGATGGCGTGGCGCCGTGGTCTTCAATGGTCCTGTGGATGAGTTGATTCAGTTTGGCGGTCGTTACCCCGCTTTTGACATGCGGGGCAACCGCTTGGAAGGTCTTTACAAGGATCTCAGCCGCTTTTTGCATGCTGGCGATCTCTGCCGGGCTTTTGATGACGATCATCATTCACCCAATTCCTTTAAGATGATGTCAAAGACTTCATCCGGAGATCCCGATCCGTCGAGGCGAAGAAGGAGTCCGGCCACTTCGTAAAACTCTACGAGCGGGGCGGTCTGCTCTTCGAAGACTTTGAGTCTGTTTCTCACCGTCTCTTCGCGGTCATCGGGTCGCTGTATTAAGACAGCACCGTCTTTGTCACAGATCCCTTCCTCTTTCGGAGGGAAGCTGAAAATATTGTACACTGTTCTGCAGACCGGGCAGGTTCTTCTTCCCACAGCGCGTCGAATCAGCAGTTCCTGATCTGTATGCAGATAGAGGACGCGATCGAGCCCCAAATCTCTTTCGAGAAGGAAGTCATCCAGTGCTTCGGCCTGGAACGGATTTCGGGGATATCCGTCAAAGAGGAATCCCTTTTCAATGTCGATGTTTTCAAGCGTATCTTGAACCATGTCGATGATCAGATCATCCGGCACCAGATCACCTCGGTCCATGTAGCCTTGCGCACGCTGGCCCAAAAGAGTCCCCTCGGCAACGTGTTTCCTCAGAAGATCTCCTGTGGAGATGTGAGGAATATCAAATTGCTTGACGATTTTATCTGCCTGCGTACCTTTTCCTGCATTGGGCGGTCCCAATAAAACTAATCTCATGACGTTACCTTAAGAATCCCTTGTAGTGACGCATCACCATCTGGGCTTCAATCTGTTTCATCGTCTCAAGGGCCACGCCGACGATAATCAGCAGCGATGTTCCTCCGAAACGGATTCCCAGAGAGGTGTAAGCAAAGACGATGTTGGGGATACTCGCGATAATCGCTAGGAAGATCGCTCCCACGATCGTCAACCTGTTGAGTGTCCTTGAGATATGGTTTTCCGTAGGTCTGCCGGGGCGAATCCCCGGAATAAACCCGCCGCTCTTCTTGATATTGTCTGCAATCTCCGCAGGGTTAAACGTGACGGAGGTGTAGAAATACGTGAAGAAGATGATCAGCAGTACATAGAAGACGTTGTACAGAATACTGCTTGATTTAAAGTAGGTGTCCATCCAGTTGGCAAATCCGCTTCCCGGAAAGAACGATGCGAGCGTAATCGGCAGCATCAGAATACTCATGGCGAAGATGACAGGAATGACGCCGGTCTGATTGACCTTGAGCGGGATGTTCGAAGCATGACCTCCGTACATCTTTCTTCCTACTACGCGCTTTGAATACTGGACGGGAATCTTGCGGCTCCCTTCCTGAATCATGATGACGCCGACAATAATCAGTAGAGCCACCACCAAAAACGCCAGTAAGCTGAGGACATTAACCTGTCCTGCAATGACTCGGAAAACCATGCCGTAGGCGCTCATGGGAAGCTGGGCAACGATACCGGCAAAGATGAACAGAGAAATTCCGTTTCCTATGCCGTGTTCATTGATTTTTTCTCCAAGATACATCAGAAACGCAGTTCCGGCTGTCAGAGACAACACGGCGACGGCGATGCTGACGAAGTTGAACTCGTAGAATGCCGAGCGGTACCAGGTGAGACTCAGTGCCAGGGCCTGCACGAACGCCAGCAGTACCGTCAGATAACGGGAATACTGAGCGATCTTGCGGCGGCCCGCTTCTCCTTCACGTGAAAGAGCTTCCAGTGAAGGAATCGCAATCTGTAACAGTTGCATGACGATGGTCGCTGTAATGTAGGGGCTGATCCCCAGCGCAAACATCGTGAAGTTTGCAAAGGCGCCACCGCTCATCAGGCTGAAGAAGCCCAGGAAGCCTTCCCTCGCCCCTCCGGCCATCGCCAGGAGTTTCTCCCGGGATACGCCGGGAACGGGGATATTGGCTCCGAGGCGGAAGATAACTAGCATCAGTAAGGTGAAAATGATCTTCTTTCGTAAGTCTGGAATTCTCCAGGCTTTTTTCAGCGTATCAAACATCAGATCACCTCAGCTTTTCCACCGGCCTTTTCTATTTTTTCCAAGGCGCTCTTGGAAAATTTCTGTGCTCTGACAGTCACGGGACGCTCGAGCTCGCCATTACCAAGAATTTTGACGCCGTCAAACAGCTGATTGATCACGCCTTTTTCCAATAGGAGTTCCGGTGTGATGACATCTTCTTCGAGCTTGTTGAGTCTGTCAAGGTTGACGATGGCATAGACCGTCTCAAAGCGTTTGTTGCTAAAACCGCGTTTGGGCAGACGGCGGTAGATCGGCAGTTGGCCGCCTTCAAATCCGATGCGGACGCCACCGCCCGAACGGGATTTCTGGCCCTTCTGGCCGCGACCGGAGGTCTTGCCCAGACCGCTGGCCTGTCCGCGACCGACTCGTTTGCCTTTTGTCTTTGCGCCTTCTGGACGCTTTAACTCGTGTAACTTCATCCTATTCCTCCTCAATCACTTTGACGAGGTGATCAGCGCGGCGTATCATTCCCCAGATTTCGGGGCTGTCATTACGCTCAACAATCTGTCCGATTTTTTTCAGGCCCAGAGACTCCGCATTTTTGCGATGTACGGGCTTTACGCCGATAAAGGAATGGACGAGCTGAATTTTAATTTTCTTCAACTGCGATCTCCTTTCCCAGAATCTGTGCCGGGGTCAGCCCACGCAGACGTGATACTTCACGCATGGTATGCATGTTCAGAAGTCCTTGGAGCGTCGCATCGACCATGTTCTTGGGATTGGTGCTCCCGAGACATTTGGCGCGCACGTCCTGGTATCCTGCCAGCTGCAAGATGGCACGGATCGGTCCGCCGGCGATAATTCCGGTTCCTTCAGGTGCCGGCATAATCAGCACTTTGCCTGCGCCGCTTTTGCCTTGAATGGCATGGGGAACGGTGGTACCGCGGATGGGGACACGCACGAGATTCTTTCTTGCGTCAGCGACGGCTTTGCGAATTGCCGCCGGCACTTCAAGAGCTTTCCCCGTCCCGACACCGACACGGCCTTTGCCGTCACCTACGACCACGATCGCGGTAAAGCGAAAGTTTCTTCCGCCCTTTACTACCTTCGTGACGCGGTTGATGTGCACGACCTGTTCTTCCATATCCTGGCGGGGTGCTTCATAACGTTTTTCTCGCATGGATCCTCCTAAAACTGCAGTCCGCCGGAGCGGGCAGCTTCGGCCAGTTCTCTGACACGTCCGTGGTACAGATAGCCGCCGCGGTCAAATACTACCTTTGTCACGCCTTTTTCCAGCGCTTTTGCGGCAATCATCTCTCCGACCGTCTTCGCAGCATCTTTGTTCGCGCCACCTTCGAGTTCGAGGCTGGATGCGCTTGCAAGGGTATTTCCGCTCACATCATCGATGATCTGAGCATAGATGTTCTTATTGCTTCGGAAGACGCACAGTCTTGGACGTTCGGCCGTTCCGGAGATCTTGTGGCGCACACGCTTATGGCGTCGCAGCCTGGCTTTATTTCGATTTACTGGCTTAACCATAATTCCTCCTACTTACCGGCCTTTCCTTCTTTACGTCGCACGTTTTCTCCGAAGTAGCGAATGCCTTTGCCCTTGTAGGGTTCTGGCTCTCTCCACGCGCGGATCTTGGCGGCGTAATTGCCAACCAGCTGTTTGTCAATTCCCTTGACGATGATTTCTGTCTGTGTGGGAACTTCCACCGTGATTCCCTCCGGATCGTCCATGACAACCGGATGAGAGAATCCCAGCTGGAGATTGAGTTTCTTTCCTTCTTTACTTGCGCGGTATCCTACTCCCACGATCTGCAATCTTTTTTCATAGCCTTCCGTTACGCCGGTGACCATGTTTTGAATCAAAGAGCGAAAGAGACCGTGTAGGCTTCTGTTTCTCTTCAGATCATTGGGGCGGGAGATGATCAGCTCTTTGTCGTTGACTTCGAGCTGCAATGCGCTGTCTACTTCCTGTGCCAGAGTTCCTTTCGGACCTTTGACGGTGATGACATGATTTTTGATATCGACCGTGACGCCATCGGGGATCTGGACAGGTAGTTTACCAATTCGAGACATGTTTCCTCCTTACCAGATATAGCAGATGACTTCTCCACCCACACCTTGAGCGCGGGCTTCTTTGTCGGTGACAATTCCCTTCGAGGTCGAGATCAGGGCAATGCCCAGACCGCCGAGTACACTGGGAACTTCGGTGTTTTTTGCATAGATGCGCAGTCCCGGTTTCGAGATGCGTTTGAGTCCTCGGATGACCCTTTCATTTTCTTTGCCGTACTTCAGGGTCACTTTGATCATATTTTGTTTGTTGTCCTCCTGGACCTCATAATTTTTGATGAAGCCCTCGTCGAGCATAATTTTTGCCATGCTGACTTTCATGTTGGAGGCGGGGATCATGACGCTTTCATGGCGCTCTTTGTTCGCATTGCGAATGCGTGTGAGCATATCGGCGATAGGATCTGTTGTCATTTACGTTCTCCTTTCCTACCAGCTTGCCTTTTTCACGCCGGGGATCTCCCCTTTATAGGCCAACTCGCGAAAGCAGACCCTGCAGAGCCCGAACTTGCGAAGAACCGCACGGGGACGACCACAGAGGTTGCAACGTGTGTAGGCTCTCGTGGAATACTTCGGTTTTCTGGCTTGTTTTACCTTTAGAGATGTCTTTGCCACTCGTTCCTCCTATTTTCTGTAGGGCAGTCCCATGAGCGTCAAGAGCTCGCGGGCTTCTTCGTCTGTCTGGGCGGTCGTGACGATAGTAATATCCATTCCCCTGATAGCTTCAACGTCATCGTAGCGGATCTCGGGAAAGACCAGCTGTTCGCGGATGCCCATGGAATAGTTTCCGCGTCCGTCGAAGGAGTTGGGGTTGAGTCCTCGGAAGTCACGCACACGCGGCAGTGCCACGCTGACGAGACGATCGAGGAATTCATACATGCGCTGTCCGCGAAGGGTAACCATCAGTCCCACATTCATTCCCTGTCGAACTTTAAAGTTGGCTACACTCTTTTTCGCCTGAAGCACGATCGGTTGCTGACCGGTGATGGCGCGAAGCTCTTCAATGGCATTTTCCAAAAATTTGGGATTTTCCTTGGCTTCACCGATGCCCATGTTGATGACAATCTTGTTCAGCTTGGGCACTTCCATCACGCTCTTATAGCCGAAGCGCTCAGCCAGCGCTGCTTTGACATCGCTGTCGTAATAATCTTTTAGTCTTGGCATGGATCCTCCTACTCGATGGTCTCGCCGCTCGCCTTGGCAACGCGGACCTTTCTTCCATCTTCAAGGACCTTATATTGGATGCGGGTGCCTTTAGTCTGGCCCTTTTCCAGGTACATGACGTTGGATATATGCAGCGGTGCCTCTCGACGGACAATGCCGCCGGTCTGGTTTTTCATACTCGGTTTTTGATGCTTGGTGACCATGTTGACACCGGAGACGATCAGGCGGTTTTCTTTGGGGAAAACGGCGAGCACTTCGCCTGTTTTGCCTTTGTCTTTTCCAGTGATGACGATCACGTTATCACCTTTTCGAATCTTCACGTGGTCCCTCCTACAGTACTTCCGGAGCCAGGGAAAGAATTCTAGTAAATTTCTTCCCACGAAGCTCTCTGGCGACGGGGCCGAAAATACGCGTTCCCACGGGGTTCAAATCTTCTTTAATAATGACGCCTGCATTGTCATCGAAACGTACGAAGACACCATCTTTGCGATGAATCCCCTGTTTCGTTCGGACAACAACGGCTTTGACGACATCGCCTTTTTTCACGACTCCGCCTGGCATAGAGTGTTTGACGGTGCAGACGCAGACGTCTCCTACTCTTGCATAGCGTTTTCCGCTGCCGCCTAGGACCCGAATGACCAGCAGTTCTCTGGCTCCGGAGTTATCAGCGACGAGCATTCTCGATTCCTGTTGTAACACGGAAACCTCCTACTTGGCCTTTTCAAGGATCTCTACGACCCGCCAGTTCTTTCTTCTCGATAGTGGTCTGGTCTCCATGATGCGAACTTTGTCGCCGATGCCACAGGCATTCTCTTCGTCATGCGCCAGATATTTTTGTGTCGTCTTGACCTTTTTGCTGTAGAAAGGGTGAGAGGTGTATTTCTCAAACTTCACGAGCACGGTCTTGTCCATGTTGTCGGAAACGACGGTTCCGACGCGGACTTTTCGCTGTTTTCGTTCCATTTATCTCCCCCTAAGCCTTCTTCTCGTTTTCATGGATCACGGTCTTGACACGCGCGATATCGCGTTTGACGACCTTGATTCTCGATGTGTTCTCCAGCTGGCCGGTAGCCTGCTGAAAGCGAAGATTAAACAGTTCTCCCTTGAGAGTCTCCAGCTGACCATTGAGCTCAACAGGACTCATTTCTCGGATCTCTTTAGCCTTCATCAGATCCTCCTTCATCCTTCTTCACAAATTTGCATTTGATAGGAAGTTTGTTTGCCGCAAGGCGCATCGCTTCGCGAGCTAAATCCTCGTCGACAGCAGAAAGTTCAAACATGACGCGTCCGGGACGAACCACGGCTGCGTGGTATTCCGGGGCGCCTTTACCGGCTCCCATGCGGGTTTCGGCAGGCTTTTGGGTGATGGGTTTATGGGGGAAGATCTTGATCCAAACCTTTCCGCCTCTTCGAATTTTTCGGTTGATGGCGATACGTGCCGCCTCAATCTGATTGGCCGTAATCCAGGCCGGCTCCATCGCAACGAGTCCATACTGTCCGTAGGTAACTTCATTGCCACGGTTGCTGATCCCCTTCATGCGACCGCGCTGCACTTTGCGGCGTTTTTCTCTTTTAGGCATTAACATGGCGGTCCTCCTTATCTGTTGCCATCACGCGGCCCGCGGCGGCGTCCTTGCGGAGCGCGACCTCTCGGGCGCTGGCCTCTGGGGGCTCGCTTCTTGGCTTCCTGACGGACGAGGGTTTTGCCTTCGTTGGGCTTTGCAAGGATTTCACCTTTATAAAGCCAGACTTTGACACCCAGTTTTCCGTAGGTAGTATCAGCTTCTGCCAGGCCATAGTCGATATTGGCGCGCAGGGTAGATAGCGGGACATTGCCTTCGCTGTACCCTTCTGTGCGAGCAATATCAGCGCCGCCTAGACGACCAGACACCTGAACTTTTACGCCTTCTACGCCGTTTTTCAGGGCGCGGCCGATCGCTTGTTTCAGAGCGCGGCGGAAAGACACGCGGCGTTCCAGGCTCTCGGCGATGCTCTGTGCAAGCAGCAGGGCGTCGGCATCCGGGCTTTGCACTTCAGATACGTCGATGCGAACATTTTTGTTCGTCAGTTTCTGAAGGTCTCGGCGGATGAGCTTAATCGTCTCTCCTCCCTTGCCGACGATCATGCCGGGTTTGGAAGTGAAGATGTTGATGGATACATTCTTGTCGCCGGTGCGGTCAATATAGACGCGGCTGATACCGGCATTATAGTAGTTTTTCGTGACATAACTGCGGATTTCTTTATCTTCGACAATCAATTCCGGGATATCTTTTGCTGCGGCGTACCACTTGGAATCCCAGTCTTTGATGATGCCGACGCGAAGCCCATGCGGGCTAACTTTCTGACCCATGTTTCCTCCTACTCTCTTTCGCTCAGCACAACGCCCAGGTGAGACGTTCTGCGAAGGCGGGGGCTTACGCCACCACGTGCGCCTGCTTTGTAACGTTTCATGACGGGACCCTGATGACCGTAAATCTCTTTGACATACAGATTTTCACTCAGGAGATCATGATTGTTCTGCGCATTGGCGACGGCGGAGTTAAGCACCTTGAGCAAATGAGCGGCGGCTCTTCTGGGTGTAAAACGCAAGATGGCCTGTGCTTCTGCTACGCTCTTGCCGCGAACCAGGTCGGCCACGGGCTTGACCTTGGTAGCAGGGACACGGACATATTTTGCAATGGCTCGAACTTCCATATTTTCCTCCCTACTTCTTTCGGGTCTTTTTGTCACCAGCGTGACCTCGGAAGGTGCGTGTTGGCGCAAATTCGCCCAGTTTGTGGCCGATCATGTCTTCGACGATGTACACAGGAATGTGTTTTCTTCCGTCGTGGACAGCGATCGTGTGTCCGACCATTTGGGGAAAGACAGTTGAAGCTCTCGACCAGGTCTTAATGACTTTCTTATCGTTTGTCTTGTTCAATTCGTCGATTTTTTTCATCAGCCCCTGATGTACAAAGGGACCTTTTTTAATGGATCTGCTCAATGTTCTCTCCCTTACTTCTTATAGCGGCGCTTGACAATATACTTATTGGAAGGTTTGTTCTTCTTGCGCGTTTTGTAGCCAAGGGTGGGTTTTCCCCAAGGGGTCATCGGTGAAGGCATACCAATCGGCGCTTTTCCTTCTCCGCCTCCGTGGGGGTGATCCACTGGGTTCATCGCGGAGCCTCGGACGGCGGGACGGAATCCCATATGGCGTCGCATACCCGCTTTGCCGTGATTGGTGATTTCGTGTTCGATATGCCCTACTTGTCCGATGGTTGCCCGGCATTCCAGGTGAACCATTCGCACTTCTCCGGAGGGGAGTCGAACTTGGGCGTATTTGCCCTCTTTTGCCATCAGCTGCGCATAGGTGCCGGCAGAGCGAACAAGCTGTCCGCCTTTGCCGCGTTTGAGTTCAATGTTGTGGATCTGCGTTCCGAGAGGAATGCTCTTTAGCGGAAGGGCGTTTCCAATCTGAATGTCGACATTTTCTCCCGACTCCACCGTGTCGCCCACCTTGAGCTTGTTAGGAGCGAGGATGTACGATTTTGCACCGTCTGCGTAGTGCAGAAGAGCAATGTAGCTGGTGCGGTTGGGATCGTATTCGATGCTGAAGACTTTTGCGGGGATATTGTCCTTCGTTCGCTTAAAGTCGATCAGACGATATTTTCTTTTGTTGCCACCGCCTCGGTGACGAACGGTCATGCGACCGCTGGCGTTTCTGCCTGCTGTCTTCTTGAGCGGTTTGAGGAGGCTTTTTTCGGGCTCGCTGCGCGAAATCTCCTCAAAGCTCGGGACGACGCGCGAGCGCAGTCCGGGAGACGTCGGTCTGAATTTTTTTACTGCCATGCTTGGCCTCCCTTATATTCCTTCAAAGAATTCGATGGTCTTGCTCTCCGGCTTCAAGGTCACGACAGCTTTTTTCCATTTGGATGTGTAGCCGAACGTTCTTCCCTGGCGTTTGAGCTTGCCTCGAACATGCATTGTGTTGACTTTTTGGACCTGTACGCCGAAGATTTTCTCCACGGCATCTTTGATCTGATATTTATTGGCTCGGAAGTCCACTTTAAATGTGTACTTTCTCTGTTCTGCGAGCATCGTCGCATTTTCTGTAATGACAGGAGCCAGAATGACATCGTAAGCTGACATTATTTGTAGACCTCCTCGATCTTGGCCATGGCGTCCATCGTGAACAGAACGCGGTCATGGTTGAGAATTTCGTAGGTGTTGATCGTGTGGGGATAAAGCACCTTCACCTTCGGGAGGTTGCTGGCACTGCGGTAGACGTTTTCGTCTTTCTCGCCCAGGACGATAAGGGTTTTGCCTTCGAGTCCGAGGGAGTTAAGCACCTTGATCATGTCTTTTGTGCGGGGCGCTTCAAACGTAAATTTGTCAATCAGTTTGATGCCGTCGTTTTGCGCTTTTGCGCTGAAGGCGCTTTTAAGAGCCAGTCTTCTTACTTTTTTCGGAAGAGAATAGCTGAAATCTCTGGGGGCTTTGGCGAATACGACACCGCCGCCTTTCCACTGCGGTGAACGGATGCTTCCCTGACGGGCGCGTCCTGTTCCCTTCTGACGCCAAGGTTTTCTGCCTCCGCCGCGCACTTGTGCACGGGTTTTTGCGGCAAACGTTCCCTGACGCTGATTGGCCAAATAGTTGACGACTGCATCGTGCATAACGGATTCATTCGGCTCAATGCCGAAAATTTCTTCTACTAATTCATGCTCTCCGACATCTGCGCCGGTCTGATCATAAATCTTTACTGTTGCCATTTATGACTCCTTTCCCTATTTCGAAGCCTTCACAGTCGGCTTCATGCGCAGGTAGCCTTTTTTCGGGCCGGGGACTGCCCCTTTGACTAGAAGCAGATTTCTCTCGGCATCCACTCGCACGATGGTGAGGTTCTGCACGGTGACACGCTCATAACCCATGCGGCCGGGTCCGGGATAGCCCTTTGCTACGCGACCAGGGGTAGCGGATCCACCCAAGGAACCGGGACGACGGTGAAATTTGGAACCGTGAGCCATAGGTCCTGTGAGATGATTCCATCGGCGGATGTGGCCCTGCGTTCCCTTTCCTTTGCTCGTGCCGGTGATGTCGATGCGCTGACCGTCTTGAAACATGTCGACCGAAATCACTTGACCGGGCGTATAGTCCTGCGGGTTATCGACGCGGAATTCTACGATCCGACGTGCCAATGGGGCGCCGCTTTTGGCGAAATGCCCTTTCAGCGGTTTGTTGACATTTTTTTCTTTGATTTTTCCAAATGCGACCTGTACGGCGTCATAGCCGTCGGTCTCTTTTGTCTTCACCTGGGTGACGGTGACCGGGCCGGCTTCAATGACGGTGACAGGAACCTGTCTTCCGTTTTCATCGAAGATCTGGCTCATGCCGATCTTGCGTCCAAGTAGTCCTAACATAATTCCTCCTCATTTTACAGCGGATCACCTCAGTGATCATTCTAAAATTTACAGCTTAATCTCAATTTCCACTCCGGCGGGAAGATCAAGTCTCATCAG
>LSQX01253841.1_pt1 | contig 12587 bp, 10 predicted proteins | sample 654561 | NCBI WGS metagenome assembly LSQX01 (sample SAMN04489861, study PRJNA283612) | anaerobic digester metagenome | isolation source: 4 biogas reactors fed with cattle manure at either 37C or 55C with and... | place: Denmark: Kongens Lyngby | collected 2014 | reverse complement strand
TGTGTGGTTAATCCAACGCCGACAATTGCTTGCTTGTTGACATGATCCATTTCCCAAAGCCCCTGGCAGGCATCACAGACGCCTTGCCAAAAAACATCAGGGTTTTGTTCTGCCCAGCCCGGTTTTTCTGAGTAATAAGGCTGGATGGGGACGCGTTTTTTGGCAATGAGATTGCCGCGCAAATCGAATATGAGTGCTCGCACACTTTGTGTGCCGTTATCAATTGCCAGAATTTGTTCTTGGCTCAAGGTTACCTCCATGCGGTTATCGAAATATATCTAAATTGTATCGCGAAAATCCGGTTTTCTTTGAAGGTCTACTCGCTTTATCACGGAAGGTAATAATTCTCTCGCCAAATGGTTGTGTACCGCTCGACTTCGGCTTGCCAGGTTTCATCTGACCAACCAAGTGATCCTTGGACTTGCTTGCGGATCTCATCGATGTAATCGAGCCCTCCCCGAGGCAGCAGCAATCCCATGCGGACGCGCCTCAAGAGAAGGTCATCCAGGTGAACGACGGCTTCGTTTTCAGCTGCCCAACGCAATTCAGCCCATGAATTTGACAGGGTGTCAATTTTGTTCAGATCTTCCTGATCTGATTGTTCAAAGAATGCATTAACATCCCTTCCCAAACGACCTGCCATCAAAAGCCAATCTGGATTGCTGGCTTCTTCGGTACGGTTGGGTGTGGCGTGAATAAAGCAGGGGGCTCGGTGTGAAAATTTGGGCTGGCGGGGAAGTCGACTCCGGACGAAGTTGAGAGTGTCTGCTGCCATAACCCTGAAAATGGTCAGTTTGCCGCCTGCCACGTTCACCATGCCGTTTTCCTCCCAGATTTGATGAGCGCGCGATTCCTGGGATGGCGTGGGTGCATTGGTATTGATCACCGGGCGTAAGCCAGAGAAGGTGGAAATGAGGTCATCCGGGTTGACCGGAAACCCCGGAAATGCAAATTGGGCTGCTTCAATTAGGTAATCAATTTCGTTCTGAGTAATCTGTGTTTCGCCATCGACATGATCATGATCTAAATCAGTTGTACCGATCAGGGTGCAGTTTTCCCAGGGAATGGCAAACAAAGCACGATTGTCTCTGGGATGTAACATCGTCACTGCGGCGTGAATGGGCAGTTTCTCCTGAGAAAAAATCAGGTGACTTCCGCGCAGCAAACGCAATTTTGGGGGTGCGTCCATGATACCCCTGAGCTGATCGGACCATGGTCCTGTTGCATTGATGATCACTTTGCCAGAAATTTCTTTTTGCTGGGGATGGAGCTGGCCAGTTTCATCCTGCACGATGACCCCTTCAATTGATCCATTTTTAGCCTTACAAAACTGGCTGACACGCGCATAGTTAAGTGCTTTACCCCCGAAACGGATCCCGTCCATGATCACCCGCATGACGAGCCGGGAATCATCGACCAGGGCATCAAAATATCTGACACCACCATCAAGGTTTGCGTCGCTGGCGGCAGGAAGGAGGTCTTTTACCTGTTTATGGTCGAGCGAACGGTGCTGCCATTTCGGTGTGAGCAGATCGTAAAGGATCACCGCGATCTTCATCAACTTTGTATCTCGCAACCTGGATTCATAGGTGGGGAAGATGAACGGCAACGGATCGACAAGCCCGTCCGATTCACGCAGCATTCTTTCACGCTCCTTGACAGATTCTCTGACGACATCAAATTGACGGTTCTTAAGGTAGCGAATCCCGCCGTGAACAAGCTTGGAGGAGCGGCTTGATGTGCCGAAACTGAAGTCTTTTGCTTCAAGCAGCAAGACATTTAACCCTTTTTCTGCTGCCATGTTGAAGATGCCTGCACCTGTGATCCCCCCGCCAATGACAATGATATCCCAGGGTTGGTCAAGGTCTGCCCATGTTTTTTCCCGCCAGGTTTTTGTCAGCATTCTTTCTCTCCTTATTTGTCAAGGTCAACCAATTTCCCCTGATTCATGATCTGCGAGGGGTCTGCTGTTTTGATTAAGTCAGTGATCAAATGCATTCCCAATGTGCCCTTTTCTTGCGATAGGTAGGTTTTGTGATCCAAGCCGACACCATGTTGATGGGATATCGTTCCGCCAAGGTCCACAATTGTCTGGCTTGCGGCTGTTTTTAATATCCGCCATCGGCTGAGTGTCTGTTGGGGATCGTGAGATCTGCGATATAAATAAGTTACGTACATGGAACCGCCATTGGTGTAAACATGCGAGACGTGACTGAAAACGAGTACCTTTTCATTTTCATGTTCGAGCCCCATTTCGATCGCTTTGACGATTGCCGTTCTTCCCTCCTGGAGCTTGCTCCAGGGAAGTGAAGTCTCAAGGGTGTCCAGAGCATAACCCAGATCCCACAATGTGTTGCGCAAATAAGGAGTCAGGAAACGTTTCTCAATCCAGGCGTTGCCCAGGTAAAATTTTACAAGCATACCGTTGTGGCTGCGAACGATATTCCCTAAATGGCGGTCGGCGAGGCGATTGTCTGCTTTGCGCCCCGTCAGTCCATAGATCAACATACAGCGTTCATCTTTCTGTCCAAACAAATTGAGACCTTTCTTGGCAATGCTGACCAATTTTTCTTCGCCAGAAAGTTGAAACGTCGTTTCTGTTTCCATAGGGTCGCTCAAGCGCACCATGGAAAGGGGGAGTTCTTCCTGCGCGATTTTTCGAACCGCTTCAACGCCCGTTTCGAAATTTGGGAAAAAAGCAGAATAAAATCGCTCTTCCTCTGGCAGGCGCCGAATGCGAACTGTGGCATCGGTCAGAATCCCGAGGCGGGCTTCGGACCCTAAAATGATATGCCGCAGGTCGGGTCCCGCTGCACTCTTGGGTACATTTAATAAATCCAACGGTCCGGCGGGAGTTTCCATGTGTCCTGACACAAACAAGGGTTCAATTCTGCCGTAATGATAGGATTGCTGCCCGACAGAACGGGTTACAATCCATCCACCAAGCGTTGAATACTCCCAGGATTGAGGAAAGTGACCCAGGATATAGCCGCGTTTTTGAAGCGCCTCTTCAATCTGCGGCCCGCTGACCCCTGCGGCAAAGGTTGCTTCAAGGTTTTCTTCATTCAAATCCAGCAGCTGGTCCATCCTGGACATGTCAACGCTGATGCTTGCCTTTTCCTGCTGGACAGGCGTCAGGTGACCCACAACGCTGGATCCGCCACCATAGGGAATGAGAACAACATCGTTCTTTCTCGCGTAGGCGATCAATTCGCGAACCTGTTCCTTTGATACAGGGTATGCAACGCCATCCGGGAAGCTGTCGATCAGACCGTCACAGAGATCAACCCAATCATTGAGGGATTGTCCGCGCGCATGGCGTAATCGTTCTTCCGGATCGGTGGAGATTAAAGGATGTGCAGGGCAACTTGCTGGCGGAATTTTTTTGATCAGGTTCTCAATACTTGCGTTTGTTAATTGGGCTGGTTCACCAACGACATTTTTTAAGTATTTTTGGGCGGGTTCGGGAACCGGGTAATCGGTTGCTGTATTTCCCCAACCTTGAATTCGTTTCATGATTTCCTCCATTTCACTCGTTCACATAAAATTTGTTTGCTGCCAGTAGCTGATACTCTCTTGCATCATTTCTTTGGTCAGGGTTTCTGCTGCTTGCGCATTTTTAGCTTCAGCAGCAATGGCAAGATCTTCATAGTATTTCTTAGAACGCGCACAGGCTGCAGGAATAGAAAAATAAAGCGGCGCTAAATTTAAAAACATATCTTGAAAGCTATTCAGAATCATCATAAAAACTGGATTTTGACCCAACACTGCCATATGAACCTGCAGTTCCCAGTCAAAACGCGAAAAATCTTCCGGCGTGTCCAAGCCTGCAAAGCGGTTGTTAAGAATTTCAACCACCTGTTGGGGTGAATTTTGAACAGCAAGCGCTGTGTACATGGGTGCGATAGCCAGGCGAAAATTAAGGAGATCCGGTATGAAATTGTCCGGGAGATGATCGGGATGTTCGCTGAGGGTGGTGAGAACTCCCAGTTTGCCTTCATGCAAATAATCCCTGACCCTGGTCGGTTTACCATGATTGATTTCAAACCATCCATCACAGGCTAACCGTTGAAGCGCTTCCCTGAGTGTGGGGCGCGTCACCCCCAATGATTCTGCCAGTTCTCGTTCGCCCGGTAAATGACTGTTGATTGGAAATATGCCGTTAAGGACGGCATCAACCAGGCGCGATTCCACGATCTCGCCCGGTTTTTGGATAGGCTTCCATTGCTTATTAATTTCTGAATCATACTGGTAAGTGGTCATACCAGTATGATAATATGATTCATTGCAGGAAGCAAGGGGATTGCTAAGGGTTATTGCTGATTAAATGAAATTGTGGTTGACGAACGTGCCACAACTCAAAGATCTCAGTTCAAATAGTGGGGGAGGAACTGATTGATCTGTCGAAAAACAACTATGACGATTGGTGATTCGATGTCGCGTTTATATTTCTTTTTCGTACAGGCGATGTTTTTTGTGAAAGTGAATATCAAGATTGGATACTTCCAGCAAACTATTGATGTTTTCTTCACGGAACTGGAGCAACTCTCCATAGCGATAGCGGTCAGATTCCATAATCGTCTCGTAGAGTTCGCTAAAAAAGATCGAGGTGACGCCAAGCCGCTGGTATTCCTCGATGATCCCGACACCATTAAAATCAATCCATTGTGAGCGTTTGCTTTCTAACAGAACATACAGCCAGCCAAGAGGAAACAAGTTACCCCTGGCTCGTTGCAATGCTGAACCCACATCGGGATATGCCAGCAACCATCCGATCGGCCTTTTGCCCCTGTACATGACCTTGATCAGTTTTGGATCTGCAATCCACAGCAATTGGGACACCATCTGCTCCATTTCCTCATTGGTCACAGGTGGATTACCTGCAGATTCGGCAAGCGATTCATTGTAAAGCATCTGTAAGTCAGCAGCAACAGCCTGTAATTCGGATTTATGCTTAAAAACTGGTATATGAACCCCCCGCCGTTTCTTAATTATTCTGGCGGCTTTTTGAATTTTTTCGGGAAATTTGGTTTGCCGATCAACCCAACCGGTCAAAATATCTTTGACCTTAGAAAATCCCTGTGCTTCGATCAGTTCTGGATAATACGGGAGATTGTAAGCCTGACCAAAGGCTGGTTGCTGGTCAAACCCCTCGATCAGTAAACCGAATCCATCCAAAACAGTGAAACCCTTGGGACCGAGCATGTGAGTTAAGCCCTTTGTTTTCGCCCATTTGAATCCGTTTTCAAACAATGCTCTGGCGACTCGATGATCATCAATGCACTCAAAATAATAAAAAAAGCCGGTCTTTGTGCCATGAAACTGGTTATATCTGGAATTATTGGCAACCGCCAGGCGACCTGAAACCCTTTCGTTTTCGTCCAAAGCCAGGAAAAAGGCAGCCTCTCCATATTGATAGAAAGCATTCTCTGGCTTGAAGATCTTTCTCATATCCATTCTGAAGGGCGGCACCCAATACGGATTGTTCTTATACAAGTCGAATGGAAAGTTGATGAAGGCTTTTTGTTGTCGGCGATTTTTAGGCTGGATTTGAATGATTTTCATTGAATGCTTTCTTCAGGCAGGCAAAAAGGATCTTTTTAAAAGGCTTTGAGTGGATTATTTCATCTGTTGGAAGGAACTTTTCAATTCCTTTTTCCAGATTTATTTAATATGCCAGTAGGCTAATTTGTCGACTTTGACGGTGAAACCTGGCGTGTTTGCAAAGGCAATTAAGAAGCCGGTATACCCGTCGCTTTGGAGTTCAGTGTCTGTGGCTGAACCCACCTGTTTTCCGTCAATATAGAAGGAAAAATCTGATCCTTCCATCCAGACACCCACACGATGGGGAACGTTCATCCCTTCTTCCAGGGGTTCTGCACTTTGATACCCGATAATCTGTACGATTTTCACACCTGGTGCCATGCGAAAGAATCCCCACTGCCCATCGCAGGTTAGCCCCATAAAATAGAATTGATCCCAATCTGCTCCGCCCGCGCGAAAAGCAAGGCCAAATCGGTCTGACCCTGAGCAGGTTGGCATTTCAATTGTGGCTTCCAGATAGGCATTCTTCAATTTCGGACTGGAAAGATACCAGTTATGGTAGTTGGCATTTGCTTTTGCCGTCAGATTGAGGGCGCCATTTGAGGTCTTAAACGTTGCCTGAGTCGAATCGTAATCCCAGGGGCTGGAATCTCCGCTGAAGTCCGTTGACCAGGCTGCATCACCCAGCAAGACTGCCGGATCAGTTAGGTCGGGTGTTTCAGTCGGAACGGGCGTCGAAGTTGCAATTTCGGTGGGACTTACCTCAATCGTCGGTTCCTCCTCAGGCTCTTCCAAAGGCAATGCGGGCGTTTCAGTTGGTAAAAACTGTTCAGCCAGGGCTGTTTCCGTGAGAATTAGCGAAACCTTGGTGCTGATTAATTCTTCTGACGGCTCAAGTTTCTCTTCGGCAATGCAGCCCGCGAGCAATAAGGAAAGGCAAAGGACACTTATTATAAGAATCAGCTTTTTCATAATCAACTTCCTTCAATAGTTATGGCTCATCATTGTTTATTATACGAGCATCTGGCATATTTTCGCAACTTAATCAAAGCAAAATGGTTAAAACATTAGAGTGATGAATTATCGTGTGAACAATTCTCACAGTTGCCATATCGAAGATAATTAAATTTTGAAGATAAAAAAGGATGATCAAATGGACTTATTTGAAAAATGCTACCGGTATTCAACAGTCAAAGAAGCCAGGGAGGCGGGAAGTTATCCCTATTTTATTCCGCTGGATGAGAATGAAGGAACCGAGGTCGTTTTTGAAGGTCGGCATATTATCATGTGTGGATCGAACAACTACCTGGGTCTGACCACCCATCCGAAGGTGAAGGAAGCAGCAATGGATGCAATCGAGCGTTTTGGCACCAGCTGCACCGGCTCACGCTTTTTGAACGGGAACCTGACTCTGCATGAGGAGCTTGAAGAGCAGCTGGCAGATTGGGTGGGCAAGCAAGCAGCCCTTGTATTCTCAACGGGCATGCAGGTTAATCTGGGAACGATTAGCTCACTGGTCAGCCGAGATGATATTCTTATCCTTGATAAAGATGATCATGCCAGCATTGTGGATGGGGGCTTTTTAAGTGGTGGAAAAATTGAACGCTACCGCCATAATGATATGAAACATCTGGAAAGGGTGTTGAAGAGCCTGCCAGAGGATAAGGCTAAATTGCTGGTTGTCGATGGATTATTCAGTATGGAAGGTGATATTGCTCCGCTTCCAGAGCTGGTGTCCCTGTGCAAGGCTTATGGCATCCGCTTGATGGTTGACGATGCGCACGCGACGGGCGTTCTGGGTGGAGGGCGGGGGACTGCAGCACATTTCAATTTGACCGATGATGTTGATCTGATTATGTCAACCTTCAGCAAATCCTTTGCATCCCTGGGTGGGTTCATCGCAGGCGAATTGGATGTGATCGAATATATTCAACACCATGCCCGAAGCCTGATCTTCAGCGCCAGCATCCCACCCGCCAACGCAGCCGCTGCACTGGCAGCATTGCAAATCATGCGCGATGAACCTGAGCGGATTGAACGGGTGAATCAAATCGGGCAAAAGATGCGCGATGCTTATGGCCAGCTGGGTTTTGATACGGGACATTCTGTTACGCCCGTGGTTCCAATTATCATCGGTGATGATGAGCTCACATTTTTAACCTGGAAATTGCTGTTTGAAAATGGCGTTTTTGTCAACCCGGTGATTTCACCCGCGGTTGCACCCGGACGTCAGTTGCTGCGAACCAGTTACATGGCGACCCACACTGACGAACAATTGGACCGGGTTATCTCGATCTTTGAAAAAGTTGGAAAGCAGTTGGGTTTAGTTTAGTGTTTTGAAATAGTTTGTTGTTGAAACAAAAAAACCTCCGGGATTAATTACCACGGAGGTTTTTGCTTGTTATGAATAATTTACGGGATTTTCCAGTATCGGATCTGATCGACCCAGACTGTCAGTTCCCCTGTTTTAACGCCCCCGGCAAAAACGCCAAAACCACCATTAAGATAGGTGTTGTCGGTGATCTCTTTTACCTTCTCACCGTTGATATACAGGGTCAGGTTCGCTCCCTTTGCCATTACCCCCAAAACATTAACAGTCTCATCACCGGTTTTGATGACACCATCTTCTATCCAATTCACGAGTGCAACCACGTTGTGTCCATCAAACCGACGCAGGCTGTAACGGCCATCGCAGGTGAGGCCAAAGAGGTAACCTTTGTCCCAATTTGGTGATGCTGGCGCACGGAACATCAAACCTGAACGATCGTTGCCTGAACACTTCGTTGATTGCAACTTGATTTCAAGATAGAAATCTTCAAGGTAGGGCCACGATAACCGCCAACCATCCAATTCCGTATTTGCTGTAAATTTGAGATAGCCGTTTTCAAATTTGATGGATGTGTATTCGCTGTAACCGGTCGGCCAGTTATCACCATTGTCCATGGTATCAACCCAGTCGGGCTGCCCCAATGTGAGGGTCGGGTCTGTGGCGGAAAGGGTGGCAGTTGGGGTCGGCTCAGGCGTTGATGTCGGCGCTGGCTGGGCAGTTTCCGTTGGCTGTACCTCTTCTTGTGGGTCCTCGATTGCTTCTGTTGCTTCTTCCTCCGGTTGGGTCACTTCTGGTTCTTCGACAGGGGTTTCCTCTTCAATTTCAGGCGTTGCTGAGGGTTCAATCTTAACAGGTGTTCCCGTGAGGATGCGAGAAATCTCAGTCGCCATCGCATCGTCTTGCTGCTGGGGGGATGCTGGCGTGCTGCCGGGAAGGTTACAACCAGAAACGAGAACTGCAAGAAGTAATAAGGCGATAATTGTCCACTTTTTCATTTGTTACCATCCGTTTCTTTAAAAAATCATGATGAGCAGAATAAAATAATTGAATCCAAGTAGATAAAAAATATTTTCTTGTCTTTGATTTTAGCATGTTTTTTCACTATTTTAATTTTTGTGCAAGTTTATTGCCAAAAACCGCAAACTATTTGTCTCAAAACGGAACATGGTAAAATCGGATAGGCTTTGTTTTGAGGTCCATTTAGCATATTTCACAAAGGAGCATTCCGTTTGGATTCCCTGACGGCAATATTTACGATATTATACATTTTTTGGCCGTTGATGATCTTTTTTGGTTTCAAGGCTTTGTTCAATCAGGACGAGCATCTTTCAGAAAGACTGAGAAAGTGCTTTGGTCAGATTTTCCTCGGCTGGATCGTGTGGGCATTTTTCCTGATTTTTATTTACTGGCAGGGTAAAAAGCCGATTGTATTGATTCCCGTCCCACTCGATCACTCTCTTTTTGGCGCTTTGGGCTTCATCTCAGGAAGCGTCACTCTGACAGGGCTGTATCGCACCTTACGAGATCGCAGGAGTCGATTGTGGGAGGCAGAAAAACTGGAGGACTTGTTGGCGTTGACGCCGGAGCAATTTGAAAAACTAGTTGCTGACTTGTTTAATGCCTATGGATACCAGACGGGTTTATCCGGTGGAAGCGCCGATCATGGGGTGGATGTTATTGTGACAGGCAGTGATGATGAAAAATGGGTGGTTCAATGTAAACGCTATAGTGGCTCTGTGGGAGAGCCGCTTGTTCGCGACCTGTATGGCACAATGCTTCATGAAGAAGCCCAGCGTGCCTACCTGATCACAACCGGAACTTTCACCGCCCAGGCACGGGGATGGGCGGAAGGAAAGCCAATGATCCTTTATGACGGTCCCAGCCTGATCAAATTAATTCGGCGCACCCAAAAACAAAGGGTTAAAGAGGGTATTTAAGCTTTAACTTCGGATGTGATCCGCAATTTGTTGAAGCAAGCGCTGCACCTGGATGCCGTGTGAAAGATCGGGAATGAAATCAGACCCGGTGTTGTTGCTCAGGAACAGGTAATGATTGTGGACGAGGGCACGCAACCAACCTGATGGTAAGTAATCGGATGGAAATTTTGAGGCAGGGCTGTAGTCGCTGTTGACCTCATGCAATCGCCAGCCTTCTTCGGGAAGGAAGGTTTCGTAAGAATCAGGCTGCCTGGTTGTATACCTGAGTGTCCCTTTTGTGCAATAGAATTCTAAAATTAAGAGATCGCCAGTGCCGGCTGAAACCCGGCTTGCAAGAAAAGTTCCATACGCGCCTGATCGCTCTTCTTTAATCAGCGCTGTGGTGCAAAGATCAGTATGATCAGGAACACCAGGGAAACTGCCGCTGAACCCTGCGTCTTTGATTGCGAGTGAATTTCCCAGAAATGCCGTCAATAAACTCAGCGGATGGGACCCAAGATCGGCTGCCGCACCGTCAATAGGAGTGGGTAAAAATCGGTGTTGTCTTAACCGGCGGTATTCTTCACTGAGATAGCTGCTATGGAGATACTCGGCACGAAAATGAATTGGTTCGCCAAACACACCGCTTCTCCAATGCGCGAGCGCTTTTCGCATAGCAGATTTTTGCAGAAATTGAAACCCCACCATAATGAACTTGCCGTGGTTGGTAGAGTTCAATGCCTCCAAATCGAGGATGTCCTGATTGGAAGTGCCGAGCGGCTTTTCAACATAAATACGTTGCAATTTGGGAAGCTGGCTTGCTCTGACAAGCTGGGGCGTGTGGGTTGTATTTGAACCCAGAATATAGAGGGCGTCCAGGTCATCACGCTCCCAGAGGGCATCAGGCGAAAGGGCTTCCTCAAAGCCATAAAGCTCGGCAAAGGATTCCCGGTGTTCTGGTGTGGGAGAGGCAACGACTGCCTTTTGAATGTTGGGTGCATCAGGATAGTAGAATTTCAGAGCGTCCAGGGCATAGGCATGTGATCGGGCGATACTTCCGGAACCCAGGAAACCAACTCGGATTGATTTTTTCATTTTCTCACTCCAGATATCGTTTATTTAAATTTTTCTAATTATAACTGAAATTGTCTTGATGCGTTGCAGAAGGTTAATGATAAAGTTGTCTAAAACAAGTTTGAAGCAGATTTGTTTTTCAAAAACAATTTAATTTTACTGGCTAATTCTTTTTATAATCAAAAACGTCTTCACCGCAGGTGATTTGTGGCCATCAAAACTTTCGTTTAATGCTGACAAACAATACAAAGCAGGCAAGAAGAACAAACCCTCCGGCGAAAATGCCAACCAATTTCCATGAACTGAATTTGGTTTTAATAAGATCTGTCAGCTGTTGGAGAGGTGTACGTTTGATTATCGGCTGAGTCTTTTCAGAGGATTCCTTCTCCACCTTCTCCACTTTCGGGGTTTCTGGGATGGTCATGCTTTCGACTTTTTCTAGGGCTTCCTCATTATAGAGCCATACCACGACCTCATCAAACCTCTGCGCCCATTCATCACGGTCGCCAGGTGCACCCTCAATTACCTGAAAATACAGGTTGGATTCTGGCACCTGGTTGTTCAGAAGCGCCTGATGCAGAGCCTGGGCACCTTCCAGATAAGCCTGTGGATAGGTTATCCTTTTGCCCTTTGCATCTTGAATGGCAGGGCGGTTTCCACTGACCTCTTCTGTGCCAACATCAATATAGAATTTCACATTGTCTGGCATCGGATTGTCGTGGATATAGTTTATCAGGTGGTTGTTTGAAAGCCAGGTTCCGCCTCCTTCGGCAAGCCACACGACAGGCGACATGGACATTACCTTAGAAAAAGAACCCGGATACTTAAAACCTGCCAGAAGTGGGATCAGCCCGCCCCGACAAAAACCGCCAATTGCAGTGAACTCTCTGCCAGGCAGGGTCCTGTAATTGGCGTCGATTTCCGGTTTTAACGTGTTGACAAGAAAATCAATAAATGCCCAGCCTTCTCCGCCCTCATCTGGATCAGCATGCTTTGGATTGATCCAGGCGTGCATATTTTCATTGATCCAGGGCGTATACTCGCTCCACGGGATTTCAAGGGGGTGTTCGATTCCTACCACGATGATTGGATCCAGAACGCCTTCTTGAAACAATTTTTCTAAGGTTTCATCGACTGCATAATCGCCAGTGCCTCCAACAGGAGGATTAAAGAGGTATTCGCCATCCGTGAGATAGAATACCGGGTAAGATTCGCTGCTGGATTCATAACCCGGCGGAAGATAAACCTGAATGTTTCTTTCTCTGTTGCCAAGTTGCAGGATTTCGATGGTGAATATCTCAACATGCCCATGAGACGGTTGATCCATTTCGAAAAAAACCCCGGCTGGCAATAAACTGGAAGAAGATGCAACCACGAATTTGTTTGGCACCGCGATTAACACCACCAATGCCGACAAACAAATACTAAATTTCACCAACCACATCAGACGTCTTTTAGATTTCATTAAGAACTCCCAATTGGATTAACTGTCAAATAAATCCTTACGTTTATTAATTTCCTGGATGTTTCTATCACCTGAGATGGAAAAAGGCATCAATCGTTGTCTGATGAGGAATTGCTGGTGATTGACATGAACATTAATGGCGTTGTGAGTAAATTAACAGCATTAATGAGAATACCTGAAAGGGGTTGGTTTAGGCAAGTTATAAAAAAACCGCTTAGCCAATAAGCGGTTTCCAGTCGGGGCGAGAGGATTCGAACCT
>LSQX01356919.1_pt1 | contig 12588 bp, 13 predicted proteins | sample 654561 | NCBI WGS metagenome assembly LSQX01 (sample SAMN04489861, study PRJNA283612) | anaerobic digester metagenome | isolation source: 4 biogas reactors fed with cattle manure at either 37C or 55C with and... | place: Denmark: Kongens Lyngby | collected 2014 | reverse complement strand
GATCAATATCGAAATTAAGACGAAACTTAACCATTTTTTCATGGGTAACTCCTTTCGTTTTGTCAAGCTTTGATGTCGAACAGCCTTACAAATGACTGTAACATCATTTTACCCGTTTTTAGGTACCTTTATGTGTTATGAGCTACTTATCTGACTGAGCACAGATGTATTCACTTTATCAGATTGTTTTTTGTCGGCTATTAAGAATACAAACAAGTTCCGGTAAATGTCCAAGCAAATTATCGTGTATACTATTAACAGAACAGAAAGGTTGGATTATGGAAAAAAGAAAAATCGGCAGAGGACCTTCTGCCACAATACTGGGCCTGGGCTGTATGCGCATGCCAAGCGATGTCAATGAACAGGGGGAATCGACCCTGCGAATGGATGAGTCAGTTGAGCTGATCCGCCATGCGATCGACTCGGGGATTACATATATCGATACAGCTTATCCCTATCATAATGAATTGAGTGAAGTGGCCGTCGGCAGAGCCCTGCGCGATGGGTACCGGGACAAGGTGGTCCTAGCAACCAAATCTCCGGTCTGGAAGCTCGAGAAAACGGAAGATTTCAGTTATTATCTGACCGAACAGCTCAACAAGCTGGAAACAGACCACATAGACATGTACCTTCTTCATGCTATGGGGAGCGAGCGGTGGCAAAAGGTTTTGGATCTGGGGATTTTAGATGAGATGCTTAAGGAAAAAGCCGCCGGGCGTATTCGACAACTCGGCTTCAGCTTCCACGACAACAAAGACACGTTTTATCAAATATTAAACGGATTTGATCACTGGGATTTTTGTCAACTCCAGATGAATTACATCAATGTTGATTTCCAGTCGACTCTGCAGGGGCTGTATGATGCTCATGCCAAAGGACTGGGAATTATTATCATGGAACCGCTGCTGGGAGGCAAATTAGCAGATCCGGCTCCAGTTGTCAAAGACATGATTCCGGGTGATCCGATCGAATACGCTTTTCGTTGGCTGTGGGACAAACCCGAGATCAGTGTTGTCCTGAGCGGGATGAATAACAAGCAGCAGGTGGACGAAAATGTCGCACTGGCCAATCGTGATTACCCCAAGCTGACAGAAGAAGAACTGGCACATTATCACCAGGTGAAAGCGACCTATGATACCATGTCGCTGGTCCCGTGTACCCGGTGCAATTACTGTATGCCCTGTCCGTTCGGGGTGAACATCCCCGGCGTGTTTGAAGCTTATAACATCACAGCGTCAAAGAACCGCCAAGCCGGACAGAAATTATATCAAACCCTTGATTTGGATGCTTCAGGCTGTGTTGGCTGTCAGGCGTGTGAAGAGGTATGTCCACAAGCGATACCGATAGCGACACATATGCCGGCCATCGAGGAATATTTTTCAGAAAAATAAGGAGGCTATTATGGCAGAACGCACTTCCCGATCCGATTTCAGAGGTTCTCCCGGCCGCGATGGTGCCGGCGTCAACCTGATCCGGACATTCAGTCATGGTGATGTCCGTGAGTTTGATCCGTTTTTGATGATGGACTATTTCAATTCGGAAGATCCCAACGACTATATTCGAGGATTTCCGATGCATCCTCACCGCGGGATCGAAACGATTACATATCTCGTCCGGGGCGAGATCGATCATGAGGATTCTCTGGGTAACAAAGGTGCCATCGTTGATGGTTCATGCCAGTGGATGAGCTCCGGCAGCGGCATCCTGCATCAGGAAATGCCTCAACCGAGTGACCATATGCTGGGTGTACAGGTCTGGCTCAATCTGCTGGCCAAACGAAAAATGAGTCAGCCGACCTACAATGATCTGACCCGAGAGAATATTCCTCTGGTCGAAGAAGACAATTTGAAGATCAAGGTCCTGGCCGGAAATTACAAAGGCACAGTCGGACCGCTGGTCGAAGAAGACACCGAACCTTTCTTTTATCATTTTGAGTCGCTGGGAATAGCCAATGTCAGTTTTGAGACCGATCCTGACTACAATATTTATTTCTTTGTCTTAGAAGGTGAAGTCGAGTTTGCTGGGAAGAAGTATTCCATGGCCAGTGGCGCAGTTACCGAATCCGGTGAACAGATGTCATTTCAGTTTTTCGGTCCGGCTCATGTGATCGTTTTGGGAGGTATTCCCCTGAAAGAGCCGATTGCCTGGGGCGGTCCGATCGTTATGAACACGCAGCAGGAACTGAACCAAGCCTTTGCTGATCTGCGAAATGGTACGTTCATTCAAGAGGAAGGGCGTCATGTTCTTTGATGTAGGACAAAAAATTCAAAAATTCTCACCCTTAGCACTTGTGCTGGCAGTGTTACAAGCAATCCAAATGATAGGTCTGTCCGGCTATGGCTTTAGCGCCGGACTAAAAATCTTTGGCGTATTGACTGCGCTGATCCTTATCGTGGTCGGACTGCTTGCCACCTGGCTGATCTATGGCTTTGGTGTCATCGTGGAACATTATGAATCTAAAATCAGGCCTTAGTGCCTGATTTTTTGTAGGAGGAAATATGGATTATATGACGGTTGCCAACAGCCCGTTTATCTATATCGTAAGTGGGTTGATCGTGGCATATGTTGTTTTACTCTGCGTCATCTACCTGAGAAATGGACTGAAACGGGCCAGGGCTCTTGGCATTGGATCAGACACCTTGCGTCGGACGATCCGGACGGCAGCAACCTTTTCGGTCGCTCCTTCCTTGCCGATCGTCGTGGCATTGATTGCTATGATGGGCATCATGGGATTGCCGTATCCCTGGATGAGGCTTTCGATCATCGGTTCATTTCAGTATGAATTGACCACAGCCAAGATCGGCGCCTCTGCCATGGGAGTGGAGCAATTATCAACCGCCAGTTCACCACAGGTTTTTGCCAACAGCATATGGATCATGAGTCTGGGGATCATCTGGGGCATGCTGATGTCTGTCTTGTTTATGAAGAAATTTTCTCATGGATTGGATCAGGCCAAGAAAAAGGATCAGACCAAACTCCAGTTGATCATCACGGCGCTGTATTTTGGGATGCTCAGTGTGTTTGTCGGTCCGCCGATTGTTCAGGGCGGTATCGGACTGCTGACACTGCTGGTCAGTGCAGGGCTTTTCTTCCTTTTGACAAAATCGTTACAGCATCGGCCCCGGTCCGTTTGGACTGATTTCATCTTCACCTTTAGTATGGTCGGGGGCATGATTTTCGCTGTCGCCTACCAATGGCTGTTTTAGGAGGAACCATGCAATCGATTCATCGTTTAGGTCGCATCAGCCTGATCATCATGTTACTCCTGGTGATCAGTGCACCACTTGCCATTAGTATTTATTTTGACATTTTCCCTCCGCTGACACCGTTTTTGAACGGATTGTTCCAGGCGGTCATGATCTATCTGCCCATTTCCGTAGCGGAGTTTTTCACCTTTGTACCGATTTTAGGGCCGGGGGGTTCCTATCTGGCTTTTGTAACCGGAAATCTGACCAACCTCAAGATTCCGGCAGCAGTCGTAACAATGGATCAGGCCGGTGTCAAAAGCGGTACCGATGAAGGCGAAGTCATTGCACAGATTGCCGTTGCGGTGTCTTCTCTGGTCACGATCTCAGTCGTGTTTCTTGGTCTGTTGCTTGTGCTGCCCCTCAAACCGGTCCTGACAGCGCCGTCGCTGCAACCGGCGTTTGATAACATCCTGCCTGCTTTGTTTGGCGCACTGGCAGCTCACTTCTTCACCAAAACACCCAAGTTGGCAGTCGTCCCACTGCTGGCATCGATCGTGTTGGCGGCAATCGTTATTTATGGACTGAAACTCAACTTTTCTTCGATCCAGGGTGTGCTGATCCCCATCCTTGGCGGTCTGTCCGTCTGGTCGGCGCTGATCTTCTATAAACGGGGCTGGATCACCAAGTCCGATCTGGGAGAATCGTCATGATGTCGCGTCTGGCCGAAGCCATTCGGTTTCCAACCGTGTCTTATCCTAAGGATGAGGCGGTCGATTGGGCGAGTTATCGTGCGTTTTTACAATTTTTACGACAAAGTTACCCTAAGGTGTATGAACAACTCGAAGTCGAGCTGGTGGATGAGTACAATGTCATGTTACGTTGGCCCGGTTCCTCCGAACATGAGTCCGTCTTGATCCTGGCTCACTATGATGTGGTACCGGCTCAAATGTCTGATGGCTGGGACATCGATCCCTTCGCAGGCGTGATCCGGGATGATGCAGTCTGGGGAAGAGGAGCCATCGACGACAAGTCGAATGTCATTTTGTGGCATGAGGTGCTGGAGAACCTATTAGAAGAAGGCTATGTACCCGAGAGATCAGTTATTGTCTGTTTTGGCCGGGATGAAGAAATCGGGGGTGAGCATGGTGCCGGCTTGATGGCAGCCAAACTTCGGGAACAAGGAGAACGTTTTCATGTTATTTTTGATGAAGGCGGTGCGGTGACATCGGGTGTCTTGAGCGGTCTTTCCAAACCCGTCGCGCTGATCGGGGTGGCGGAAAAAGGCAGCACCAATCTGCGTATCTGTCTAAAAGGTGGCGCCGGGCACTCTTCCATGCCACCCAGGGTCAATCTGATCGATCAGATGAGCCGCTTTTTGAATCGGCTGCAGCAACAGCCGATGCCGGTGAGACTGATCGAACCGGTCCAGCGCATGTTTGAGGCTATCGGCCCGGATATGCCTAAAACGGGCTGGCTGATCCGTCGGATCGATCGACTGTTTCCTGTTCTGTCAAAGATATTGGAAAAATCTGCCACTACCAATGCCTTGATCCGGACCACCATCACACCGACCATGATTTCCGGTGGATCGGCTCCCAATGTCTTGCCCGGTCAGGCATGTGTCACATTAAATCTTCGCATCCTGCCGGGAGATACCGTGGCTGAGACCATGAAACACATCGAAAGACTACTGGAAGGGATGGATTATCAAATGGAGACGCTGCTTCATCAGGAGGCTTCACCCACAACTTCTACTGATTCAGCACCCTTCCGGCAATATCAGCAATTGATCGAAAAGCATTTCCCTGAAGCGATCGTCAGCAGTTATTTAATGGCCGGTGGCACGGATACCAAACACTATCAGGATATGGCCGATCACATCTTTCGTTTTTCTCCGGTCCGCATGACAAAGGCAGACCTCGATTCGGTCCATTCCGTCAACGAAAAAATATCCCGGGACAATCTGGAAACGGGATATCGATTTTATCATGATGTGTTACGAGCCTTTACAACAGAAGAAAAGGTATAACCAAAAAAACTCCCTTTTTCAAGGGAGTTTTCACTATCGCTATGAAGCAAATTCCCGGGCCAATCGGTCGAGTGCTTCTTTGAGCAATTCCTTCGGTGTAGCGACATTTAGTCGCATATGACCGCCTCCACCCGGGCCGAACCATTCGCCGGGGCCAAGACCGACGCCGGCTTTAGCGCATCGTTCAAGCAATTGTTTATCGTTCAAACCATAGTCAGTAAAATCAAGCCACATCAGGTAAGTCGCTTCTGGAGGTCTGACTTTGATCCGCGGGATTTCCTGTTGCAGTCGTCTGGTGACATAATCGATATTGTTCTGGATCACTTTCAAGGTGTCTTCGAACCAATCTTCCGAATGATCATAGGCGGCAATATTGGAAATAATATTGAAGCAGTTGGCTCCGACACGACCATGGCAAGCAGCATATTCTTCAAACTGTTGCTTCAACGCCTGATCGGGAAAGATAATATAGCCTCCCTGAAGACCGGCGGTGTTAAAGCTTTTACCGGTCGAATTGAAGGTTATGACATGGCTGTCATTCAATTTTTTCATCGGAGTGAAACTGCCCTTATGTATCAGGTCTGAGTGGATCTCATCGCTTAGGATCATCACATCATGCCTTAGACACAGTTCTACCAGCTGCTGCAATTCATCTTCACGCCAGTTGCGTCCCACCGGGTTATGCGGGTTACACAGAATAATTGCTTTGGCATCAGCCAATTCCATTTCCAAACTGTCGAAATCCATTTCATAATAGCCATCGGTTTCGATCAGCGGACTGTTTACCTGAATCAAATGATTGTTAGAAATAGTGCTGAAGAAAGGATGATACACCGGTGGCTGGACGACAATTTTGTCGCCTTCTTGGAATAAGGCTCCCAGGACGAATAGTATGCCTTGAACCACATTGTCGGAATAACTGAAGTTTTCGATGGCATAATCGACCCCGTTCCGCCTGTGTTGCCAGTTGATAAAAGCTTGATAATATTCATCCGGAATGGCGGTGTAGCCCCAGATATTATGCTTTGCCCGCTCGACCAAAGCATCCGAAATTGCTTGGGAACCGGGTAGATCCATATCGGCGATCCAGAGCGGAATAACATCTTCGGAGCCAAAAATACTTTCCCGGTTGAAATACTTGGTAGCATACGTCTTGATTCGTTCAGTAACCATAAATCCTCCTAGTGTCTATTTAGTAGCTAATATGATCAGAAACATACTGGTGTTGATATCAAAGGAATCACCATAGAAGTTTTCAAACATTTGAATTCCGATAAAACCGGCTTTTTCAAAGGCATCGAGCAGATCTTCCGTCAGCACCGGATATAGTGTCTGGTGGTTTTCATACTTTCCTTCTTCCGTTTCAAGATAGGAATGAAAGTCGATCAAATCATCACCGATATGATAATGGCGCTCAAACACGATATCATTGTGATCGATCGTCGGTAAACCGGTGATGTCATGGTTTAGGATGCGGTCATAGTTTACAATCTGGATCAGGAGTGACCCATCGGTGTGAAGCAGATGATAGGCATCCTGGATGAAGGTTTCGACCGCTGCTTGATCTTCCAGATGCGCCAGGGAATTGCCGATGCAAAAGATGACATCAAAGCCACCTTCAATGCTATCGAGCGCCTCCATCGGCACCAGCCGAACATCTAAACCGGGTGTCTTTTCCCGGGCCAATTGAACCATGATGGGATCATTGTCGATCGCGACCACCTCATGACCCTGAAGAAGCAGCTCGCGACTGTAGCTACCTGTTCCACAGGCGACATCAAGCACCCGATTGCTTTCGGGACCGGTCAACTCCAACAGTAAATTCAATTGAGCTCGACCGACCGGAAAGATGCGGTCATAATAACGGGCGATGGACTCATAAAATCTACTCATAAGCGCCTCCATTACACGTTTATAGATGATATTATACCCTTCTTTTGATATAATAGGGGCATGAACAGAGTGAAAGTATCAGAACCGGGCACGTCGCGTTATGAAAAAATTGCCTTGGATATTGCCTATAGTATTTGGAAAGAAGAGTACAAAGTGGGTGATATCATCAAAGGACGATCCACCTTGTCCGGCAAGTACGGGGTATCGTCTGAGACGATTCGGCGAGCCGTCAAACTGTTAGAGGAAGCCGAAGCGGTGTCGGTCGAAGAACGAGTCGGCATCCTGGTAACATCCAAAGATAATGCCATACAATTTATTGACACTTATCGTGAGCAGGATAAGCTGTTAGCACTTCGAGAAGAAATTCGATTATTGAATGAAGACAAAAAACGGATCGACGATAAGATCAATGAAAAGATCGAATTCATGATCGAACAGGCTACTGTGCTGCGTAATATGGGAGTCATCACACCACTTGAAGCCAAAGTTAGCTCGGGCTGTCCTCTGATCGGTAAAACGATTGGCCAGGTGAAGTTTTGGAGCAACACGGGTGCCACAATTATCGGTATTAACCGGATGGGACAGTTGATATTGTCTCCCGGCCCCAAGCTCAAGTTTTTTGAGGGTGATATCATTCTATATGTCGGCAATGCCGATGACAACATATCCCGGGTAGAAGAATTCTTGAAGGGCTGACACAGGTCAGCCTTTTTTTGAAAGGATATTTATGAGCGAATTGGATATTTTTGATATTTTAGGTCCGATCATGATCGGTCCTTCCAGCTCACACACAGCCGGAGCTGTCCGGTTGGGCAATATGGCTGCACTGATCTACCGGCTTTCGATTCATCGAGTCGATTTTTACCTCCACGGATCGTTTGCCAAAACCTACAAAGGTCATGGTACTGATGTCGCTTTGGTCGGTGGCATAATGGGCATGACACCTGATGACGAGAGATTGCCTAAGACGTTTGAACTGGCCGGCCAAAAACACATCGAGTTTTCCTTTCGTGAAGCTGATCTCGGTTATGTTCACCCCAATACAGTGAAGTTTGTCATTCAGGGTCAGGCCGGTGAGATGGAAATCATCGGATCGAGTTTAGGCGGAGCTACCATCGAGGTGATCAAGATCAATCAAACAGATGTATCGCTTCGGGGGGATTATCCCACCCTGATACTCAAGTATGCCGACAAACCGGGGATCATCAGTCACATCAGCTCGATCATTTCTTCTGTCGGGGTGAACATTGCCGGGATGAAAGTCACCCGTACGCGAAAGATCGCCACCATGGTACTCGAGCTCGACGGCACGATTGATCGGGCAACATTTCAACGTTTTGAAGCCGATCCGGTGTTCTTGAGCATTTCTGATATTGGCAGTGTGGAGGTCCAGGATGCACTTTAGCGCAGAGTATATATTGAGTGAATGCCGTGAACAGGCAGTGACGATTTCTGAATTCTTTCGTCAAACGGAAGCCGAGCTGGTCGGGCTGACTGCCGAGGAACTGGATGAAAAAATGCTTGAGGTGCTTGAGATCATGTCGCTCTCAAGTGAAAAAGGCCTGGAAAAACCGATTTTTTCACTTTCAGGGATGACAGGAGGGTTCGCCCATAAAGCATGGCAACATCGAAAACATCAGCCTCTGATGGGTGAGTTTGTGATGGGTGCGGTAGCCAAAGCTCTGTCTACATCTGAACTCAACGCCTCGATGGGTAAAATCGTGGCTGCGCCAACTGCAGGCGCTTCCGGTATCCTGCCGGCCGCATTGTCATCAGCCCGGGAAAAGTTGAACCTGCAGACAGAAGAGCTTTTGCCGGGATTGTATACTGCAGGAGCGATTGGAAAGATTGTCGCATTGGAGGCGACTATCAGCGGGGCGGACGGGGGATGTCAGGCCGAATGCGGCACAGCTGCTGCCATGGCAGCGGCCGGATTGACCGAACTGATGGGGGGAAGTCCCGAGCAGTGCTTTCACGCCGCCGGTATGGCATTGATCCATATTATGGGACTGGTGTGTGACCCGATTGCCGGGTTTGTTGAATTTCCATGCTCATTGAGAAATGCATCCGGTTTGGTCAATGCCTTTGTCAGTGCTGATCTGGCTATGGCCGGTATCGAATCACTTGTGCCTTTCGACCAGGTGGTCGATGCGATGTATCGGGTTGGAAAAATGTTGCCGGAAGCCCTACGAGAAACAGCCCTGGGAGGGATAGCTTCCAGTCCGGCGGCCAAGCAACTGGAGAAAAAGTATTTATAAGCTCGAATACACTGAGATTGCCTCTGGAATGGACCTTTTTCCGGAGGCTTTTTAGTTTCACTAAAACAGTCGATAGACGGATGAAAAATAATATGACAACTTGCTTTACAAATGTAAGTTGTCAGGGTATAATAGCTATAGAGCATGACAACCTGATAGAATTAGGTGAGTTGTCACCATGGAATAGAGAGAAAGAGGTATAGGAGTGAATGATGAATGTATTACATGCTGGCCGTTTGGTCAAGACGAAAGAAGATTATAAAGTAGTCCAGCTGGGACTTGATTATGTTGAAGAAGTAGTAGAATTGCAAGAACGCGTGCATAAAGATATGGTCCACAAGTCCTGGTTCGTCCGTGACAGTGCCGATGAAATTGAAGCTATGCTCAAAAATGGAGGCGCACTTTTTGGTGTCTTAAATAAAAACAATGAAATGATTGCCTCACGATATATCAGTACACCGGGAGATAGCGAACACAACCTGGCTCATGATGTCAACCTGCCGATCGACCTCGATCAGGTGGTAGTACTTGAGAGCACTGTGGTGCATCCTGATTATCGAGGAAATCGTCTCCAGGGGATCACACTCGATGTTGCCATGAAACACGCGGAAAACAAAGGGTTTCGCCATTTGTTCTGCACGGTGTCACCACAAAACATTTACTCACTCTACAATATCATGTCGGGCGGACTGAAAATCAGATCTCTAAAGAAGAAGTACGCAACAACGGACAGAGATGGTGTTTGGCGGTTTATTCTGCACAAAGACATATTGATCCAAGATATGTCCTGGTTGAAACGACTTGAAATATCCTTTGATGATCTCGATTTACAAAAGATCCTGATCAATAAGGGCTTCTATGGCGACGCTGTGTCTCGTCGGGCCAATACCATCGTATATGCCCGCTAAGTAAGTTTTTTCGTATAAATCCTTCTATGTTTCGAGAAGCCGCCCTTTCCGGGGCGGTTTCTCGTTATATAATGAAATCGGAGGCGGATATGTACACAATGTCACTTGAACAAGCCAGAGACTACCTTGTCCAATATCATATGCTGGACCAAAGGTGTCACAAATCTCAAGCCAAGCAAGTCTTTGACCGCCTGCGGACCATTCAATATGATCCATTGAAAGTTGTCGGACGCAATGCTGAGTTGGTGTTAAAAGCAAGGATCAATGATTTTCATCCTTCCGATTTGAATGACTGGCTCTATCATGAGCGTTGGTTGATGGATGGCTGGGATAAAATGATGAGCATCTACCCGGTCGATGACAGGGAAATGATGACACCGGTGTCACTACGTCACGCATCGGCAATGGAACATCAGGCAAGACAGCAACTGGGAGACCGGTTTGAATCGGTCATCGATTATGTTCTCGATCGCCTCCGCTCAGGAGAAAGATTGAAAAACAGTCAGTTGACAAAAGAACTTGACCAGACATATGGATCGTTTCAGCCGCTGGATTATTTATTTCATCNNAATCTATCGCCTGACTCAGAGTCCGCCAAATAAATCAACTGATGATGACTTTCTTGATTGGTACATTTATCGCCGGATCCAAGCAACCGGTTTGATTCGACCGAAACGAACCGATGCCTGGCTGGGTCATTTTGTCTGGGATCATCGATCCCGTGATCCGGCCCTGGAACGATTATTGGAACGGGAATTGATTTCACAAGTCAAAGTCAAGACAGTTGCGGGATATTTTCTGATACCGACCGATCAAATCCAATGGATAGAAAATATGTCACCGTCAGGGGAGGAACTTCGTCTGCTGGCACCATTGGATAATTTTCTTTGGGATCGACAATTGATCGAAGATATCTTTGATTTTTATTACCGCTGGGAAGTTTATGTTCCGGCAGTCAAAAGACAGTGGGGTTATTATGTCCTGCCGATTGTTCATGGCAATCGATTGATCGGTCGTTTGGAACCGGAACGAACCAATAACGGTACATTCCGGATCAAGCAAATCTGGTGGGAAGACGGAGCAGTGATTCCTTCCCAAGCCCTGGAACAGGAGTTGGCAACGTTCGAAACATTTTTGCATAGTAAAAATAGCGTAGAATGAATTTTGGCAAGCTATGTCCTGCATCATCGACCAATTGACAATCAGGCTGCTTTCCGTTACACTTTTACTGACTTTGATTAATTCTTTAACCTGAAGGAGGTTTTTATTCCCCATGGATGACGTTGGGTGGTGGTTGTACCTACTGCTAGTTTTTTTTATTGTGTTAGGTGCATACTTCGCGGCTTCTGAGATTGCGTTGGCTTCTGTTAGCCAATCGAGACTTAAGATCAGGGCAGACAAAGGTGATAAAAACGCTGCGAAGACACTCTATATTCTGTCTCACTTTGACAAAGCCATCAGCACGATTTTGATAGGCAATAATATTGCTCATGTGTTTACTGCATCAGTAGCTACATTGATGGCGACCAGACTCTGGGGTTCCGGGTCTCTGGTATATGTGACGATCGGTATTACGATCATTGTATTTTTTATCAGCGAGATGTTGCCTAAGACACTGGCCAAAGCATACAGTGAGCGGTTTTCTGTATTCGTCTCTCCTTCACTATCTATTTTGATGTTTCTCTTTAAACCGGTTTCCGTGTTGCTTTCGGCAATAGGTAACCTGTTTTCGCGTCTCTTCAATGATGAAAAAAAAGCCACAGTAACTGAAGAAGAATTTTATAGTATCATCGAGTCGATCAAAGACGAAGGTGCTATGGAAGACGAAAAAGGAGACTGGGTGCATACCGCACTCAAATTTGGCGATAAACTGGTTGACAATATCAAGACAGTAAGAACCGACATCATGGCGGTCGATTGCAACGATGATGAGCAGACCATTTTTGATACCATCAAAAACAGTAAACACTCCCGAATTCCGGTGTACAATGGCTCGATCGATGAGATCATCGGTGTTTTACAGATCAGAAAATACTTACGGGCCAGCTTTAAGCTGGGAAAACCGGCCAATATTCACGATTTTCTAGATCCGCCCTTGTTTGTATTCCATAGTACTCATATTGATGAATTACTGCCTGAAATGAGCCGTCAGAAGGTAAATCTGGCGGTCGTGACCAACACCTTCGGCGGAGTCGTCGGCGTCGTCACAGTGGAAGATATTTTAGAAGAACTGGTCGGTGAGATCTGGGATGAGGACGATATTGCAGTTGAATATTTTAGACAGGTCGAACAATACAAGTATGAAGCGGATG
>LSQX01082060.1_pt1 | contig 12588 bp, 14 predicted proteins | sample 654561 | NCBI WGS metagenome assembly LSQX01 (sample SAMN04489861, study PRJNA283612) | anaerobic digester metagenome | isolation source: 4 biogas reactors fed with cattle manure at either 37C or 55C with and... | place: Denmark: Kongens Lyngby | collected 2014 | reverse complement strand
TGCGGCTCGCGGTTGTCGCCGGTTTCGGCGGAACCGGTTTTGCCGGCCACGGTCACGGGCAGGTGAGAAAAGCGGTAGTAGCCTGTACCTCCCGGCTGCGTCACCCGGCGCATTCCCTCGCGCACGATGGAAAGGGTCTTCTCCCCAATCTCCGCCCGCCGCAGCGCTTCCGGGGCCCTATCCTGCACCACGTTGCCCTCGCTGTTCACCACCTTTTGCACCAGGTAAGGCCGGTAATGGGTGCCGCCGTTGGCGATGATGGCCGCGTAATTGGCAAGCTGCAGCGGGGTAAAGCTGTTGTACGACTGGCCGATGGCGGCGCTCATCGTTTCCGCCGGATACCACTGCTCCCCGCCGGTGACGGCAGCCTTGTATTCCCTGCTGGCCACCACGCCCGCCACTTCACCGGGCACGTCGGTGAGCCCGGTGGGACTGCCGAAGCCGTATTCCCGGGCGTAATGGGAGAGGGCGTCGATGCCGGCCGCCAGGCCGGCCCGGTAGAAATAAATGTTGCACGATACGGCCAGGGCGCTGTAAAAATTGAGGGCGCCGTGCGCTCTTTTATTGAAGCACGACTTGGTATCGTTGGCCAGGGTAATGGTCCCGGGACAGTACGAGATATCGTAGGCGCCCAGTTTGCCCTCTTCAAGGGCGGCGGTGGCAGTGACCATTTTAAAAGTGGAGCCGATGGGAAAAGTGCCCTGCAGAGCGAGGTTGGGCAGCGGCGACGGATTCATGGCCACCAGCTCTGCATAATCCTGCGTGATCCGGTTCAGATCGAAGGAAGGGTAGCTGACCATGGCCAGGATCGCCCCGCTGTGGGGATCCATCACTACCGCGGCCGCCCGCCTGGCATCGGGGTTTTTGCCCTTGGCCCGGATCGCCTCGAGGTGGCGCGCGATGATGTCTTCAACGATCCGCTGCAGCTCTAGATCCAGGGTCAGGTAAAGGTTGTGTCCCGGGACCGGATCCTTGCGTTCATAATAGTTGACCAGCTGCCCGAGATTGTTGATCTCAATGCGCTGCTCTCCATCCCGTCCGCAGAGCCACGGCTGCCAGGAGCGTTCAATGCCGGTCTGGCCGACCAGGGCACCCGGTTCATATTCATAACCCGCCTCCGCCCACCGCTCCAGGGTATCTTGATCCCCGATGGTCCCCTGGCTCATGTATCCCAAAATATGGGCGGCGGTGCTGCCGACGCGGTAATCGCGGATCGGGTGCACCTCCAGATTGACCCCTTTTAGCTTCCAGCGGTTTTCCGCGATGCGGGCGATCACCTCCGGCGTAATATCGCTCTTCAGGCGCAGGGGCAGGTAGCGCATATATAGCTGCCCGTCAATGGCGCTGCGGATCTCTTCTTCCTCGATCTCCAGGACTTCGCTTAAAAAAGCGATTGTGTCCGCATCGTAACCGTCACCCAAATCCATGAGGGATACAACATAGCCGGGACGGTTTGTGACCAGGATCTCGCCGTCGCGATCGTAGATCTCGCCGCGGGGCGCCACCAGGTCAATGGTGGTAAAGCGGTTGTTTTCGGAGCGGTAAAGGTAATAATCATGCTGCACGATTTGCAGGTAGGCTAACCGGGCCGACAGCAAGATAAAAATGCCGATCACGATCACAAAGATCAGGCGAACCCGGTTTAGCATGGTTTTATTCAAAGATTAGTACCTCCTCCTGCGGGCGCCGGACTTAAGGCTAATCTCCTGTTGCTTGCAGTAAAGCCGGTAAAGCAGCGGATAAATAAACAGGCTGATAATCATATTGTACAGTGCTTTCGGAATAAACAGACGGCTCAGGCTCCATTCTACGGGCAAGCCGACGCCGATGAACTGGTTAACCAGCAAATGCAGGATCAGTTCGTGGGTTAGCGTGCCGGCGAAGACCAGTAAAACCGGTGCCGCAAGCTGATCCTGGTAAAGCTCGCGGCCGAGCAGGCCGGCCCCGTAGCCGAGGAGCATCTTGGCCATGGCGAAAAAACCGAGCGCCGAACCGAAAATCACATCCTGCAAAAAACCGAAGCCTAGCCCCAGGAGCGCGCCCTTTCTTTCTCCGAGGATAAAGCCCAGCGATACCACCAGGACCAGGATGATATCGGGAAGGGCCTTCTCCATGATAAAGAAAGAGAGGACCGATCCTTCCAGCAGCAGCGAGAGCACGAAACAAAGGGCCACGATCACCGGAAAGATCAAGGCTCTACCGCCTCGCTTCCGGGCTCCGCCTCGCCTGGCCCAGGCTCTCCGCCAGCCGGACCGAGCACGATAAAGATCTCCTCGAGGCGGTTGAAATTGACCCCCGGTTCCACCGGCACCGATAATACCAGCCCCGAGCGTTCTTCGGGCCGTTCTTTCACCATCCCGATATAGAGGCCCGGGGGGAAGATGCCGCCCATGCCGGATGTAACGATCATGTCCCCGGGCTGAATGCTGGTCTCCGGCGGCATGTTGGTCATGATCAGCATGGAGGGATCACCGGCATTGCTCTCCACGGTGCCGACGATACCGGGATCGCGGGTGCGCTGCACCCTGGCACTGACGGAGAGGCGCGGGTCGGTAATTAAGATGATCTGGCTTGAGTTCGGCGATACGGTCGAGACCATGCCCACCAGACCCCGATCCGTGATCACCGCCATCTCCCGCTGCACCCCGTCCAGGTAACCTCGATTGATGGTCAGCGTTCCGAACCACTGGCTCGGATCCCGGGAAATAACTTCCGCGGCGAGCAGCTCGTAGCCGGAGCTTTCCGCAAATCCAAGCAGGCTGCGGTAGCGATGGTTTTGCTTCTGCATTTCATGAAAGTGAACCAGTTGCGCCCGCAAAAAATCGATCTCTTCCTGCAGGCGTTCATTCTCGGCTTTCAGCTCGTGGAAGGAGACGGCGGCATCGTAAAGATCCTGGAGGCTTTGGCCGGCCGAGGAAAAGGCGCTCTGCACAGGAGCAAACAGGGCCAGGAGGGCGTCTTCGACCGGGGTCAACTGCTTCCGCTCTCCACTGGTCACGTTAATCAGCAGCAGTAAACCGAGCACTACCACCAGCAGGAGGACCAGGCTCCTGCGGTCCTGCCTTGGTTTCGCCATGGCAACACGTCCCTGAGATTTTTATCCTGATCATGCGGTAGCCGATTCAGCCCCCCACCCTGGCCCTCTCCCCTCAAAGGCTAAAGAGGATTTGGAAGGGCACCACTTTCATGGCGCCCTCGCCGGCGGGGGCGTGGGGGGCTATTCTGTCATTTGGCGTGCCCTGTCGGCACCATTTTCGTCCCCTGATGGTTCACCTAAGCGGCAAGGGGGACGGTTTACAAGAAATTCTTCCGCCCGGAGCTCAGCGCTACCCGCCGCAGCAAGGGGAGTTCGGCGAGGGCCTTGCCGGCGCCGATCACCACGCAGTCCATGGGGTTCTCGGCGATAAAGACGGGCATGCCTGTCTCCTCGGCGATGCGGCGGTCAAAGCCGTGCAGCAGCGCCCCGCCGCCGGTCAAGACAATCCCTTTATCCATAATATCCGCCGCCAGTTCAGGCGGAGTTCTTTCCAGGGTGACCCGGATGGCGTCGAGGATCGCTTCCACTGGATCGGCCAGCGCTTCCTTAACTTCTTCAGATGAGATTTTACGGGTTTTGGGCAAACCGGTAACCAGGTCCCGGCCGCGGATTTCTGTTTCAGACTCCACATCCTTGTGATAGGCGGTGCCGATACTGATCTTCACCTCTTCGGCGGTGCGATCGCCGATCATGAGGTTGTACTGTTTTTTGATATACTGGATGATCGCTTCATCCATTTCATCGCCGCCGACGCGGATAGACCTGCTGGTCACGATCCCGCCCAAAGAGATGATGGCCACCTCGGAGGTGCCGCCGCCGATATCGACAACCATGCTGCCGGTCGGCTCATTGACGGGCAGGCCGGCGCCGATGGCCGCAGCCATGGGCTCCTCGATCAGGTAGGCTTCGCGAGCCACCTGGTTGGTGGCATCGAGAACAGCTCTTTTTTCCACTTCCGTCACGCCGGAAGGAACGCAAACAATCACCTGAGGCCGGAAAAGGGAGCGCCTCGGATGGGCTTTGTTGATGAAATGGCGCAGCATGATTTGCGTAATGTCAAAATCGGCTATGACCCCGTCTTCCATGGGCCGGATCGCCACAATATTGCCAGGGGTGCGGCCAATCATCCGCTTGGCTTCGGTGCCGACCGCCAGAACAGCCCCGTTATCGCGGCGGATCGCCACCACGGAAGGTTCGCGCAACACGATTCCTTTTCCTCTGACATAAACCAGGGTATTGGCGGTCCCCAAATCTATTCCGATTTCTTTAGAGAACAACCTGGCCATAGAATTACTCCTTCCTTCTGTAACCGTCAAATTTTTGCAGCATCAACTGTTATGTCTTTTGCAGCATCAGATTATGGCGAGCCTCGTAGAGAACGGCTATAAAAAATGTTTCGAAAGCTATTTTCAGAAGTTTCCTCTTTATTTCTCCCCCCGTTTGCCCGAGATTATATGAATTAAAGCAAGCCCTTTTCCTTGAAGCTGAAGAAACAGCCGTCCCCGATGATGATGTGATCCCGCACCGGGATGCCGAGAATATTACCGGCATCGACCAGCCGCCTGGTTACTTCGAGATCCTCCCGGCTGGGCGACGGATCGCCGCTGGGATGGTTATGCACCAGGATCACCGAGGCCGCGCTCTTCCTTAAAGGGACGGCGAATATTTCCCGGGGATGCACGATCGAAGCATTCAGGCTGCCGATGGAGACCTCTTCCTTGGAAATGACATGGTTCTTGGTATTCAAGAGCAAAACCTTGAAATACTCCTTTTTCTTGTAGCGGAGCTCTTCCATAAACAGTTCCGCTGCCTGCCGCGGATTGGTGATGCTGCCGCTCTCCTCCCGGGGGGTCGTGGCCAGCCGCCGCCCCAGCTCCAGGGCGGCCTTGATCATGACCGCCTTGGCCGGCCCGACGCCTTTGATCTCTTCCATCTCTTCCAGGCTGAGATCCGGCAGGGCGCGCAGCCCCCGGCTGCGGGAAAGCAGCCTTCCGGCCAACTGGACCGCCGATTCCCGGGTGGTACCACTGCGGAGCAAGATGGCCAGCAGCTCTGCATTGGAGAGGGCTTCCGCGCCTAAAAGCCGCAGCTTTTCCCGGGGCCGTTCCTCCAGGGGCAAATCCTTAATCGTAAACCGCTCTTCCTGCTTCACCGCTATCCCTCCAGTATTGCCATGGTTTTATATCCATGCGGGAGAGGAGAAGGTAAAGCTGGTTTAGAGGTAATCCGACCACATTGGTGTAACATCCTTCGATCCGTTCAATAAAGAAGGCCGCTTTCTCTTGAATGCCGTAGGCGCCGGCTTTATCCATTGGTTCGCCCGTTGCCAGATAAGCATCGATCAGCTCCATCTCCAGAGACCGCATCCAGACCCTGGTCTCGGCCCACGCCGTTTCCGTTCGCCCCGTGGCGGCGTCGATCAGGGCTAAACCGGTAAATACGCTGTGCTCGCGTCCGCTCAAGGTCTCAAGCATCCGCCGGGCGGCGGCCGCGTCACGCGGTTTTCCCAAAATCTTTCCTGCACAGACGACCAGCGTATCGGCCCCGAGCACAAGACCTTGCAAAAACTGCCGGGCTGCCGCCGCAGCCTTGTCCAGGGCCAGGCTGACCGCCAGCTTGTCCGGCGGCAGATCCCGGCCCCTCTCCTGAACCGCGGGAACGACCAGCTCAAAGGGGATGCCCACCTGCCGGAGCAGGGCGGCGCGGCGCGGCGAGGCGGAAGCGAGGATCAGCTTCTTCATGGGATGCTCCCGGCGCTGCCGGCTTGCCTGATCACCCGCGCGGTAATACCGGCGAGGTAATGGGCGGCCAGACCGGTAAAGAGGCCGGTCGGCACGCCGAGCAGCAGTAGCAGGGGAAAATAGCCTACAAACAGGGCTGCATTGGCGATGATAAAGCTGGCTGCAGCCAGTTGCGCCAGGTTATGGGTGACCGCGCCCAAGATGCTCACGGAAACCAGGCTGATGGCTTTCCGCTTTACCAGCAGCACCGCCAGGGCCATCACCAGGCAGGAGGTTACGCCCCCCGCAAGGCTCAGCCAGAAACCAAAGCTAAGAAAGCTGCCGCTAAAAAAGCTGCCGAGCAGGGTGCGCAAGATCGAGACGATCAGCCCGCTGCGCAGGCCGTAGAGTACGATGGCAAGTAAAGTGATGATGTTGGCCAGCCCCAGCTTGACCCCGGGAACAGGCATCGGCAGGGGCAGGGCTGCCTCCACGGTATGAATGACCACCGCGAAGGTGACCAGCACCGCCATGTAGGTTAAATAGAACAGGTTGCGCTTCATCTGGTGTTCCCCTTAAATTAAGTTATCCAAAAACGGCGCTTTTCCTCTAGCCGGCAGACAGCCTTAACAATTATTTAATAGGACATGGGACGGTTCTTTGTTTATGTCACTGAAGCTGTCGCTCCGGTTCACTCGTTAGATGTGCTGCGGCTCACCGGCGGCCTTCCGCCTGGGCTGCCCTCGACAGTCACGCGTCCTGCGCTCCTGTCTCGGCGGCCTGCAATGTGGGAGGTGAGAGGTTAGAGGTGAGATCGCATCAGTCACTTTAAACCTTGGCCAGAATAACAGTAACATGGTCTTTTCTTCTCACTTCTAACATCTCACTTCCCACTTCTCATCAGCCAGGCCTTGGTTCGCCTGCCTCCAATGGGGACAGACCTACGCTTGCAGGTCTGTCCCCTGACCTTAGATCCACTCGTTCACAGTCGCTCCAGCTCTCAGTGACAATAGGACACAGTTCTTTATCCCCTGATGGTGTCCCTGCCGGGCGGGGACATGGCCATCTACTCTGAAACTTGGCCTTAATCGCTTGCCGCTCTTGTCACTGAGGCCTGCACTTAAGGATACATCCTAACTGCCTTGTTTACCGCAGCTCCAGCTTGTCCTTGAGCCCCGTGGAAACAAGCACCTCCAGATCCGGGGTAACCAGGACCGCCTCCACGCCGGGGAGAGATTCCACCAGGGCCAACCCCCGCTCCGGTCCCAGGACAAAGACGGCGGTAGAAAGGGCGTCAGCCTCCATGGCCGAAAGCGCCACGATGGTCACGCTGGCCAGGCTGGAAGCCGGCAAGCCGGTCGCCGGATCGAGAATGTGGTGATAGCGTTTGCCGTCCACCGTAAAGGCGCGCTCGTAATCGCCCGAGGTGACCACGGCGCCGCCGGAGAGGGGCAGCACCCCGATCAGTTGGCCGGCCTCGCGCGGATGCCGGATCCCGATCCGCCAGGGAGAGCCGTCCGGCCTCGGGCCGAGCAGACAGATATCGCCGCCCGCCGAAAGGCAAGCGTGTTGGATGCCGGCATCGGCAAGCCTGGCTAGGGCCTGGTCCACGATATAGCCCTTGGCAATACCGCCCAGGTCCAGCCCCATCCCCGCCACGGGCAAGAAAACCGTGCCCGCTGCGCGGTCGACGGCAACCTGCCGGTAATCCACCAGGAGAAGGGTCTCCTTGATCTCAGTCTCCGAAGGCACCCGGGGCTGTTTTCCCAGGAATCCCCACCGGTCCAGCAGCGGGGAGATGGTCGGATCAAAGGCGCCGTTGCTCAAAGAAGCGAACTTAAGCGCCGCCTCGAGGACGGCAATGGTCTCGGGCGCGACCCGGACCGCCGCCGCACCGGCCGCCTCGTTAACCCGGTTCACATCGCTTGCGGGGATGCTGCGGCTAAGCAGCTGCTCGAGGCGCGCCATCTCGGCAAAGGCTTTCGCTTTCGCGGCCTCGGCCTCACTGCGGCTCGCAGCGTGAAGGGCCAGCTCGATCCCGGTATCCATGGCCAGGTGATGATAAGTGAAGATCTCCCCGGCCGCCCGGTTGACGGTCGTGAAATAAACGGCGGCAGCCATGATAATGGCGATTCCGGCCAGGAAAAGGGCCGGACCGGAAAACCTGCGCCGGCGCGGGAGCTTCTCTTCATGTTCCCTGTTTTGATCGGCCGCGGCTTGATTTTCGGTCATTTTCCTCTTTCCATGCTCTCATCTAGCAATTACTATACCATCTGCGGCATGGATATAACAAGGGCAAATGCATGGCTTTTTTCCTTGTTTTATCCTGAAAGGCTGTAGCCGGATTCAGCTCCTCAACCTCTCCCTGTCCCCCCATTGCCCCAATGGCTCCCCACCTGGTGGGAACATGGCCGTCTTTTTCAAAATGCGCTTCAGCGAGACCAATCGTATGGCTGCGGCTGACGCATCAAGGCTGAAGCGATTTAATCAAAAATGGCGGGAGCATTCCCCCGCCATTACGCATCTCTTTTTTGATTTGTCGAAATTGATGATTACGGCCTATTTTCATCGCCTTGTGAAGCGCGTTCAGGCGGACGCCGAAGCCGCCGCCTTGGCCGTAGGTGCATTTTTAGCCGCGCCCTTTTCACGGCGCGGGTGGATGGTGCCGGGGCGGCACTTCAAGACGCACTTTCCGCAATCATCGCATTTGGCCAGGTCGATCACGGCCAGGTTGTTTTCCATGGCGATCGCTTCCCTGGGGCAGGCCTTGACACAAGCCCGGCAGGCCATGCAGCCCACCTCGCAGGCCTGGGTAACCGCCTTGCCGCGGGCATGGGAATTGCACAGGACCAGGTGTCCCTGGTCTCCTTGCGGCAGCATCTTGATTATACCGCGCGGGCAGGCGCGGGCACAGAGGCCGCAGCCGGTGCACTGTTTTTCGTCCACCACCGGCAAACCATTGCGGCCCATGGCGATGGCGTCAAAGGGACAGGCGCGCACGCAACTGCCCAGTCCGAGACAACCATCGGCGCAGGCTTTAAAGCCGCCGCCGTATTTTTCGGCCACAGCGCAGTCCTTAATGCCGTCATAGACAAACAGGTCCCGGGCTTTATTTTTATCGCCCAGGCAGAAGACGGTTGCCACCATGGGCACCGTGGCGGCTGCTTCCTGGCCGAGCGCCGCGGCGATGGCCGCGGCGGCGCCGCTGCCGCCGGGGATGCAGCCGTTAGTGGGAGCCTTCCCTTCCACCACCGCCTCGGCAAAGTTATTACAGCCGGCATAACCGCAGGCACCGCAGTTTGCGCCGGGCAGCGCCTCCCGGACGGCTTCCACGCGGGAATCCGATTCAACGGTAAAAAACCGGGCTACCACGCCCAGCAGAGCCCCGAAAACCAGGGCCACCCCGCCCAAGGCCGCTACGGCATATAATATTTGCATGGTTTTTCACCTCACCGACATGAATCATGAATAATGCAATCCAATAGAATTCGAAAAAACTAATCTTAATCGCCTGCCTAAAGGCTGAGCATCCCTTTAAAGCCCATAAAGGCCAGGGAGAGGATGCCGGCGGTGATGAGCGTAATCGCGGTACCCTGCAGGGGGCGGGGAATTTTCGCGAATTCCAGCCGCTCCCTGATCCCGGCCATAATCAGCAAGGCCAGGGAGAAACCGATCGCCGCGGCGATGCCGAAGACCACAGCCTCAACCAGCGTAAATTCCTCCTGCACCGCCAGCAGGGCTACGGCCAACACCGCGCAGTTGGTGGTGATCAGCGGNNTCCACCAGCTGGACCAGGGAGGCGATAATTAAGATAAAGGCCACGATCTGCAGATACTGCAGCTCCAGCGGAGTGAGAACATAGGTATAGACCAGCCAGGTGGCCAGGGTGGCCAGGGTCATGACAAATACCACGGCCATGCTCATGCCCACGGCGGTCTCCATCTTCCGGGATACCCCCACAAAGGGGCAGATCCCGAAAAAGCGCTGTAATACGAAGTTATCGACTAATATATAGATAAAGATGATGGAAAGCAGCTTTTCCATAGCGACCCTCCCGCTTTCTAAAAGCATTTTACCGGCTACTTCACGTTCAACCGTTTAAAGATAAAATTCATTCCGCCCAGCAGCAGGCCCAGGAGAATAAAGGCGCCGGGCGGCAGGGCAAACAGCCGCATCGGTTCAAAATTGGGGCCGAAGAGCTGCGTCACCGCAGCGGTTTCCGCCAGGATCGTGCCGCTGCCGATCACTTCCCGCAAAGTGGAAATGATGAGCAGGGCAATCGTAAAGCCGAGGCCAATGCCGATGCCGTCAAAGAGGGAACGCAGCACCGGCTGTTTGCTGGCGAATGCTTCCGCCCTTCCTAAAATAATGCAGTTAACCACGATCAAGGGAATAAACACGCCGAGCGCTTCGTAAAGATTCGGCTGGAAAGCCTTCAGCAGCATCTCGATTATCGTTACGAAGCTGGCGATAATCACAATAAAACAGGGGATGCGCACCTGTTCGGGAATAAAGCGGCGCAGGCTGGAGATCACAACGTTGGAGCAGATTAAGACCGCCGCTGTCGCCACTCCCATCCCCAGTCCGTTGATCACGAAGGTTGTGATCGCCAGCACCGGGCACATGCCCAGCACCAGCCGGAAGGTGGGGTTGTCGGTGACGATCCCCCGAAAAATGTCCCGCAGGTAAATGTTATTCATCGGTTTCACCTCCGGTTTCACCTCCGCCTTCAAGGGCTTTTTGCAGGGCGTCACGCACGGCGGCAACAATGCCTTCCGCGCTCATCGTGGCGCCGGTTTTCGTGTCTATATCCAGGGACTGTTCTGCCATGATCCGTTCGGGAATCAGGGGGTATGATTCCGCAAAATAGGTGGGCGTCTCGCTCTGGGCGACGACCTTGATCTCGGTGATGATCCCGCCCTCCACGGTAACCTCCACCGTTATATTATCAAACGCCCCCCTGCCGGTTCCCCTGTAAGTGCCGTCGGGAACGGCGGTAATATCGATGACCTCCTCTTCAAAGGAGAGGTATGAATAGGCGATCGTTTCCAGCGTGCGCCGGACGGCGCCGATCATGGCGCTGGTGCTCACGGTAGCGCCGCTGACGGTATGAACATCCGTGCCGATTTCAATCGGATCTTCAAAAGTCTTGCCGATAAACTGGCCCTGGAAATCGGGTGTGGTAACCACATCGCCGATCCCCGGGGTCTCGGCATGGCTGATCACCCGCATCCCGATAATTTTTCCGGCGCTGTCGACGGCCAGGTTGAAGGTAATCAGGCCGCCGTAGCCCTGCTGCTGGGCGGTGGCGACGACGCCGATCAAGTTGCCGGAGGCATCATAAATCAGATCATATTTTTCGCCTTCAGCCTCTTCGGTCTTCACATCGCTCAGGGCGGGGAAAAACTCCCGTAAAGCCTTCATATAATCCTCTGCCTCGCGCGCGGCGATGATCGGGGCGGTCCAGTTATGCACCGCCGTCAGCAAAGCCCCCGATACAATGCCGACTACGGCGAGGGTTAAAGCCAGGCGCAAGATATTACGCACTTCTCTTCACCTCCCCGAACTTCCGCGGTATGGTAAAGTTATCGATGATCGGGGTGAGCGCGTTCATGATCAGGATCCCGAAGGTGACTCCTTCCGGCATGGAGCCATAGAGGCGAATCAGCATGGTGATCGCACCGCAGCCGATGCCAAAAATCAACTTGCCGCTTTTGGTCACCGGCGATGTAACCATGTCGGTGGCCATGAAGAGCGCCCCTAAAAGCACACCGCCTGCCAAAACATGGAACAGACCCGTTAACAGTTCGTTCCCGTAAAAGCCGCCACCCAGGGCCGCACCCATGATGAAAACGGCGCCGATAAAACCGCCGGGAATGCGCCAATCGATGTGACCCTTGTAAAACAGCCAGAGGGAGCCTAAAATCAGGGCCAGGGCGGAGGTTTCCCCGAGACAGCCGGCCACGTTGCCGATAAAGAGCCGGCTTAGCGAAACCCCCAGGGCTTCCGCTTCACCGGCCAGCGGCGTGGCCGCAGTAATGGCGCTGATATCCGTGCCGAAAGCAAAGGGCTTGGGCACAGGCATCTTACCGACCATGTGACTGCCCCAGGAGACTACCAGAATGGCGCGGCCGACCAGGGCCGGGTTAAAGATGTTATAGCCGATGCCGCCAAAAACCTGTTTGCCGATGATGATGGCACAGGCCGCCCCCACAACGACGAGCCACCACGGCGCCGATGCGGGCAGGGTCAACGCCAGCAGCCAGCCGGTCACGGCGGCGCTGCCGTCGTTAAATATATCCAGCTTGCGCAGCCACAGCGCTTCTACGACCATGGCGGTAACCACGGAAATGGCAATTGTCAGCAGGGCCCGGTAGCCGAAGAGCAGGACCGAGACCAGGGTTACCGGGAAAAGGGCCACCAGGACATCGATCATAACGCTCTGCACGGATTCGATCGTCCGGATATGCGGTGATGAAGAGATAACCAATTTGCCGTTCATTTCTATTCACTCCCATTCTCACAGGGGAATAATGTTTATTTTTTCCTGCGCTTTTCTAAAATCTCCGCCTTGGCCAGCCTGATCAACTGGGTGAGCGGGATCCGGGAGGGACAGATGTAGGCACAGCAGCCGCATTCGATGCAATCGGCGGCGTGCAGCTTCTCCGCCCGCTCCAGCATGCCGTGTTCATAAGCCTGGGCGATAAACGTGGGAACCAGGTTGATCGGGCAGGCGGCCACACACTTGCCACACTTGATGCAGGGACGGCTTTCAAACAGATCCACGTCCGGATCGGTCAGGGCGAGGATTCCGGAAGTGCCCTTGATGAC
>LSQX01229746.1_pt1 | contig 12589 bp, 6 predicted proteins | sample 654561 | NCBI WGS metagenome assembly LSQX01 (sample SAMN04489861, study PRJNA283612) | anaerobic digester metagenome | isolation source: 4 biogas reactors fed with cattle manure at either 37C or 55C with and... | place: Denmark: Kongens Lyngby | collected 2014 | reverse complement strand
TTGCGAGTAAACCGCCTGAAATTCCCAGGAAACCTAATCCAAATAGGATGCCTATAATGAAAGAAAGTCTTTCATTTGTAAAATATTTGTAAATCATCGATAGTACTGTAACTATGAAGAACGCGGTGATTCCCGAGGTTATACCGCTTACCGCACCAAGGAGGCTATCTACTACAACGGACACTGCTACTCATTACAGTGTTAACTAATTGATGTAAAAAATGTTTACCTTTAAGGAATGTGACGCATAAAAAAAGAAGAGATTGATCGGTTTTTATGGTTTTTTGCTAACAACGAATAGTACTGCGGCTATGCCGACGACAAATGCTATAAATAAGCCAATTATTGCAGGCAAAAAGTATAGGTCAGCCATTGACGGATCGGGTGTAGCTACTGGGCTTGCGGTTGCTGCTAGTTCTTGGATGTTAAAAGATGTTTCCTGTATTGAAGGCCAATATCCCTTGTTGCCTTCGAAGGTGGCGAACACATTGTATTTGCCTGTGATATCGGGGGTCCAAACGTGACTGTAATAGCCATTTGCGTCAGTTGTTGCTGTTCCGATCATTCGGTAATTACCGTTTGAGTAAACGACACTAATAGTAACTTCTACACCTGTGAAGTTACTTGGGCATGTTTGTTGTTGGTATACGTATCTCATCCAATCTGTCATTGAGGCATCAGAGGAGACTGGAACGCCGTGTGGGAATCGTGCTGCTTGTTCGTTCTGGTTTGTACCTGTGGAGATGTCTGTGACTGTGCCTTCAATGATTACTGTGTTACCAAAGGTTGTGGTTTTCGGTCCAACTTCAACAGTAGTTTGACTTGGTCCTCTGCCTAAACTGTAGATTTGTGCATCGTAGCTGTTGAAGAATACGGAGTATCCATCTGCAATTGCGTAGCTTATTGCTGCAAATTGACCTGTTGCGGCTGATAGTGTCCAGAGTTCTGTGCCGTCGGTTACATTAACTGCACGTGCGAGTGCACCTTTGTAGATAGGTGTCTGGAAGGTATGTTCAGAGGTGACGAGGTAGATTATGCCGTTACCGATTGCGTCTATGAATGTTGGATAGTTTCCTAGAACTTCAAAACCGCTGTGTGTTGTGTTGCCTGGATCGCCGTTGCCGTAAGTCCAGAGAACTTTGCCTGTAGCTACATCGCAGCAGTAAAGTATACCTGGGTATGCACTGCTGTAGATGCGTCCGTAAGCTACTATATTTGAAGGTGGAGAAGTGGTTTGATTTCTATAAGTATCATCACGGCCGTTATAGCTGTGTCGTTGAGTTGATTGGCTGGTACAATGATAGGATGCATGGAAGCTTAAGCATGCAGTATGCGGAAACTCTCAGTCGAGCGCTTATCAGGAAGATGCCACCTGGTTGTTGAATGTGGCAAGCAAACAAATTGTTGAGGGGAGCGTATCTTGAAACAATCTCGGAGAAAAGCGGAACTATTTTTTGGGAAGATAATTAGATCTTAGCGGCAATTATTTTGCTGTTTTTCTCGTGAGCATCTACCCTCGCTCACGAACTTCTCAGACAGCCATCTTTAATACCCAAAAATTCACCAACCCACATACAACACCAATACATATCTTAATGTTTAAGACAGTTTCTTAACCCACCCCCAAAACACGACACTCCGCCACACTAGAGTTCACAAGCTCAGTAGCCACCCACTCAACCGCCATAGCAACGACTGCTTATAGTGATCACAGCGATACCAACGGTTTTCTTGGGTGAGGGAGGTTTGCTGGGACTTTTGAATGTACCAAAATTAAGGAGCAAGAAATACAAATCCAATTACGCTGACTGCAACCACCGTAACTGCCATCTAGAAGCCCACTTACCCCAGCTTTTCTCCAATACAAATCAACCCAAAAAAGGGGGAAAAGAAATTAGACATTGACTTTCTATGGTCGTTTTCTTGTTACTAGTAATGCGAGTAATGCACCGACTATTGCGATCGCGATAATTATTGCTATAATTCCCAGCAATAGGTAGTTGTCTGCTGCTGTTGAGATAAGCTCTTGTGTTGGAATGGGGGTTGATGTTGTAGGCTCAACATTAAATGATGTTACAGCGTGACAGGGATAAAATGCTGCCGAGCCCGTAAACGATGCATATAGTTGGTATTGACCATCAATATCGGGAAGCCATTTGTAATTAAAGAAGCCGTCAGCATCACTTGTTGTACTACCAATTTCCCTATAATTGCCGTTGCTATCAACTACGCTCAATATGATTGTTACACCGGTGGCGTTTGTTGGTTTTGCAAACTGCTTATAGGCATATAACATCCAACTGCTCATGCTTGCATCTGAAATTACGGGAACACCTTTAGGAAATCGTAACTTCATGTCTTCACTTTGTGTACCAGGTGAAATGTCCTTTATATCACCCCTTATGACTATAGATTTGCCTGTGTCGATAGATACTGGATCCACTGTTACTGACATTTCCGTTGGGCCTTTCCCTATAGCATAGATTTGCCCATCGTAGGTGTCATATGTAGCAATGATACTATCGCCTATAATTGAGTCTCCGCCTGACCAAGACCCACGAAACGCTCCATCTATCCGCCAGATTTCTTTGCCCGTTGACATATTAAGGCAGATAAACGGTGAGCCACGTGGATAGGGATTGACGGGTGAGTGCTCAGCATGAGAATAGTATATTTTTCCATCAGCTGCAAGCAGTATCTGCATAGGCCAGCTGTTGCTCCACAGAATTTCTGAGTATATGTCGGCAGCATCATAAGACCAAAGATGTTGTCCTGTTTTTATGTCATAAGCATTTAAAGTGCCAGCATAGCCAGCGGTGAAAAGTGTTCCGTTAGCAACAAGTTCCCTTGCCCATGAAGAGTGTTGAATTGTGTACATATCGAGGTATGGAGATGCTTTACTTGGACCCCAGATTTGCTCGCCAGTATCAATGTTAAAGCCATAGTATTGTCGAGTTTCTTTTGCACTTACAGTGAATACTCCATCGTCCAAGCTTATTGGTCCTAAAGCGAAAGTTAAGTCTCCTGACGGTGCATTCCAAGTTCTGTTAAAGAGTAAAATTCCTTCTTGACCATCTTTTGTGCTTATAGCCCACAGCACCACAGGGTCGCTGTCTGTTCGAAGTTTGTCCCACGCAACATTTGAACCCACAATTCTGTCCTCTAGAACAAGAACCGTGCGAGTGATCGCTACGTCTGGAGCTGTTGGTACCTCAGGTATTGTGACGTTCCACATGTAGCCAGTTGTTGAAGCATTTACAGTCTTTCCTTCAGGTCTCCATGATCCATAAAAGTATTCAGTCGGTAAGACGTATTGCGTGTTTCCATATAACTGGGGTATGTTTGATGAGTTCCATAGTGACATCCAGCCGCTGTTTAAATTAACTGTTAGTCGCAAAATTTCACCATGTGGACCATAAGTGGGACCATATACGTTAGCATCAGATGGAACATCAGTCATTGTGTATATCAATCTGCCTGTGTATGCATCATAAGCTTTCCATGTTGTGCCAGTTGTTGTCCAGATGTAAGGAAAAACGCCATGCATGTTATAAGTATCCCAATATAGCATTTGACCAAAAGCCAATCGCTCGTTGTTTCCAAGTGTTCTTGCCCATAGTTCGGTACCTAAGTGTAGATCTTCGGCGACAACTTGTTGTTCGGTAGTGGAACCACCTGTGGTTCTATCTCGGTTATAAAAAAGAATTCCGTCGATTATCACTGAGCCAAAGAATTTGCCTTCATATGCGTCACCTAATTCATAAGCAACGGAGCCATAACTTCCTGATAGACCACCATACGTTAAGGATTTTGCCCATAATATATGAGCAGTCTCTGGTGCATTGTTGTCCGGGTGGTATTGTGCCATTCCGTTAGTACCTTTTAGCCAGTTACCTGCTATCGAAGACCATTCTCGACTTTGTGCATCGATTGGGCGGCTCCAATATTCAGATGGCAGTGGTACGCCTGGATAATATTGTACAGGTTGTTCTGTGACCACTAAAGTGTATGGCGAAGTAAGGCTTTCTTCATACCAGAAGTCTCCCTTTCGAGCAGTATCGACTGTACCGCTAGTCCAATTGTACCATTGTCCAGGAAAATGCGTTTGTAGCGTATAATTTCCAACTTGATCAGGGATATAAACGGTTCCTGTGCCACCAGTTGAGTCGGTTCTAAATGGCCCTAAAGTGTCATTTGTTCCATCGGGTTTCATTACCAACACTGTTAAACCTGCCCAACCATCACTTTGGAATGCCAATGAATCGGATATGCCCAGCCATATCAAGGTCTCTTGACCTACACCGATAGGGTTAGGCATGGCACCTATAACTGGATAGGTGGTTTTAGTCTTGTATCCCGTGCTCTGTGCTGTTATCGTTGTTAATATACTTGGCAGTATTACTAGTATTATCAATATTGACGCGATTAAAAAATATTTGCTTTTAATTTTTTTTGACATTTTTATTCTCCTTTTATTCTATGAATCATACAGTAGCACTCTAGCTACTTATCGCAATGTGGTTCAAGCCTGTCCTACAAGTGGCAAGTTTTTAAAAATAAAAATTAAGCCAAACCAGCCATGATGTTTGCTGCCCATGTTGTCTTGAAGTATGCTTGGCAGAGTGCAACCATAGCAGGAGTGGTTGTCCAAAGTTCAGGTCCTTTAGTTAGACTGATATTTGGGTTAAAGGCTATTGCGGCTTGTGTATGATCGAATATAGTGACACATGCAGTGGGTGATCCAGGCATGAGTCTTAATTCAAAATTTCGAAACTTTGACGCCATATTAACCCATTCTGACAAATTATAATTGGGAGGTTTTTCAGTAACTATCTGCAGGGTAAGGCCTTTTTTTAGAGCACCTTGCAGTTGATTCTCGAAATGTATACTCAACTGTCTGAAACGTTTCCAACTGGTAACCGCCAATATGCTGGTTTGAGCGGATTTTATGGTTTTACGGTATTTCCTGCCACGATCTGCCTCGAAAACTACCCCAAAACAGGGTTTTAAGTCGATTGCCGTAGTAACAGTGCTGTTTTGTCTTAGTTTTTTTGTTAATTGTTTAGCTTGCTTAGATATTGTGCTGAGTTTGCTCATCTTTTGCTGAAGCAGCATCGTTATGGATTCTTCCACTGGAGTTGGCGTGTAGGTTGTAGGAGCGGTTATGTTACGTCGAACTAACCCTATCTGCATTAGGCTGTCGAGCACTCGATACATTTCTTGGCGATGCACAGATGAAGGACCTGCAATAGTTTGAACTTTGGCGCCACCGGCTTTTAGTAGAGATAAATATACCCGTGCCTGCCGACCCGAGAGACCTAAACCCATCAAAACAGCTACACCTTCCAAACCAGCAAACGGCTCTATCCCTCGGTGGGTGTGAATTTTAGGGGAAGCTTGCATTGGCTACACGTCTACCTACCTACTTCCAAGGAAGCATATATAATCCATATGTTATCCAATATATACATAAAATTTGTGGTTGACTCTCATTCAAGAGAATAAATGTGCCCAAAAAAATACGTCAACGTAAAAATCCCCATAGAACTAGCAAACGAGGTTGACAAAATCATCGAGAAAAAACTTTTAGGCTATCGTAGTCGTGCAGAATTTGTCGCAGAATCAATCAGAGCCAAACTCGTCGAAATCAAAAGACAATAAACTTCGAACCATACTACGCTCTGTCCTGACATTTTATACAGCAATCTTCCTCAGAACCAAAATTTTCTAAGTGATTTGGGCATCAAACAATCCGAAAAGTAACCTGCTGGATGTTACCATAAAAAGCTTTCAGAAACGACTTTGGGACAATAGGTTTTTGAACCTGTTTATTGCCTGTCGCTAACGTTACTAGATGAATAGGGGGAGATATGTTTTTTGCAATCTAGTATCATGTGAAAGTAGATTGAAGCAAGCTTATTGCTATCTCTTATGTTTTAGGTTTTAACCATGAACCCCATAGAACTCCGTTAAAAGCACAAAAAAGACGCTACAGGGTCCTCCTAAATGAGGCAAAAAAATCATCTACACCCTACACAGAGTAAAAACACAAGCAAACCCAAATCAAACAAAGAATAAACAGATGCCCACAATACATCCATCAAACCGTGAAAACCATAAACCATGAAGAACAAAACATGAACCACCCATCCAAACCTGACTTAGAAAAGAAACAGCCCTACAAATGGGCACGTTTCTTAAACGAGTCTAATCGCCTAGCTGAGGAGTTGTTTGGATATTTCCAACCTATTTGGCGTTAATGGATGTGAGCTACAAATACATCAAGCACCTCTCTATGGCGACCCAGAAGTTAAGTTGACATTGCATAACTTGTTTGTTTTGCTCTTAAAACAAGCGATGTAAGAGGTAACTATGCTGGAAACGACACGGGTTACCCTGTTAGGGTCGATAGCCACTATCGGTCGCACCCGAAGAAATACGCAAAGAAACGCAAGCATATTTTCTCTTTAATTGACCTTGCATCTGATATGTGTGTTGGCTATGGCATATCACGGTTATTTGAGTGGGATGCTTTCTCCAAAGTAGTGGCTATGCTTTGGCGTATTGGGGTAACCATTAGAGCCGTTAGTTTGGACAAGTGTTTTAGCACGCGAAAGGTCATCAAGATGTTTGATAAGTCAGTTTCTTTGTTTTTAATTCCTAAAAAAACGTTACTATGATCGGTGCTTAGCAGATATTTTAACTATCTGATTGTTTGTGTTTTGATGGAAAACGGTGTCTTTAAAGTTTATTTGCCAAGCGACCAATACTCAAATTCATGTTTGGATTTGCCACTGAAATGCCAAGAAAACTAAAGCACCTATTTTCAGGTTCAAAAAATACTTAATCAAACCCCAATACGAAAACCTTTTGCCAAATAGAAATGGAAATAATGACCACAACAAAAGAAGAACACAACATAGAGAGCATAAACAAACAGTTTATAAACAAAAGGACCAAAGCAGCCTAAACCGATTCATCACAGAAGCAAAATAAAACCTACAACCAATAATTAACCAAGGCAAAGACCTACCTCTATGTGTCTCAGAGCTAAGCCAAAATGTAGAACACAAAATCATCAAACGACACAGTATGTAAAGCATATGGCGGTCAAACAGAGATGGTATGTTATAATCGCGCTTCAACTATGGGGTCAGTGTTATGCCTTGATTATGTCAGGTCACTTTATGTTAACAGCGAGGTTTGTTGTCTTTGAGGGCTTGGAGCTCTATGGTGATGAGGAGAGGTGTAAAGAGAAGGGTATAGAGTTCAAATCTAGATTTTAGTTGGTTATGGGACTAATAGAGGGGCGTACGTTTGAGGCTAAGGGCGTTGTTTGGTTGTGGGATTTTTGGTATGTTTGTGGTGGGATGGTTCAGGAATGTAGGTTACAGGGGTTAATTGGGTTGGTGAGGTTAAGAGCAGCTGATTATTTTTCTATGAGGAGCAACGTTTTCGTCTAGAGGAATTATATTGTTGGTTTTGTAGTGGAGGTGTTTTTTTGTTGTTGTGGTGGATGGTGGGTTTTGTTTGGTTGTTGGTGTTGTAGTGTTCATGCCCAAGGTTGGTGTGGTGTTGGTAATGGTTAATGTGAGGGTGGGTGTGTGGGGTGTTTGTTTTTTTGTGTGTTGTTTTGGCTGGTTTTAGTGTTTGTGGGGTTGTTTTGTATGTTGTTGGAGGGGTATAAAATAGAGTGTGTTTATGAGGGGGGTTAAGGTTTTGGGTTTTGGGGAGTGCTGGTTTGGGGCTATCAAGTGGCGCTTATACGCGTGTATCTGGTCGCTCTGGTCATGCTCTTTTTTGTGTGTTTAGGCGTGTGGGTTTTTGAGGTATTCTATCGTGGGAAGTATGTTCTCTGTTGGGGGTATTGTTGGATGGTTAAGGAGGGGTGCTATGTAGCTGTTTATTTGTAAGGTTAGAGGTTTAAAAGTGCCAACAAGAGCCGTACTTAAGCTCATAGACACAAGATAACATGAAAACACAAATAGTCAGATAAGATGCTGGCTTCTCCGGTTGCTTTTTTCTATTCGAGTATTTTCGTCGATGTTTCTGAGAGCGGGTTTTTCAACTGATAAAAGCAGGTCTGGGGGATGTCTAGGCAGAGAAGAGAAGACTGCCAGTAGACTGGGCGTTTCTCAAACGTATCCTTCTTCAATATCTACATCATAAGAGTTAACCCAAAATAGTTTTGTTCCAATGTCCTTATTATGTAAAAGTACTTAACCACCTTGTTTTCGCAAGCCACATAATAAAATTACAAATTCTTACAATGAATTTTCTACATAAAAGAGTCATATGTATTAATATAAAAAATTAATATGTAGATCTAATGAAATAGTCAATAAACAGGTCAATAAGCAGGGTCACCAAAACATAAAGATACGGAAAAACCTGAAAATAGATCACTGATACCCACTTGCAATTAGGGGAGTTTGAGGGTATGTGTATTTTTTTTAGCATATACTTCAACAGTGACCCCGCGGGTGTCTTGCCCTACAAACGCTGATAGGTCACCTCGCCAAATAGGCTCCGAATCTGCAGTAAACCCAACAGTCTCAGCAATTCCTCGCCAAAGCAACGCGTTGTCATAGTCTCTTGCGTCTTGAGGCATAAATTCGAAGATAGATTTGCTGGCAACGATAACAAGTTTTTTCCTCATACGTGAGATGGCAACGTTAATACGGTTAAGGTTAAGTAGGAACTCGCTTTCTGTTCGCACATAATCAGGGTCACTAACCGTTGTGGAAAGTATTATGAAGTCAGCTTCACCACCCTGATAACGTTCCACTGTATCGACTCGAGTATCCTTGTAACCATCCGTCAACATGTTCTTAAGAAGACCTTTCTGGGCGTTATGCGGCGTTATAATTCCAATGTTATTGTTTGGGGCATTCTTGACTAAGGTGCTGACTATTGCTGCTTCTACAAGGTTTGATTGGAAACTTTCAGCCTCATCGTGAACAACCAACACCATAACATTATCAGGCTCTAAAGCCACGCCTAACCCACCCGTTTTAGTCTCTGACGCTGGCAAAGTTTCGATTCGGTCAGAACGAAAATCGATTTTATCTTTTTCATACACCCATTCACGTAAAAAGTCAGCAACGACCGAGTGACATCGATGACTTTGAGAAAGACGTTCTGCCGGAATGTTTGCTGGATGTTGACAAACAATGCGTTCCATACCTAAATCCTCATTTCTCAACAACCTCAGAAAATCCATTGCTGAAAGAAAAGATGCCATTTCTTCTATGGTGCGTCGGTCTTCTTTCTCCCAGTTATGCACTACAATCGGTGGTAACTGGCGGTGGTCACCTGCGACAAGGATTTGGCTGTTCTTTGTGAGAAAACTGCCTGATAAGATAAGTTCGGGTAGTCGCATCATACTTGCTTCGTCAACAACGAGCAAATCAAAAAAGTTTTCGCCCCAAGGTGGTTCTTTGTCACCGATCTTTTTCATTAGACCATATAGCCCAGGCGGTGTTAAGCAGAGAACCGTTGGAAATGAGGTTGTTGAGTTGGGGTTTAGGGAGGTTTGGTTCATGAGGGTGTCAGAAAGTTCTTGGACTACAGTAGGGTCTTCGTTGTAGTTGAAGTATTTAACCCCTTTAAGTGGCGGGGCAAGTGAAGTATCACTGCTTAGTACGCGGTAGATTCTAAGGTCCTTTAAGTCGTTTCCACCGTGATTTGTGTACTCCTGCCAGCATCGTGAAAGTTTAACAACAAATTCTTGGATGGCTTTGTGGGTTGGGGCAACCATTAACACACGGCATCTTGATTGGGCTCTATGAGCAACTATATGAGCCAGAACGGCTAGCTGAAGGGTTTCAGTTTTTCCTGTTCCAGGTGGACCCTGCAGTATTACGATTGGGTCTTTACTGAAAACACGGTCCACGAACCGTTTCTGTTCAGCTTTCGGGGGCAAACGCCTGTTTTTGACCCAGTGTAGAAATTGGTTAGCAGCATCTCTTGGCAATGCAATATGAGTTGAACCCCCTGTTTTTCCTGCCAAATACTCAGCTAACAGACAATACAGGATGTTGTTTTCTGCATAGTCAAGACATTTTGCGGCTCTGTCAGAAATGATGTCGTCAGCTAAATCGTCGAGGATATAGTAACGTCCTGCTTCAAATAATTGCATGAATTTATTTTGAGCTTTTTCTGGATCAGTAGTTGGAAGATTATGCCATGCACTATATTTACTGCCTTTACCTCTTGGCCAAGTAACTACTTTAATGACAACTTCAAGGTTAGGTATGTCTACTTTATGGACAATTGCTCGGGCAGATTTCTCAACTTCAGATGGTGAGCGTTTCTCAGTTTCCTCAAATTGTCCGTGCTCATTGCGTTTAAGCTCAGTAACAACCATCCAATCCCCACTACTAGAGCCGTCAGACCCCTTAACACGGCAAGCGTTTGCTACACACCCTGTTTTGGATAGACAGACACCTTCATAGATTAGTTTTCCTCGAACAATGAAGTCTGATTCAAGGTCATCTACGCGTGTACACTGGAAAATCACTGACCTCCCGGACGCGACACGTTGGTAAGGTAGCATGGCATAGTGTTGATACATCTCCTGTCGTTTTGAGAAATACTCTAAGTCTAAAAATTCTCTACAGCTGCGTTCTAAAGTTGATTCACCTAGCGAGAATTCACTAATTTTGGGTATTTCAATCGGTTTCTTCCCTAAGCGCCGGTTGCGAATCGTTAGCGAGCGCTCAATATGTTCAAGAGCCATGCAGATTTTTTGACCCATAAGATTTAGTTCTTCATCAGTTATACGACGGTTTTTCTGGATATAATCACACCATTTTCGCTTATCAAGAAGGATTTTAGCCGGACCTTTGACCTGTTCAAAATTATCTAAGCGGCCCTTAACGCCCCAGATATATTCGATGGGTAACTGGTCACCGTATCGGGCGCGCGCTGGGTAATAACCGTCGTTCTTGCCCTCTTTGAGGAACGTGATGGCCCCGTTTGGGTTTCGGTGGAAGGGTAAAGAGTAATTGAATAAACCGTCTCTAAATACCATACTAAGATCGACTATTGAGTTGTCCTTACGCTTTGCATGCCAGTTGTCCCGTTTAAAGAAAGATGCTTGTTCAAGAATTGGCAACAAACCTGAACTATGAAAACGTAGTGCTTTTCGATGGAGTACTTCATCTTGAATTATCGAAAACATAGGTTGATCGATAGCTTGCCGAAGTCCCAAGAGGTCACGTACTGCTCTTGCACTGATGAGTGAGGGTTGACGGCAAACGACCTTCATGAGTGCATCACGTTCTTTGCGACTGAAAAAATAGAGGTGAATTGGTGCTTGGTCGGGACTACCCACAGCGTTGGCAATTTTTGTTATAGCTTGAGTTAACTCTTTGAAAAAAGTCTCCATCATCGTTTTTTCTTCATCGAGGCATTTATTTCGGTCATCAGGGAGATTTTTGATTACTTGTGAGACATAGAGAGGTTCACCGCGGTATTTAGTGCAACTGACTTTTGCGCTAATCATAGAGACAACGTCAAGCATGTAATCCCATTCAACGAAGAGATAAATGCGTATCATACCGTTTGGATTGTAGAGTAATTTTGAATCTATGCCGGCAGACGGACTGTCTTCTGGAAGACTACCATACCCCGTCCCAGTTAACCATGGCATCCAACGGCTCTTACTGGCATGTGGACTACTGGGTCTAATACCACCGAGCATGAATTGTGCACGTTCAATAAGCCAATCAAGTTTAGCACCGATTATGGGGTCAGTTGATAATTCGTAGACTTTTTGTGGGTCCTTAGCGGGTATGGTTTTGAAGTCGTAGGGTCGAGGGTTTGTGTGATCAATTACAGATTTGAGCCTTGCTAAATCTTCAAGCTTCTCAACTCCATAATGACTTAAGGCTTTTTGCTCACCTCGACTAAGGTTAAGTAGAGCAATACTTTCGTTTTCTACTGCACAAACTATACAACATTCGTTAAAGCCACAGTTGTCACACATCCAACAAAGCTGAAATTCCACCTTCTCAAGAGGTGTATTATGAATGCGGTTTAATTCGCCATTTTTAGCAAGGAGGCGTTTTACATCTTGGATGAGGGGACTTAACTTGAATTCTGGAAGTTTTTCTGGATTAAGGCTTTCTATGTTAGTTTCACGATTGATTACCCCACCTTCAATCTCAACTTTTGCAGACAAACCTCCTAACTCCCTTGAAAGTAGGATAACATAGATTGCTACTTGGATCCGATGAGCAGTCTGCTCTTTCCAACTAGATTTCAATTCGAAAATACGAACACGCACTTTGCCGTTTTTAAGAGGCCAAACTGCAATTAAGTCGGCGATGCCTTTGACTTCCCATATGCCGATAGTTCCTTTCATTGGAACTTGATAAATAAGGATGGGTCTCTGGTCATCTTTTCCACCTTGGGAAATTTGATGTTCGATTAAATAGCGAAGGTTGTTCATGGAATCCTCTGCTTTTTCCCATCCTCTTTTGCCCCAACGAATAGGATCATAAATTTTAAAATCAAAATATTCAGCAGCCTTCGCTTGGAGTTCAGCCACCTTTTTTTCTTCGAGAGCTTTGCCTGTACCATA
>LSQX01344753.1_pt1 | contig 12590 bp, 13 predicted proteins | sample 654561 | NCBI WGS metagenome assembly LSQX01 (sample SAMN04489861, study PRJNA283612) | anaerobic digester metagenome | isolation source: 4 biogas reactors fed with cattle manure at either 37C or 55C with and... | place: Denmark: Kongens Lyngby | collected 2014 | reverse complement strand
AGGAGATATACATGCTATCCGGGGTGCGAAGAAAAGATCAAAGAAGGTCACTACATCAATCGGCTCGTCATCCACAGTGATCAAGTCGTCACAGCTAAAGGTCCGGGAGCATCGATGAATTTCGCTCTAACATTGATTAAATCTCTCAACGGTCAGAATGCCGCAAACGACATTTCGAAAGAAACATTCGCTTCAGAAAGCCTGAGATTCGAAAGAAACTGATATGTCGCCATTGATCAATAAGTTTAAGAACTGGACAAATACTGCCGAGCACATCGTCTTTTTTGGCGGCGCGGGCGTTTCAACTGAGTCCGGTGTACCTGATTTTCGAAGTCCCAAAGGCATCTATGCGCAAGAAGGCGGCGCAGAGCGTTACTTGACCTGTGAATTCATGCAAGAGCAACCTGAGCGCTTTTATGAGTTCTACCGGAAATATTTCATGTTTAGCGATATTAAACCTAATGCGGCACACTACGTGCTCGCTGACATGGAAAAACAAGGACGTCTTGATGCAGTTGTTACACAGAATGTGGATGGACTTCACCAAAAAGCAGGCAGCAAAAACGTACTGGAACTTCACGGCAACGGTCAGCGTTTTTACTGTACGTCCTGTGCAAAGCCCTATACCTTTGATGACGTGAATGCCGCAACAGGTGCGTTTTACTGTACTAAATCTGGCTGCAAACGGATCGTGCGACCAGATATCGTGATGTATGGCGAGTCATTAGACGATGCCGTCATCAATGCTTCGCTGAAAGCCATCGAACGTGCCGATCTTCTGATCGTCGGAGGCACTTCGCTGATGGTATATCCGGCAGCCGGATTAATTCAATGTAGGCCATACGGATCAAAGCTCGTGCTCATCAACCTTGACGCGACGCCTTACGATAACGTCGCCGATCTTGTCATTCATGAACCGATCGGATCCGTTTTTAACCAGCTTCGCGAAGCACAATAAGGTATCGGTACGACACAACATTACATTGCGGCACGCCTTCCTTTGCATTTTAGCAAGATGAGATATCGCGGTGTGGTATTGTAGGTCGTACAGATTAAAGGACAAAACTCTTAGAACGGATCAAAGAAACCCATGACCTCACCCCAGACGTCTGATCAACCTAATAATCGCCACCAGCACTTTGTTATTAACACGTCAAATGCAAGGCGTAAGACTCTAAGCACACGCGTCATCTTGGTCGGGCTGTCGATCAATGTTCTGCTTGCTATATTCAAGTTGATCGTCGGCAGGCTTTCCGGAAGCTTGGCCATCTCCGCCGATGCATGGAATAATGTCTCGGACGTTGCAAGTTCTCTTGTTTCGTTGATCTCGATTATTTTGTCGGCAAAACCTGCCGACAAAAAACATCCTTTCGGTCACGCTCGTTTTGAATATATAGCGTCTATGGTCATCGCTGTTGCCATGTTAATGGTCGCGTTTCAATTCGGTCGAACTTCGATTGAGCGCATCATCTCCCCAATCGATCTCACAACAGATACATGGACCTTTGTCGTTCTTGTCGCGTCCATTCTGTTGAAAATATTGCAATATTATATTTATAAAAAGTGGGGGCGTAAGATACAATCGCCAATTCTATTGGCCTCATCGAAGGACAGCATCTCCGACGTTTTCATCACGAGCGGTGTTGTCGTATCCGCCATCCTTTATGCTGTGTTCGGTATCAATCTTGACGGTCCTGTCGGCTTGCTCATAAGTGTCGCGATCGGCTGGTCGGCCATTGAAATCATTATCAATGCAGCGACACTGCTCATCGGGAGTCGTCCTTCCAAGGAGCTCACCTTATTCCTTCAGGAAAAAATTCTGAATTCCGACCCACGCATTCTTAACATGCATGATCTCATCGTTCACGATTACGGACCGGGACGCGTCTTTGCCACCGCGCACGTCGAACTCGACAGCCAAGAGCGTTTTCCTGAAGTACATCTCATCACAGACCGCATAGAACGTAAAATGAAACGTGACTACGGCATTAATCTGCTCCTTCATGCGGAACCAGCCTACCCGCATGACGAAACGTACACCGCGCTTCTTAGTCGACTCGACAAGGCGGCCAAAGAAATTGCACCGAATGCCGTTGTCCACAGTCTTTTCTTGTTCAAATCACAAGACGGAAAGCCGATCGCCGCCTTTGATGTCGATATCGACGACAAGACTACAGTTGATAACGAGACTTTTTTCTCTCAAATGCAACAAAAGATGGTGATCTGCGATCCTGATCTCAGTCTCTGGATTACGATTGACCGCGAGTATACAAGTCACCTGACAGAGGAGTCTCCGAGCTCTTACTTTACGCTGAAAGACGATGAGTGATTACCGATCATCAATGAGCGCATCTCGCCAAGGAGAAAGAACAGCCGAGAAAGGAAGCATTGTCAATTCATCACGTGTGACCCACTGACCGCCGTCAATCAAAGATTCTCCATCTCCTTCTTGTAACAAGAGGCCGTCTGACGCATCATCGCCTATCCATTCGGCATCCCAAAACGTCATATCCCATATTCGATGAGAAAATACGGCACGCTTTTTACCGCGCCATGAGAGATGAAGTTTTGACTTCCTTTCCTCTTCCATTTCTTTTTCTGCTACAACCGGTAAAAGCATTTTATTGAGGGCTACCTGTAGCCCTTGTTTTTCATCTTCATCAAACCGATAAGGAAGCGCGAGAAATTCGTAAAGTCCCTCAAGCAGACCTTGTTCTCGACACCGAACGAAGAGTCTGTTGTCCCGCCAAAGTGCAACGTAAGAAAAAGAAGACACCGGCTTGGCAATTTTCTTTTTTCGGATAGGAAAATCATCCACACGCTCCTCGGCACGGGCTTTACAGAACAAAGAGACCGGACAGATTTCACACGACGGATTCTTTGGTGTGCAGATCATCGAACCGAGATCCATCAACGCTTCATTAAAATCACCTGAGCGCTCATAAGGAAGTAACGCGAGTACGCACTCTCGAATAGCTCTTGTTGTTCGGGTGTCATTCTTGATATAAGGTTTGGCCTTAACACGAGCTGCGATGCGGACGACATTGCCATCTACGGCGGCATCCGGCAAGTTATAGGCAAAAGACCGAATGGCGCCGGCCGTGTAGGTACCGACACCTGGAAGATTAAGAAGTTGCTCTCGGTCGCGAGGCACCACACCTTTATAAAGCGCTGTCACTTCTTTTGCGAGTGCGTGAAGATGTCGTGCGCGACGATAGTATCCCAATCCTTCCCAGAGTTTTAGGACTTCCGTTTCATCGCTGTCTGCTAACGTCTTAATCGTCGGAAAACGCTTCATAAAACGATTAAAGTAATCAATGACAGTCGTCACCTGCGTTTGTTGGAGCATAAATTCCGAGAGCACCACAACATAGGGATCGCGGCGAATAGATGAATCTTCCGGCTGATCACGCCACGGCAAAGCCCTCGCCTCTCGATCAAACCATTGAAGCAAAGATTTGGCAAAATCTCCTTTTATGTTAGAGATATCGATGCATCGCTCTTCCTTCATCTCTCCCTTAATAAAAGTATCAAAAGTGTCTCCCCTAATTTTGTCGACATCATTTGAATGGTCTTGCAACTTGCTTTCGGGCATGTCAATCGCCCTCTTTTTTCTGTAAGACACGAGCTGCCGATATTCCGGCAAGAATGCCGGAAGAAAACGCCCACATCAGGTTAAATCCCCCCGTATCGCCGTCGATGTCAAGTGCTTCTCCGGCAGCAAAAAGCCGCGGTATCTTACAAGATTCGAGCGTTCTCGGATCAAAGTCTCGCGTTGAAATGCCGCCAGCTGTTACCTGAGCGAATTCAAAACCGTGCGTTCCAGTCACCGGAAGGCTCAACGCTTTGATCATATGTGCGACAGCCTCAGGTGTCAACGGTTCAGGTGAAACGACAAGCAGGGCATCCGCGATCTTTGCTGGAATCAATCCGGCAAGAACAAGGCGCCAGCGATCGGAAGGAGTTAGTCCGGTACAACCTTGCATGTAAAAAAATGAAACGAGCTCCTCTTCAGAAAACTCGGGCAGAAAATCGATGACCAAATCACCGATCCCGCCGTTTGAACGCGAACATTCCTTAGATCGGGGTACGTTGTGATGGTCGATCACGCACTCTTTCAAGAAATAGTCAGGCAAAGAGGCAGCGGCCATGGATACAGCGCGACCGAGCTCCATCGCCGCTATACCGGACATACCATAAGAAGTAATCAAAAATTCCCCCGACACCGTTTCAGAACGTAGTCCTTCGAGATTTTCAAAATAAGCTTGACCGCGAAAGCGAACGCCCTCCGCTTTTTGAAGGAGCGGATGCCGGTGAAGTTCAAGAGGCACAAGCGCCGGAAGCAATTTTTCACACGTGTGTCCGAGTGACATTAGAATCCCTAAGCCGCTCGAATCGCCACCCAAATTTGGCGCGGCAGGCCCTCCGGTAGCGATTATAAGTGCGCGTGTATCCCACGTTGTTCCATCGGAAAGATCCAACAAAAAACGCGACAACTCACGCGAAATCCTGACAAGTTGCTTTTCTGTATGTACCGTAATGTTTCGCTCGTTGAGCGCACGCGTTAACGTTAGAACAACAGACTCTGCCTGCATGGAACGCGGATAGACACGCCCCTCCTCATCACTTATCGTCACAAGTCCAATTGAACGGAAATAATCTAGTAGCGCCTCAGTCGTCACACGAGAAAAGACGCCGCGAACGAATTGAGGATGGCGACCGTGATAACGGGTTGAGATCGAACCCATGTTGGCGAGATTACAGCGCCCGTTTCCACTCGCCCGCACTTTGCGCAACAAGATCTCTTCCTTCTCAATGATCGCGATGGACTTCCCGGAAAGGCCTTCATCACAAGCGACAAGCGCCGCGATCACTCCTGATGCGCCGCCTCCTGCGATGACAAGATCAAAGGATGCACACGTCTTAGAAGGTTCCGATTCTTTTTGGTGTGACATATCTTTACAACGATCAGGGTTCGTTCTGAATTTCAACTAAAGACCTCTTTCACTTGTTATAAGGCGGCAATGATAATCTAAGCCGTTATTTCACGACGACAGGACACAATCGCAACGTAGGCATGCTGAGTCCCTTTTAAGGGATCATTGTCTGATGGTGACGATCACAGCATCACGGGACATTGTGACTAGAAAAGTTGTTTCACTGAGCGCTAAGATCTGCTTTATGTCATTGACGGCAGATCGCGCAAGCTCACGGCCGTCCTCCATATCGAGCAACACCAGAGCCCGATCTGTTCCAATAAGAAGAAAGTGTCCATTTTTTGAGAGTGACATTGTCTGAAAGAGATCGCCGCTATATTCATCGACATCCACACCATAACGACTCCACATATCAAGGGGCGACGTCAAAAAATGGAACTCATCCTTTTGGGAAGCAGATCGAAGAAGAACGCGTGCTTTATTCCCCTCTTGCGCCACGATGGCAACAGCACCTTTCTGATAATCCATGTGGATCAGTTCGCCCGGCTTAAATGTTTCTTCAGGTTCACCGGTCAACGCATTGACAAGAACGACCGTGTCGGCGCCATATAGCAGACGACCGCGATCCGAGATAGACATCATTCCCGCAAGTAACGGATGAGCTGTAAAACGATAATCTATCAATCGGTTGCCTGCAAGATCATATTGCTGAAATCGCGTGACAGGACGACCTTTCGCGTCATCTGCAAGCAAAAGTTCAAAACCTCGGCTATCTTCCATTAGTCGAATAAAAATTGGCCATCCCTCTTGCTCAAAAGTTAACGTCAACGTCTCGGTATGTGTTTGGAGATCAAAGACCGATACGACTCCCCGACTTCCTGCGTCACGGCCGCAAGTCACCAAAATTTTATTACCGTAATCTGCCTGATCAATTTGAGCTTTTGTGTCAAAAACGGAAGTCGTTTTGTCCGGCTCAATGAGCATGAATCCAGTGCCCAAATCAGGGGTGACCAGCAATGCATCATTTGCAAACGTCACTTCGGCATCGCGATACGCCCATCGGATAAAGTCACGTTCTCGTCCTCGAGCGTCGAGCACCGCAGCCCCTTCCTCTTCAAGACGTAGTGGCGTGCGGCCAAGTACCACAATCTGATCCGGTCTAGCGCCTTGGAGTGAAAAAGATTCGCTGATCTGCAAATTGTAAACAGACGTTCCCTGCACATCATTGCTACGGCCAGCAAAGAACACAAAAGCAACGCCAAGAAGAAGAATCGTCCAACAGAAGACGCTGATGAAAATCCGTTTTTGAAGGTCGGAAGGCGCGTTAATCGCGACGTTTAGCCGCCCTTTATCGTCAGAATCGTCGATCATATGGTCGTGATTAGCTCCAATCGGTTCTTATTAACACTTATAAGTACGTTAAAATCCCTTTTAAGTTCTTAAATATAGCACCTTTCGATTCTATTTATAAAAAACACTATAGCACGGATTAGACATTTCATCCGACCGTTTCACATCAACTTAAAGCGGCATACAACGTTGGGTTCAGAACATGCCACGCAATGCCCGGCGCACAAAAAAGAGAGTGTCTCCTCGAGACACTCTCTTTTGTACATTAGAAACCACCTAAAAGGTGACATATTTTTATGGACTATGGATTAATACATCCCGCCTTGAGGTGGCATCGCCGGTTCGGGCTTCGGAATATCTGCCACGGCTGCTTCTGTCGTGAGTAGCACCGATGCAATCGATGCAGCGTTTTGCAGAGCTGAGCGCGTTACTTTTGCTGGATCCACAATACCGGCATCAACCATATCAACATATTTTTCGGTGAGGACGTCAAACCCGATACCCTTGTCGAGCGTCTTAACTCTCTCGCAAACCACGCTGCCGTCAAAGCCGCTGTTGATTGCGATCTGACGAACAGGCTCCTCGAGTGCTCGGAGAATAATATTGACTCCCGTGTGCTCATCGCCTTCAGTTGTGTCGAGCAATTGCGCAACTTCATCGATGATGTCGATGTAAGCCGTGCCTCCGCCCGCGATGATACCTTCTTCAACGGCCGCACGCGTCGCGGAAAGGGCGTCTTCGATGCGAATCTTGCGCTCTTTCATTTCTGTCTCGGTCGCGGCTCCGACCTTGATGACGGCAACACCGCCGGCCAGTTTCGCCAAGCGCTCTTGCAGTTTTTCGCGGTCGAAATCGGACGTCGTCTCTTCAATCTGTGAACGGATAGAGGATACGCGGTCTTTGATCTCCTGCGCATCACCTGCGCCATCAACGATCACCGTGTTGTCTTTATCAACTTTAACTTGACGAGCTTTGCCAAGATCGTTCAATGTCGCATCTTTCAGCTCCATACCGAGCTCGGAGGAGATGACAGTGCCGCCAGTCAAGATGGCGATATCCTGAAGCATTGCTTTTCTGCGGTCGCCGAAGCCGGGCGCCTTGACTGCGCAACAGTAGAAAGTACCTCTCAGTTTATTGAGAATAATCGTGGAAAGCGCTTCGCCTTCGACATCTTCAGCGATGATGAGCAGGCGCTTGCCGCTTTGGACAATCTTCTCAAGAAGCGGGAGTAGATCCTGAATATTGGAAATTTTCTTGTCTGTAATCAGGATATACGGATCATCCAGTACGGCTTCCATTTTTGTGGTATCGGTCACCATGTAAGCTGAAATGTAGCCGCGATCAAACTGCATGCCCTCGACGATCTCGAGCTCTGTTCCCATCGTCTGAGATTCTTCAACCGTTATTACACCATCGTGAGAAACGGATTCCATCGCTTTTGCGATCTCGTCGCCAATAGCATCATCATTCGATGAAACAGCGGCAACACGCGCGATATCTTTTTTACCTTGTACCTGTTTGCTGGCTTTGCCGATCTCTTCAACGGCTTTTACAACGGCTTTGTCAATGCCGCGCTTTAGGATAATCGGATTGGCGCCGGCTGCCACGTTGCGAAGACCTTCGCGAATAATAGCCTGTGCGAGCAGTGTCGCCGTTGTCGTGCCATCACCGGCAACGTCATTCGTCTTGGTCGCAACTTCTTTAACAAGCTGCGCGCCCATATTCTCAAAGCGATCTTCAAGTTCAATGTCACGGGCGATCGTTACCCCGTCATTTGTTACAACCGGAGCGCCGTAGGTTTTATCAAGAACCACGTTGCGACCCTTAGGGCCAAGTGTAATGCGGACTGTATCAGCCAATTTATTGACGCCGATTTCAAGCTTTTTACGAGCTTCTTCTCTGAAATTAATATCTTTAGTCATGTGTTATTACTCCTTAAATAAGATTTGATCTTCGTGATTGAGCTTACTCAACGACTGCGAGTATGTCGTTCTGTCTCAGAATGGTGTACTCCACACCGTCCATTTTGACTTCCGTGCCAGCATATTTGCTGATCAGGACGTGGTCGCCCACTTCAACTTCCATGATCACATCTTTGCCGTCCACCACGCCGCCCGGCCCAACGGCCACGACTTCGACAACTTGCGGTTTCTCTTTTGCGGAACCCGGCAGCACAATGCCGCCTTTTGTCGTTTCTTCTGCTTCAAGACGCTTAATCACGACTCGATCGCCCAAAGGTCTGATGTTCATTCCTATACCTCCAAATATATTAGTTTGATTTACTTGAAATTAGCACTCTAAGCCTGAGAGTGCCAACCAATTACTAATATAAGCGGGATATTCTCGTTTGTCAACCGCTTTGAATTAAAGAATCGTGTCCAAAAGTGAGCGAATTATGTCTTTTTCTGCAAGAAAGGAAATGATTCTGGATTCTTTGGTCCATTCCGCAATGGACGGCACCGCTCCGGAAAGAGATACGAGCACCATTATGGATAATGCAACCACCGTGGCTCCCCAGAGCAATCCGATGACGCTTCCGCCCAGATGATTCAGCCATCCTACGATGGGCACGCCGTCGATCGCCGGTGTCAGCAATCTTGCCGCAAATCCCAGTATGATCCTAACAAAAAGATAAATGATCGCCAACGCGAGTGCCGCCGACGCCAGCATCCAGACAGCATGAGCCGTGTAGTCGACAACATCAGCCTCGCTTCCCGTCTGTGTCTGCAAAATCACGCGTGTCCATGATTCGGGAATACCGATTTCCTCAAGGACGGGAGCGATGGTGACAGCTGACGTTCTTTCTGCTTCATATATCCGATCGGATACATTCTGCATAGTTGAGCTGAACAGACCTTGCGATGACAAAAAAAGTGACAGAGGACGAACAAAGAGGAACGCAATGCCAATCGAAATCAAAGAACTTAAAAAACTGACGGCAGAAAGAAGTAAACCTCGGCGGTAGCCGGCTATCGTCATTAAAACGATGATCGCGACCATTATAATATCGAGCGTCAAAGTAACTCCACCTTTCCAAGCAGTATCAGTAGACCGTTTGTGAACACGTCCGTAAACCTTCTTCCTGTTGACCTAATCATCCAAAAATCTACCTGTATCTTCACATCGCAACTCTGAGCCTGAAATTAGCATAACAGGTTGACTTCCTCTTTCTGTCCACTCACATGGTTAGAGACATCATCGGACGCGAATTTGAATATGCTCCTCTTGTACGTGATCAATCACGCGTTTCCAGAGACAGTTTAAGCGAAGGTGAACTGGGAATCAAATCAAATTCTGTATGCTGTGTTAAAATTTTACTTAACCGATGACTTACAACATGGAAGGACATTTTATGCTGAGCCAAAATCTTCCCATAAACAAACTTATTTTGCTCTATATTACAGGTGAAGTCCCGGGAATCCGACGCACCCAACTCGGCGACGCAGCTCTAGCAACTCTTTCCATGGACTACTTTGAAATGGCTTCCGCGCTGGATGAATTGATAAAAACGCGTCTCATTCACGTAGCCGCGCGCCGCGATGAAAAAACACTGAATGCTCATGAGCGCGAAGTGGAACGCTGCGATCTCACCGCAGAAGGTCGTCTCGTACTCAATGCTCTAAACGACCAAATACCCGCATCAACCCGTCGATTCCTTACGAACTACCTTGAAAAGAATGCGCTAAAGAGACGAACAGAAGATCAAATTACTGCGACAGTCGAAGAAACTGCCCGCGGCATGTACCGGCTAATCTGTCGCAACACCTCCGACGGCGATGAAACATTTCTTTTGAAGATGACGTTTCCGTCAGAGAAGCTCGCAAAAAAAGCGGCTGCGACTTGGCGATACCACTATGATGATATCTTGACGGTGCTTCTTGAAGTGTTTTCTGAAGACAGTGACAAAGAACAATAAACGCTTTGTTTAACGATATACTTTTTAATATTGTAATATTATGTTTGTTCAAATAAAAGAATAAACGCTTTTTCAATCATGCCATTCAAACATGTCTTTCAAAAAAGCACATGCGCTCATATGACGGCACCGATGAAAAAGCGTTCGTGTCTTCTTTGTTTAGTCTTAATCTTCTATAGGCGAAAAATCTTCTTTACCGACACCACAGAAAGGGCAAACCCAGTCATCCGGAAGATCTTCAAAGGCTACACCGGGCTCAATCCCGGCATCAGGATCACCGACTTCGGGATCGTACACATAACCACAAATGTCACATACGTATTCTTTCATCGCTGTTTCTCTTTCTTTCATCATGACGCATCTTTTATCTTTATTCAATATTATTATTCAATATTATTCGATGCGGCGATTTATGTTCGTTTTCCATCGCGCATTCGGCAAAGGTCAACGAATTTGTTCTCATTCGACACAAATCGACGTCATTAAAAAAGGTTGTCCATTCCTCGTGATTGCAACGCCGACCGATGCCGCAGCTCATTACTGGCAACCATTATACATGAATCTAAACGAAGTCAAAACGAAGAAAAAAGAAGAATTCAATAAGAGCAACAATAAGAACCATGCAGAGATAAACAGAAGAATTCAATAAGAACAATTCAGAGAAAAACAGAAGAATTCAATAAGAACAACAAGAACAATGCAAAGATAAACAGAAGAATTCAATAAGAACAAAGCGGAGAAAAACAGAATGTCTAGAAAAAGAACTCAAAGGCAGCGCCGTCTAACAAAATATCGTCTCCCTCTTGAACACCGGCTTCGACGAGCGCATCGTGAATGCCGCTTTCATTGATTTTTTTCTGAAAATGGTGGAACGATTCCGTGTCATTGAAATTGGTCGACATCAGAAGTTCTCGGATATAGGGACCGTCTACGGAGTATAAGTTCTCCTTTTTGGTAACCGTATAGTCGTATTTTTTCTCAAGACGATACGTCTTGACCACCTCGGTGTCAGTCAATTCGGGGGGTGGCAACGAGGCCACCTCCTGCCCTAGGGCATTTTTGAAATCAGGAATGCCTTCCATCGTCGCCGCGGACACCGCAAAAACGCGAAACCCCATTTCTTCGATCGCCGATCGGACACGTGTCACTTCTTCCAGAGGAACAAGATCGATTTTATTCAACACAACCCATTGAGGGCGTTTCTCGAAAAGATTTTTGTAGCGGGCAAGTTCGTGGTTGATCGCATGAAAACGATCGATTGGATCGGTACCGTCAAAAGAGGAGATATCGACAACATGGATCAGCAATCGTGCGCGCTCCACATGACGCAGGAAATCGTGACCCATACCGGCACCGTCAGCCGCGCCTTCAATAAGTCCCGGAACATCTGCGAGTACAAAGCGTGTGCCACCAACGTCCACAACACCTAGCATGGGCTGCAGAGTCGTAAAGGGATACGCCGCAATCTTCGGTTTAGCTGACGTCAATATGGAAAGGAGTGTAGACTTACCCGCATTGGGAAAACCGATCAAAGCCGCATCGGCAAGAAGTCGCAGTTCTAAATCGAGCTTGACAGTTTCGCCCTCTTTGCCCGCTTTGGCAAACCGAGGCGCCTGACGAACGGAGTTAGCAAAACACATGTTGCCGGCTCCGCCATCACCGCCGCGGGCGACAATCACTTCATCGCCACTCTCTCTCAAATCTGCGATCAGCTCTTTAGTACCTGAATGAAACACGAGAGTGCCCGGCGGCACAGTTAGGATAAGATTGTCACCCGACTTCCCGGCCATTCGCTTCCCCTTGCCTGGTGCGCCATTTTCTGCAGCAAAATGGTGCCGAAATCGATATTCCTGCAACGTGTTGAGGCTTCCATCGACGCGAAGAATGACATCTCCGCCACGACCGCCATTGCCTCCGTCAGGTCCGCCGTTTGGGATATATTTTTCACGGCGAAAAGAAACACAACCATTTCCGCCGTCGCCTGAACGTACTTCAATGGTTGTGTGATCGAAAAACATAGTCTGTTCTCAAGTCGGTTCTTAAAAAAGAATTCCTTGCGTTTCCTGAAACGTTCGTGTTATGCCTCAACGGGATAAACGCTCGCACACCTTTTCGTACGGGATACGCGCTCAAAACGAACAGTGCCGTCAATTTTTGCGTACAGCGTGTCATCTTTACCGATGCCGACATTGCGACCCGGGTGAATCTTCGTGCCGCGCTGGCGGACGAGTATATTCCCGGCCAAAACAAGCTGCCCGTCGGCGCGTTTTGTCCCCAAGCGCTTTGACTCGCTGTCGCGTCCGTTCCTTGTCGAGCCGACACCTTTTTTATGTGCAAAAAACTGTAATCCTATTCTCAGCATTGTAATATCCTCCGTTTTGTTATTC
>LSQX01406531.1_pt1 | contig 12591 bp, 7 predicted proteins | sample 654561 | NCBI WGS metagenome assembly LSQX01 (sample SAMN04489861, study PRJNA283612) | anaerobic digester metagenome | isolation source: 4 biogas reactors fed with cattle manure at either 37C or 55C with and... | place: Denmark: Kongens Lyngby | collected 2014 | reverse complement strand
TACACCAACTATACGGGCTTTATCAGAACTTGACTTTGACACTGATGCATTTAGCCATGTTTTGTTTAATGGAGAGGCAATTTTACCTGATGGTGACAATAATGTAACTGCTCCTGCGACTCAGGCAAGAGGTAATTTAGTAGTCGACTTCGAGAATGTCGTAGCTGAAGATCCTGTTGACATAATTGTCAAAAGGCTATGGTCTGATGGCAATGAGGATCATGCAGCTGATCATATTACTTTCCAGCTCCTAGATGCTAATAATAACCCGATTGCAGTTGACGGAGAAAATACTTTTATTCTTTCTGCGGCTAACAACTGGACTATAAAATTCACTGATATCCCTGCAGTGCTCGCAGATCTCTCCACGGTTGAAGAAATCGATGTCCCTGACGGTTATGAAGTCAGCTACGATGAAAAAACCTACACAATTGGCGGCAAGACGACTGCTACACACACCATTCAAAATTCAGAAATTGAAGGCGATTGGCAATTAGAGATTGAAAAAATATGGACCGGTGATGCCAGCCGACCGGATAGCATTAAATTTGATATTGTCGCAAATGGTAAATTCTATAAAACAGTATCCCTGACCGCAGCTGATGACTGGCACAAAACCTTCTATGTTCCTGAAACAGATGACGCCGGTTTGCCAATAGACTATCAAATCTATGAGCATCAAATTGATAACTGGGAACTTTCCTCAATCGATAAAAGCGACTTATCCGAAGTAGTTAGCAGCTGGGCAAACATAGCTGGGCCTTTAAGCAATGGTCAGACATACCGTTTTGTGAGTGGCAGCTTAGCATTGGCAACAAATGAGAGCGGAACACATATCGTAAAGAATCTGGATGATTCCGATGAGTATCAGCAATGGATATATAATTCAACAGGTAATGGTTCTCTTCAAAATGTAGTAGCAGGGTCGATCGCCCTTAGGCAAAATGGGTTAAGCTGGCGTAGTTCTAACACAGAAGTAAGAATCAGGAAATTAAATGGAGATTATTTACGCATCCAAAACGATGCTCTTATGACTCAAAGCAGTAGGAGTAACGCAACATATTTCACTCCGCAAACAAGAATTAATTCCAGTACCATAGTCGGCGATAAATTTGTAGTCACAAATGAAGTGTCGACCGGTACTCCGCCAATATCGCACGGCACAATGGAGCAGAATAAGCAAATTGACTATTTAGGAGATGAAGCAACAAATACTGACACTGCAGTGAGCGGATCCGATCTCTACAGACTCTATCTTGATACGCAATCCAAGACGCAGCCGATTGATCTGGTTGTTGTCGTTGACCGTTCGGGCAGCATGGGTAACACCTCCGGTGGCACCGGAAGTATAGCCCGTGATCAAGCAGTTGCGAACATGCTCAATGGAACAAGTAATGAGAAAGGCTTTATCGAGAGTTTTCTCGGCATTCATGATCAAAACAATTTAGCTCTTGTTTGGTTTGGCGGTCAAAGCTTCGGTAGCGAATCCAGCAACCAGCGCTTATATAACGGCACCACTGATTCAGGGATTATAAGCAGCTGGACAAAGAATAAGAATCTCAAGGTTGTAAATGATGCAAGCACTACAGGTGTAGGAAACAGAGGAGAAGGAACCAACTATATGGCCGGCCTGTGGGAAACCGCGGACATGCTCAGATCAGACCCTGCCATAGCGGGAAACGATCATATAAAAATGGTCATATTCCTTACAGATGGAGAACCGACATTTCATGTCAGCTATAATCAAACAACAAATAGGATAGCTACATATCAGGAATACCTGAACTGGAAGGCTAGCAACAAGACCAATCCTGCCTTGTATAGAAGAGGAACAGGTTACGTCAGTGAAGCAAATATCAGTAATAATGTTACTCCGTCTAATCAAGCATTTGAAGATTTCAAATACAATAATCCCAACGTAGTTTTCAGCAGTGTAATGTTCGCACCAGCCACCACCAGGACGGACGTTCTAAAAAACTATGTTATGAATGATGGCGTCATGCGGCACGTGCAGGGATCTGAAAACCTTGCAAGCACATTTTCAACTGACATGCTCAACTTAATGTCGCCTTCAAATGTCTCGGTTACAGACAATCTAAGCCAATATGTTGAGTGGTATGGCGAACAGCCGGACCTTAAGGTTGTGCGTCAAAAGAATGATGGCAGTGAACCTGTTGTGCTCTGGGAAAGCACAGGTTCTGCCTCAGGCCCGGGCACTATAGGTCAAGAAGTTGCAGCGAATAATACTGTTTATCAGGATGGCGAAAATATTAAGATTATCCAGGATGTGCTATTCACTCCTTCAGACTCTGATAGTTCCACCGGGACAGTCAAACTGATCTTTGATCCTAACTACAGGATTGATGTACAAAGCAAGTTCACATTGTCTTTTAATGTCAAGACTACTGAAACAGCAGCAGAGGAATATGTTGAAAATCTGCGTGCAGGAGATTGGACAGGATATGCCGGTGTGAGCGGAGATGAGAGCACGGATTATGCCGATAACAGCACGAGTTCCGAAAAACCTGGTTTCCATGCCAACGAATCAGCTTCAGTTAAGTACAGATACAAGGATAATAGTACAGTTGCTTATGTTGACCAAACCTATGATCACCCTGTAGTACAGGTAGAAAGTTTCGTAGATTTATCTGTAGAAAAAGAGTGGGTAGAGGGCAGCCGGAATCATCCTGATTCAATTACATTTCAACTACTGGATGCCGGTGGGAATGTAGTTGAGTTAGAGGGAAGCGACAGCTTTACACTTAATGAAGAAAATAATTGGTCTAAATCTTTTGTCAACATACCCTCGAACTACACAGTTCAAGAAAATGTCCCTGACGGTTATGAAGTGAGCTATGACAAGAGGATTTCTGAAGATGATGATGTGACAATTATCATTACCAATAGAGAAGAGCCTGTACCGGGCACTATCTCAGTCAGTAAGAAGTGGTATCAACAGGACGGAACCCTTTTAGAAGGCGCCCCGGAGGACGAGGTTCAAGTCCAACTCATGCGAAAGGGTACGGTTGAAGATTCAGGCTCAGGAAGTGGAGAGGAGCATACTGTAACCTTCCAAATAAATGCTCGTGGAAGGCTTGGCGATAATTGGTGGGCTCTTTTTTATCAAACATTTGATACTCAAACAGTATTGGATGGAGGTTCTATAGAGTTTGCCTTTGCAGCACCATCTGATGCAAGTGGAGTATGGCGATTAGGACTTCTTGCAAAAGTGACCGAAAGCTCCAGTACAAACTCCCCTATAGATACCGGAAATACATATTATTTCGGTAATCAAACGGAAGATGGACTTGCAATAAATGCACCTATTTACAGACTTAGTGACGTAAAAGAAAATACAGTTATTAAAATGGATGTATATGATGTATGGGGTGCGCATGTGAATTGGCTTAATTTTGCAAATGCGCCATACATGCGTAAACATTATGTAATTACAAACCCAGAAGCACCAGACCCTACACCAGGGGAAGACGAAACCATACAGTATGGAGATCCTTTAACTCTAAGTGAAGCCAACAACTGGCAAGGGAAATGGGAAAACCTTCCGGCTGAAGATGACAATGGAAATGCTTACAGCTACTTTATTGAAGAGGTCACAATCGGTGGCGAACCTGCTCAATTTACAGATTATGAGATAGATTACGTTAACAATGACGGTATTGAGTACGGGCATATAACCGTCAAAAATACTGCGCCGGTTAACTATGGCTATGAACTGCCAGAGACTGGCGGCCGAGGGATATCAGCTTATCTGATAGGCGGTATTTTCCTACTGGGATTAATTCCTTTTTACAAATATATAGATCATAAGAAAAGAAAGCGCTATGAGAGTTAGGAGCTTTTTGAAAGCAGTTATGTTCTGTGTGTTTTTATAATAGACATAAAAAAACAATAGCAAGATATATCAAAAAAGAGGAGTAAGATCATGAAAAAAAGAGTATTAACATTATTGTTAGCATTCGTGATGGTTCTGGGCATAAGCGTCCCCGCCTTTGCTGCTGGTGATGGCAGTATAACAATTACGAATGCAACTCAAGGTAAGGACTATGCTGCATACAAGATTTTTGATGCAACGTACGTTGATCCGAGTGAGGGCGACAAGTTAGTTTCGTATACAATTGATTCTAGCAACCCCTGGTTTGCTTTGGTAAAGGACGGAGCTGATTCACCGTTTACCTTGACGCAAGTGCGTGACACAACGACCTACAATGTAGCAGTGGCAGAGGGAAAAACGGATGCAGATGTTATCAGTTGGCTGAAAGGACAAACAGTTCCTGCAGGCACGACAGCGGATGCCTCAGCAGTAGCAGCTGACACAACTGTAGTATTCACAGATCTGGAGTTCGGTTACTATTACATTACCAGCACTTTAGGTAGTGCAGTAACTATTACTTCAGCAATCCCTGATGTTTCAGTTGTGGACAAGAACCAAAGCCCTGACTGGGAGACGCCGGAAGACCCTGATGATCCTGAGGCTCCAGAAGATCCGGATCCCGAGGTAGAACCTCAGCCGGGAAAGAATGTTTCAAAGGATGGTTATTGGTATAAACCAAGCATCACTGCAGGCATAACCGATACAGCATATTTCAAAGTTAATGCTTTTGTGCCTAAATACAATGATGACAAAGCAGTCTATGAGTATACCTTTACTGATACACTTGGTGATGGATTTACTTATATTGCAGACAGTATCAGTGTCACAATAAATGGCGACCCTTATGATGCAATCGTAACTAATGTAGACGGACAAGAGATTACTGTTAAGATTCCTGTATATACTATAGGTGCAGACTACCCTGCCGATGCTTCAGTGGAAATCAAATATGAGGCAACAGTAGACAAAGATGCAGTCTATGACAACATGAACGAAGTTTCCATGGACTGGACAGAGTATGATCCGGGCACTCCTGAAGATCCGAAGGAACCAAGCACAGATCCTGATGATCCAAACTACCCATCAGAGCCAACAAATCCGAAGTATCCTGATCCAAATAATCCAGACGAATATACTCCAACCCCACCGGATAAAGTTACCAACACTTATGTCTTCGGCTTCAACCTGCAAAAGTATGCAAAAAGTGTAGCAGAAGACAATAAGTTGGACGGTGCGGAATTCAAACTTTATGATGCAGAGACAGAAGGCACTGAGATTCTGGTAGTCGCCATCGATGAAACAGCAGGTACATACCGTGTAGCTGAGGCAGGAGAAACCGGAGTTCCGATTAAAGCCGGCTTCGCCAAAATCTTCGGTCTTGACGTTGGCACCTACTATCTCGAAGAGGTAACAACACCGGATGGCTATAATCCACTAGTTGAGCGTCAAGAAGTTACACTGAGTGCTTCTGAGACTACAGATGGCTATGTAACTGACGTTGATGTCATCAACAACAGCGGCACCGTCCTACCCGGCACCGGCGGTATCGGCACAACTATCTTCTACATTATCGGTGGCGTAGTAATGTTAGCCGCAGCAGTAATTCTCATTAGCAGAAAGAGAATTTCCGGGTAGTCCAACGAGAAGGATGCTGCTCACGTTTAGGAATATTAGCCATATAAGCTCTGGCAGGCGCGGCACTAACCACTTGTCAGAGCAGAAAAACTTAGCACGAGGGAGAAGCTTATAAAGAACAAACTTGTCAATATCATATTAATTCTGGTATTCGTCATAGGGCTCTCCATACTGCTATACCCGACTATAAGCAACTATGTAAACACGAGAAATCAATCGAGAGCAGTCATAGATTACGAGTCCGCAGTGGCAAATTTGCGGGAAGAAGATTACACAGCTTTATTTGCTGATGCCGATGCCTACAACGCAGAATTAAGGACTTTAGCGCATCCACTGCTGAATTTTGCTGAGATTGTGGGTTACAGCGATCAGCTCAAGATAGATTCCAGCGGCATTATCGGATCTATCGTTATAGAGAAAATCAATGTGAGGTTGCCGATTCGGCATGGCAGCTCAAATGCCGTTTTAAATAACGGCGTCGGACATCTCGAAGGCACAAGCCTTCCTGTAGGTGGAGCCAGTACACATGCAGTCCTGACCACCCACAGGGGCTTGCCCAGTGCCAAGCTCTTTACTGATCTGGACAAGCTAGATCTGGGTGACACATTTCAGGTCAATGTATTGAACAGAAGACTTGTTTATCAGATTGATCAGATACAAACCGTAGATCCGGATCAGGTAGAGGATTTGGGACTGATTGACGGTAAAGATTATTGCAGCTTATTTACCTGTACGCCTTACGGTATTAATACGCAAAGGCTGCTGGTACGGGGAATAAGGCTTGATATGGACGATGAGAGCTCTAATGTATACGTGTCGTCAGACGCTTATGAAATAGATACCCTGACAGTGATGTCAGTAGTATTTGCAGCGATATTCATAATAGCACTGGTGGTACTGCTGATCAGAAGAAGGAATGCATAAACTTAAGGTGGATCTTAAAATGTTAGTGAAAACTAGAAGGATAATTACATGTATCGCAAGCATACTTTTAATATTCACTATGAGCGTGAGCGTTTTTGCTCTGGAAAATGAGATTGATCTTGATCGCATAGGCTCCCTTAGTATTACTTTAAACTCAAGAGCAAATAACGAAGTCATTAAAGCTGCGAAATTCACAGTTTACAAAGTTGCTGATGCGTTTGTTCGCACTAATAATCTTGAGTTTGAGTACACTGATGATTTTAAAGCTAATGCTGAAGAACTTGATGATTTGAATGCAGAGGGCTTTGCCCAAGATCTGCTTAGCTATGCCACAGCCAAGCAGATAAGGGGCCGGACAGCAGATGCATCCGAGGATGGTACAGTTGTTTTTGCAAAGCTCTCATCCGGACTTTATTTAGTAACCCAGGAAGGTAAAATTGACGGATATCATTCAACTTCCCCCTTCCTTGTCACTATCCCCCTCTATAATTCTGAAAACGGCTGGATCTACGATGTGGAGGCTCTACCCAAGGTGGAAGAAGCAGTCAGCGGAATTACACCGACAACCCCGCCCACCACAACAAAGCCGCAGCCGACGGATCCGCTCGCTACAACAGAAGTGGATTCGACAGAAGAAGATGAAGACGAGCTGATTCAGACCGGTCAGCTGAACTGGCCCGTACCTGTATTGGCAGGTCTGGGTCTCGCCCTGTTCGCCTACGGTTGGGCAACATTGTTTCTCAAGAAGAAAGAAGACCAATGAAACGCAGGAGAGGTATTGTTTCCATAGTGCTGGGGATTGCCCTTATAGTGGCAGCCCTTATTCTGTTGGTGAGCAATATCAGTGACGATCAGACTGCCGGTATCTCCTCGCAAGAAGTGCTGGCTCAGGTTCGCGCAGTAATTAGAGACGAGAGCGCACTAGCCTCAAACGGAGGTGATGACAGTGTGGACAAGAGACCGGATTTTCTTGCTGATGAAAGTGAAGACGCTGCAGAGATGACCGTGCAGGAAATTGACGGCCATGACTATATCGGATATCTGAAAATTCCGAAACTGAATCTGGAACTTCCCATTATGTCCAGTTGGGATGGAGACAAATTGAATATTGCGCCCTGCCGGCATTTTGGCTCAACGAAGACAGATAATCTTGTCATTGCCGGCCATAACTACAAAAGTCATTTTGGTAGTTTAAGCAGTTTGAATATAGATGATGTGATCACCTTCACTGATATGGACGGCGTTAGCAGAAGATATGCAGTAGGCTCCATTGATATCTTGGCCGCGACAGCAGTAGAAGCAGTCAGAGATAGTGTCTGGGATTTGATCCTTTACACTTGTACCTATGGCGGACGCGATCGTGTGACAATCTTCGCCGACGCGGCTTAGCTTGATTGAAAGGCAAAATTTGCGGGTATCTTCGGCAAGCAGCGCAATTATTAATGAACAGGTATTCCTGTCTGACCCAAACCAGGCAGTGGAATATGCCGGGCGCGGTTGTACAGACAAAAGTCTGCCAGCCGCGCTTCACTGTCTATTCTTCGTCTGACGCTCAGCCGTTGCCCCGGCAGGGGGCCTAAGAAAGCCAAGTGATAACTCCAAATGTGCGCAATAGTCTTGATACTACCGGGCTTTTACTCGAATGTCGTTTTACGACGAAACGGTGCAAAAGGGATGATCAGAGCTTCTCGCTGAAGCCTATATCACTCTACTCAAGTTTACTCAACTTCTAGATGAAACAGGTAAAGATGTAATCTACACAAAACCACGACAATAGCAGTATCTAAAGAATTACAGGATTTTTAGAGGAATAGGTTAGAGTAATCTAACCTATTGAACAAGGGCTTGAATGACTGAATCAAACGAAAATTGACTGTCTGAATTAATCAAGATTTTATTGTTGAGATAAGCGAGAATGGATGTACGAATACAGCGAGAATAGCCAGTGGGATAAAGATATTGATAGGAGGCTACAAAATGGGAATGATATCAAATCGAATTGACATAATGTTCGTAACTAAAGGTGGTAAACGATTTATATTGATTACTTCTTAGGAGATGAAGCAACAGCCATTTTGTCTGAAGATGACAATATATTCTCAGATGCTAAAACAATGGAAGACCTCATTTATGCCGTTGGCTATGGCTTTGTTGATAGCGACTATGAAACCAAAGGGGAGCATTATTTCGAGGCAAATTGGCCAGAGGACAGTGGCTCGTGGGCAGAATTTGCTGAACCTGAACTCTTACAGTACCAAGCTTCCGATATTAAAAAGATTATTTTAATGACAAATAATGAATTGGAGTATTTCGATAGATATTATGAATGGATGCTGTATGATCTTAAAACTGGAGTTACACACAATGGGAGAATCGAAGCTGAAGGAAATCGAGCGATAGATGATGATTACCTAGATTATATGGATTACGATCCGATGCCTGAGGATTATCTCAAATCTCTTAGCAGATTTGGAGATGGACATTTGCAAAAAAGTAAAGATGTTGCAGCACAAGAAATAGACTATGAGTTAGCTATTGATTATGATTTTCTAGTGCACGGCCGAAAGGATGAAAGATGCTTAAAATATATCGGCAATCACGTTTATATGATTATTCCTGAAGAAATATATGGTAAAACGATAAAGTCGTACAGGAACATGTTCTCGTGCATAGGCCTTCCTGATAATTATGAGTATAGACTTAAGGGAATAGCTTCCACCAGCGAGAAAATTAATGAAATGGACCTTATGTTTTTTGCTAATAAGGCTTTTACAGAATTGGATTTGAGCAGATTAAACACATCCAATGTTAAAAATATGTATTATATGTTTGAGAGTTGTGAGAAGCTAACAACTCTTGATCTCAGTGGCTTTGATACTTCAAGCGTTGAGTATATGGAACGAATGTTCAGGCAATGTTACAGCCTGAAATCTCTTGATTTGAGCAGCTTTTACACTCCAAACGTTAAAAGCATGAATATAATGTTTAATGATTGCAGTGAGCTTACAACTCTGGATTTAAGTAACTTTGACACTTCTCAAGTTGAAGATATGAGGGGCATGTTTAAAGAATGTGTTAAATTAAAATTTCTTGATTTAAGTAGCTTCCATACATCAAATGCCAAAAAAATGCATTCAATGTTTCTAGATTGCAAAAGCTTAACAAAACTTGATATAAGAAATTTTGATACCTCTAATACTGAGATGCTGTTTTCAATGTTTAGAAATTGCAGAAGCCTAACGAGTCTTGACGTAAGCAGCTTTGATACTTCTAATGTTAAAGACATGAGATATATGTTTCATGGATGCAGCAGCCTAATGTCTCTTGATTTGAGTAATTTTGACACATCTAGTGTAGAAGACACTCATTCAATGTTTAGGCATTGCAGTAACTTGAAAAATCTAAATTTAAGTAGCTTTAATACTTCTAATGTTACCCGAATGTATAATATGTTTGGGAACTGTAGCAGTTTAACAACACTAGACTTAAGTAGTTTTGATACCCCCAATGCTTATTCTATGTCAAATATGTTCCAGGTCTGCATTAGTTTAACGTCCTTAAATATAAGTAAATTTCATACTCACCAATTAGCGGAGACAGACAATATGTTTGCGGGCTGTGGCAGCCTTACAGAACTTGATTTGAGCAGTTTTGATACTTCAAGACTGAGAAGTGCAACTCATATGTTTGATGGCTGCATTAATCTCGCGATTCTTGATTTGAGTAGCTTTGACACCTCCAAAATAGAAGATATGTCCGATATGTTTAATGGCTGTTCAGCATTAAAAATAATACATGTCCGCTCAGAAAAAGATGCAATGAAGATGGCAAACCTTAGTAATATTCCAAATGGAGTTAATTTCATTGACAAGGCCTCCGGGAAATTATATTTCACAACAAATTAATGCAATAACGCCCTAAGTGAGAGACACTAAAGATTATTAGGCAAGACATGTATGGGTTCTCCTCTATATTCATAAATTGAACTGTCAAAAACAACTGATATAGTAGGCAAGATATAAGTTAGCAGCGTGGGAAAATTCGCAGTCAGTTTTATCTCGCTTTTCCGAGAAGGAGAACTACAATATCGTTTTTTCACAATACTGCAAGGTGAAGGAGTTCCGGTCGAGATCACCAGCAACAGCAATATCATTACAGCCGAGACCAGCGGTGAAAACGGCGAACGAGCGATCGTGCCTTCTGCGGAAGGTGTCAGCCCTACCGGCACGACAACTTGTCCTAACTGCGGCTGTGCTATCCGGGGCTACAAAGTAAGGTGTCCTTTGGATAACGAAGTGCTGCAGCCATCGGCAGATTCCAGGTCGGATGAGGCCAGAGGCGTCTTCCCTGTCGCAGAACAAAAGACGACCGTTTTCTCGCCTCCGATCCACTTCCATTTTTATGTAAGGAAAAATTCAGGCGCATATTGGATTTCATCAATCAGAACCGGAGCCTGATGCAGCTATGGTGAGGCTGCTACTTTAACTATTGAGGTAGACATTGACACCATTGAAGATCTGGAGATTACGGCTACTGCTTCATCAGATCTGATGGCTCAGGCTGCATTCAATAATACGAGTTCAGTCTTTGTGACTCCTCAATTGGTAGCAAGTATTAGCGGCCCTGTGTCGCTGACGCTGACTGAGGCTTATGCTGCGATGTCGACTGATGTTTTTACCATAGCGGGAAAACCCACACCGACAGTGGCGCAGGACGATGATTACTACGGTAAAATTCTCTGGAACGATGAAACAAAGCAGCTGGATATCGCTGAGGGTCTGGCGCCCGGGAAGTATCCTGTAATTCTGACCGCCTCCAACAGTATAGAGCCTGACGCGACGCTCAGCTTCACACTGACGATAGCAGCTAATCTCCCCAAAACAGGAGAAAACATCTCTTCGTTGCCCTGGCTTATGCTTCTAATAGCGACCTTCAATATGGGGATTGTTCTGCACAGACGAAAGACTCAGAGGGGAAAGCGCTAAGCATATACTATCGCACGTTAGTTTAATTAGTTTGAACTCCAGCTTGCAAATAAGCTGATGTAGATATGTCATATCTTCCTGAATTGGTACATAATCTTCCCACGATATCGTCGATAAGACGCCACACGAAATTGATAGGAAGACTGCTATAAATTGATTCGTCCAAAATACGGAAACGAAATATCGATGAAACGAGTTCTCATTTCAGGAGCAAATAGCTATATAGGCACATCTTTTGCGAGATATCTAGAACAGTGGCCGAATAAATACGAAGTCAGCACTCTGGATATGAAGGATGATGCTTGGAGAAAAGTAGATTTATCCCCCTTTGATGTTGTATTTCATGTTGCAGGTATAGCACATATGAAAGCAAGAGAAAAAGACCTGGCGCTTTTCTTCCAAGTTAACCGTGATTTGACTTTTGAAACTGCTAGAAAGGCCGAAGAAGCGGGTGTAAACAATTCATTTATCTAAGCACGATGAGTGTATACGGTATTGAAGCAGGAATTATTACAAAAGATAGCCCGCTTAATCCCCAAACAGCCTATGGGAAATCCAAGCTTGAAGCAGAGAGAAATCTTGGCAGAATAGATAAACTGTGTGTTGCAGTTATTGGATAACAGCGCTGTTTACTCATATAATTTGCGGTTTGAAATTATTGCGAGCTCATTTCGGAAGACTTTAGCGTCTTCATTACAGCGCCTGATTCTACTGAAGAAGAAAAAGTAAAATTGTTAAATGAAGCCGGTGCCACCTTANNGCATCAATCTCATTAGTGAACTGAAACTGATAAAGAATTATAAAATCCCTAATAGGATTGGATCGAGGAAGGGGGCATCCCGGAGTTAGTTCAAGAAGAGCAAATTTTTGAAAAAGGTACGGTAAGAGGGATTATTAATCTGCTTGCCAAATTCAATCAGGCAGATTTAATTGAAAAGGCTATAATCAACTACAATAAAGCAAAAGAATACAAGGCTGCAGATCTGGAAAAGCAACGCACTGATTTTTTGGATTTTTTGCAAAGAGCAGCAAAAGCTAACGGCGATCGAAGCAATGATGAAATAATGATGTTAGAGGGGTGGCAATGAGCATTATAGTAAGAGAGGTAGCGGTCCATATCGGCTCTCCTGCTTGTGTTGCACTCATTGCAGCGGG
>LSQX01397304.1_pt3 | contig 12591 bp, 6 predicted proteins | sample 654561 | NCBI WGS metagenome assembly LSQX01 (sample SAMN04489861, study PRJNA283612) | anaerobic digester metagenome | isolation source: 4 biogas reactors fed with cattle manure at either 37C or 55C with and... | place: Denmark: Kongens Lyngby | collected 2014 | reverse complement strand
GTTCGGCAGCGAACTCCTGCCGCGCCGCCTCCTGCGCCTCCTCAGCAAGCCGCTCCGCCTCTGCAACCTGCGCGGTGAGCGCGTCAATGCGCTGCTGCTGTTCGGCGATGGCAGCCCTGCGCGCCTCTTCGGCACGACGCGCAGCATCGTCCTCGATCACCCGCGCGCGCTCGCGCTCCGCCTCAAGCTCCGCGCTCAGGCGCTCATGTTCGGCAGCGAACTCCTGCCGCGCGGCCTCCTGCGCCTCCTCAGCAAGCCGCTGCGCTTCGACGACCGCAGCGGTCAGCGCGTCAATGCGCGTCTGTTGCTCGGCAAGCGCGGCCTCTCGGGCCGCCTCGGCGAGATGCGCGGCATCGTCCTCGATCACCCGCGCCCGCTCGCGCTCCGCCTCAAGCTCCGCGCTCAGGGCATCCACACGCTGCTGCTGCTCGGCAAGGGCCGCCTCGCGGGCTTGACGCACCCGTTCCTCGGCGGCCTCGAGTTCCTCCGTCAGTTGCGCAATTCGCTCCTGCTGCTTCACCAGCTCGTGCCCACGCAGGCCCTCGACTTCCGCAGCCGATGCCTCAAGCTCGCGACGCAGTCTCTCTGCCTCAGCCGTCTCGGCGTCTGCGGCATCGCGGGCCTTCGCGGCAGCGGCCTCGGCTGCTTCGAGGCGCGCGCGAAGCTCGGTCAGCCCGGCGTCCGCCTGCTCGCGTTCACTGCGCCGCACCTGCTCAACGCGTTCGTGGGCGGCCTCCATCTGCAGCCGCATCCGCTCGATCTCTTCTGCATGCTCGGCCCTGATGGCGTCTACCGCGCGGCTGGTGTCCCGATCGCGTTCGCTCAGCTCATCTTCCAGTCGGCGCAACTGCTCCTGCGCCTCCGCCCTCGCGGTGAGGAAGTCTGCCTCCGCAGCCTTGATGTCGCTCATGTCGCGGATCACTGCAAGCGCGACGCTGCTGGCGCCATCCTCGGGCGCCACCGGAGAGAGTGCGAGCGCTGCCGGGAAGGGAGGCGCCTGCGCCGGAGCGGCGGTGAACTCCGCGCGCTCAGGGGCGCCCGCGCGCAGGCATTCTGCCAGCTTCATCGTGACCGTCTCTCGATCCTCAACTGCCGCAATCTCGGCAAGCTGAGAGCCACTGAGATCGGAGCGCTCTCTGCCGAGCATCTCCGCCAGCGTAGAGCTGACCCAGGTGAGGACGCCGTCGGCATCCACAGCGGCGAGGCCGTCGCCGAACATCGTCTCGGCGAGCGGGCGCCACGGCTCGCGGCTCAGAAGCAGTTCGGCATCCGACAGACGGTACTCCGTGACCTCCTCGCCGACCATCACTACACCGGTGATGCCGCCCTCGTCATCACGCACCGCTGAGGTCCAGGCGCCGATGATCACCTCCTGGCCGCGCCCGGTTACCCACGGCAATTCGCGGCGGACGCTCTCGCCGCCCGCAAGGATCGCCTCGAAGGCGGGCAGCATTGAGGGAAGTGCGCGTGGGGGCAGGAGTTCATCGAAGAAGTTCAGCCCCAGCATCTCTTCGCTGCGATAGCCGGTGATAGCCTCGCAGCGCCGGTTGAAGAGCGTTATTCTACCCTCGCGGTCGAGGCTGATCATGATGACCTCGGCCGAGAGGGCGATGCCGGCGTAGTCGATGCCAGGGCCTTCCTCTGCGACGACAGAGTCCTCATCGGACAGACCCGACGTGCGACCGGCAACGACGATGGCGACTACCAGGAGGAGAACGAGGATGATCGCGCGCAGCAGCCACTCCGCCGGGGGTACACTAAGAACCAGCGCATCCACGAAGCTGCCCCGGTCGAGAAGGACGCTGTCGAGCAGCGCAGCGATCAGCCAGATGAGCAGCGCAGCAGAAACTGCCAGCTTGACCGGGAACGATCGCGACTGCAAGGCTCTTTCCCCTTCCTTCTGTCGGCCGCGGCGGGAACAGGCACCATCATACCACGCAATCACCCGTGAATGATTGCGTGCAGTCCTGCCCCGGGACTCCATGGCATCCTGATGCAGCTACCTTAGATAAGGTACGCGGCGCAAGCGACCGTCAAACCTCATTTCGCGCAACGGACCTGTTCGCGTTGTCGCGGCATGAAGGGCAGCGGCCGGTGCGCGGTCAATCCTTCCGGCTGAGATATCCACCAGTCAGCCTGCTCCGAAGCTGGAGGAACACAATGAGCGTTCGCAATGTCGTCTTCTTCATCACCGACGGCCACCGCAAAGAGATGCTCGGCTGCTACGGCAACGAGTTGCTGGAGACGCCCCGCATTGACGGCTTCGCCCAGGATGCTGTCCGCTTCGACCACGCCTTCTGCCCGCACTCGGTCTGCATGCCCACCCGTGCTTCACTCTACACGGGGCGCTACCCTCATGTCCACGGTGTCTGGGCAAACGGTCTGAGTCTCTCGCGCGATGAGGTCACAATGCCGCAGGTGCTCAGCGACAGCGGCTGGACCACCGGGGCATCCGGGAAAGTACACTTTGAGCCGCAGCAGATGTATCCCGGCCGCACAGTCCCCATCATCCAGGGGCCCTACTACGGCTTCAACGAGGTCCACCTGAGTGAGAACCGGCTGGGCGAGGAGTACCTCGCGTTTATTGACCGCGAACATCCCGAGCTTTCCGAGCAGGCCCGCACGCGCAGGAACATGCCCGCCGAGGCACATGAACTGCAGTGGATCATCTCCCGGGCAGTTGACTTCATCGGCCGCCAGTCCGCGGCAGGGCGACCCTTCTTCTGCCACTGCTCGTTCCACGAACTCTCCCCGCCCTGCAGCGCGCCGGAGGGCTGGGCGGGCCACTACGATCCGGACGACGTGCCGGTGCCGCAACTGAACGCGGATGATCTCGACCGCAAGCCATCGTTCTACCGCGAGTGCTACGAGGGCTACCTCGCCAACGGCCGCCAGCCCGATGAATCGACGCTGCGGCGCTCCATCGCAAGCTGCTACGATCAGATGCGCTTCATTGACCACCAGTTCGGCAGAGTGCTTGCCGCGCTTGATGAGGCCGGGGTGGCGGATGAGACGATCGTTGTCTTCATGGCCGACCACGGGCTGTCGCTCAACGATCATTTCCAGTGGCGCCACGGGCCGTTCCTCTTCGACGAGGTGACGAACGTGCCGCTGATCGTCCGTCTGCCGGGCGGAGCGTCGGGAGTCGTCACCGAGGAGCTGGTGGAGACGGTGGACCTGATGCCGACGCTGCTGGAGGCGCTGGGGGTGGATACTCCCGCCGGGGTGCAGGGGCAGTCAATCCTCCCGCTGCTGCGCGGCGATGATAGCGCGCGAGGGCGCGACTCGGTGCTGCTGCAGGAGCGCGAGGCGCCCGATCTTGCTGCGCGCGGCCTTGAGCCGGAGCGCGTCACGCAGTGGGCGGTGCGCACGCACGACTGGAAGCTCGTGCACTACCCTGGCGAGGCGTTCGGGGAACTCTACGATCTGCGCAACGACCTCGGCGAGTTCCGCAACCTGTGGGCGGAGGCCGACTACGCCGCTCCGCGGGCGGAGATGGAGCGCCTGCTGCTCGATCGCATCGCGCAGTCGCGTGACCCGCTCCCCGAGCGGCACTACTGCTGGTAGCAAAGAACGCAGGAGGGGGCCGGTCAGTGACCGGCCCCCTCCCACTTCCGCTCATTGCTTCCGCCGCTAGCGCACCTGCAGCGTTGCCTCCGCTGTCGCGCCGGAGGCGGCATCGCGCGCGACCAGCCGCCATGCGCCGGCGGGGTCGTTCAGCGCGAACGGGATCGTGATGCCGCCCTGCCCGCCGTCGCAGTCCACGGTCTGTGAATACTGCCGGTGCGGCGCATCGGAGCCGGGGGCGAAGACATCCACGCGCACCGCATGGTAGCCGCGGATGTTGGCGCTGCCCTGCACCGCCGCGGTGACTTCGGCAGCCGCGCCGCGCTCAACGGCGTCAGGCGCCTGCAATGTCACGCCGGTCACCTCGTAGGGCAGCAGCGCGTAGATCAGCGGCTCCCCGCGCGAGAGAGTCGCGTCCCACTCCTGCACGCGACCCACGCCCACCTGCCGCCCGGCGCGTACGTCGTAGACGTAGGCGGCCTCGGGCAGTGTGATCCGCGCGGGCTGATCGGCAAGCCCCGGCACGAGGATGTCCTGCTGCACGCACAGGTAGCGCGCTCCGCCGTCACTGAAGGCGAACTGATGCGTGGCCAGCGGTAGCCCGCCATCGCGGAGGGCAATCTCACTCAGCGGCTGCACGCCCGCGCCGCGCACGATCGCGTCAAGGATCTCCAGCCGCGGCTTCGGTTGATCCGTCGCGCGAACCGCGGCGTAATCCTGCAGCATGAAGTTCAGCGTGATGGCCACGCCATCGCCGAGACGGTTCGCGATCAGCACGGGCGCCTCGCCTGCTGAGGCCAGCGCCACTCCGGTAGTCGCCTGCAGCCCCGGCTCCAGCACTCTCACACCGAACGCGGCCAGCGTCAGCGGCATCTCGCCGCCCGCGCACGGGATAGTCCCCTCCACCGCCACCTCACCGGTGGTGCTCGCGGCGGCAAATGCCTCAGGACCGGCAGGCGCATTCACCCCCAGCACCTCGTCCAGGGGCCGCTCGGGATGCATCGCGCCCTCGGCGGTGAGGATCCCGGCGCGGCCGTCCACGATGAGTGTGCCTCCCGCCGCTACGTAGTCGCGGATCGCCGTGGCCTCGGCCTCGGAGAGGCAGGTCGCCATCGGCAGCGCCAGCACCCGGAAGTCATCGGGGCTGATGCCCGCCGCAAGCTGCGCCTCGGAGATGTGCCGCGGGTGGTAGCCGAGGTCGAAGAGCGCCTGCACCATCGCCTCATGTTCGAGCCGGAAGGCGGTGTCGCCGGCCCACGGCTGGCTTTGCGTCATCGCCGCCGCGGCAGTTCCAGCGAACATGTTGCGCTTGGAGTAGAGCACCGCAATCGGTGAGGTCTCACGTTCGGCGTGGACGATCATTTTGCCCGGCCCTGCTGTCTCGGCAACAGCCCGGAAGAACCACTCGCCGAACTTGCTCTGCGACAGGTCCGGGTTGAACGGGACGTAGTCCACGCCCCACGAGGTCCACCACCAGGTGGAGTTGTCGCCGCGCATGAGGCAGGCCCACGGGAAGGCGTTCCAGCCCGCCTCCACGTCCGCCACGCGGTTGCCCCAGCTTCCGGTCAGCGCGTCCGGGCGCTTGAAGTCCGTCATCAGCCGCCCCTGCAGCCACCGCGAGATGTAAGTCTGATTGAGATCGCACTGCTCGGTCAGATCCACGAAGTTGTAGCCGGACTGCCAGCCGTAGGTGAGGATGCCGTCCCAGCCGACCTTCGCGTCCGGGTCCTGTGCGCGGATGATGTCGCGGAAATAGTTGTGCGTGTTAGCGAAGGACTCGTCGAGGAAGACCTTGTGCTCGATCCACGGGGCGAGGCTGCTCGCTTCGCCATCTTCCACCCGCGCCACGGCCTCCTCAAGCACCATCGGCTCGATCGCGTCAAAGCTCGCGTAGTCGGTCTCCCAGGCATTGTTGAGCGCCGCGATGTCCGGGTATCGCTGCGACAGCCAGGCGCGGAACTCCGCCATCGCCGCCGGGTGTCGCCCGATCTCACCGGGGCCGCGGTAGAGGTAGTTCTCATCGCCGAGCGTGTATGCCGCTGGCTGATACGGCGCCGCCTGCCGGCCCTGGATCGTCAGCCACTCCTGCCACTCGCGCAGATACTCAGGGTCGCTCAGCGACGGCACGCGAACGCCATCCTGATTGGTCTCGCTGAAGATGCGCGTCGCGTAGGGCACGAGGCGCATACCCGACCGCGCGGTGAGCGCATACTCCCGCGCCGCCCGGAGGTCGTCGGCCCGCAGCGTGTTCGCCGGATCGCACATCTCCGTGCCCCACTCGTAGCAGAGCCGGTCGGTGATCTGCAGCAGCGGCGAGCCGCCGGTGGTGGTCCACATCAGCGCGGTGAAGTCGTCATACGGGTAGGGCACGGTCATCGTGAAGTGCAGGCGCTGGAAGTCCAGCGTCTCATCCGCCTGCCGCAGGGTGGCGTCAACCTGATGGCAGACCGTCACCGGACGCGCGAGATCGAGGTTGGCTGTCACTTCGCCCCCGCCCGCAGGCGCCGGCGTGCCCGCGGTGGCGAGGAGCCGGCCGAAGGTGTCGCGCACCTCCCACACGACCTCCGCGCCATCAAGCCGCCGTGGTGAGTCAACCGTCGCAACGCAGGTGATACTGCCGCCCTCGGGGAGATCAACCAGCGGCGGAGCGAGTTCGTGCGTCTGAGACGCGCCGTTGATCCTCACGTTCGCTATCCTCGGCCCTCCCGGCGAGCCGAGATACGCGGAGCCGGTGCCGACTGTCTCGCCCTGAGCGTTCACAACCATCACGTCCGCCCAGCAGGTGCGGCTCGAGGGCAGGCTCGGCAGTGGGATCACCCCGCCCTGCAGAGGTAGCGCGACCTCGCGCAGGGCGATGTTGCGGCCGAGTTCATCCCGCACACGCACCTGCAGGGATGCTCCCGCAGGCGCGCCGTCGATGGTCGCCGGGAGGCCGCCGGGGGTGAGGTCGCCGAAGGCGAGCGTCGCCGGCTGATCGCGGCCTGCCGCCACGGTTGCGGCCCGCGCGTAGAGTCCGAGCCACCGGTCCATCGCCTCCAGCACGTCCTCCGACAGGTAGTGCCGGGGCATGAGCGATGAGAACCCGCCGAGGTTGATGCTGATCAGCACGACGCGGCCCTCGCCGAACCGCCACGCCTGCACAGTGTCACCGGACACCCCGGGTCCCTGGGGCCCAAGCCCCGCCAGGCCGGTCACATCGAAGCCGCTGGTGATCTGCGCCACGAGGTCGGGCGCCGGCTCAAGCTCCATCTCCCGCGTCCACTCGGCCTGCCAGTCAGCCGGTCCCACCAGCAGCAGCCCCTTGCCATCCGCAACCTGCTGAGCGATCGCGGCCCGCGCCACTCCGGGGACGCCACTGGCGCGCAGGCCGGCGATGATGAAGAGGTCGCTGTCGGGCCTCTCCGCCAGCACCGCGGCCTGCGTTGCGGCCACGCCCGGAGGGATCGCGCCGATGCCGGTCGCGGCGGCGTAGGGCCACGAGCGCGAGTTGGAGAGGGCATCCTCGGTGTCCCAGTAAAGGTGACTTACGTCCATCTCCAGCCGCCGGGCAAGCTCCATCGTCTCCCACGCCTCCCACCGGCGGCAGAAGAGCACTGTGTCGAGCGGATCGCCCGGCAGATTCGACGCCCAGGGAAACTCCAGCGGCTCGGCGTTGGGCCGCCAGATCTCCGCGGGCCGGTCGAGCAACTCGCGCCCCGCCGCCAGCACCTGCTCGAGCCGCGCCTCATCGTAGGGCATGCCGGTGATCGGCTGATCGAGGTCGCCCTGCGCGATCCTCTCCAGCGCCTCCGCCTCGAGGTCGCCCATGCGGGAGAAGTACTCGCGCACCTGGCGGTAGTCGGGGGTGGTCGGGAAGTCGTAGAGCGCGATGGCGAATTCACGCGCCTCGGGCTTCAGTTCGAGCGTCGTGACGGTACCGTAGGCGCCGACCGGTATCTCCACGGAGGAGAACGCATCCGGCGTGCCGACGATCATCCCCGCCGGTCCCGACCCGGGGCGGCCCTCGGAGGTGTCTTCGTAGAGCACCCAGCGCTCCTGCTCCGGGTCGAGCGTGATCGTCTCGCCTGGCCGCCTCGTGCCGAGGGCGGTGGTGACTGCCCGCTCACGCGGCTCGGGGAAAAATGAGGGGTAGCAACTGAGCTTGATGAAGCTGCGCTCGATCGGCGTCTTCGGCTCGTAACTGCCGAACATCAGCAACTTGTCGCTGCCCTGCGCCATCGCGAAGCGGATCGAGACGGAGGCGTTCGCGGTCTCCCAGGTGTACTCGATCATGCCATCGGGGCCGGACTCGCGGACTATCCGCGCGGTGGCCGGGGTGAGGTGGAGGCTCTCATCATCAAACTGCCAGTTGAAGAAGCCCTGGTAGTACCAGTTTTCCTTCGACGGCGCGGTCATCCCCAGCGGCACGTAGCCCTGCGTCCATGCCCATGAGTCACTGAGTACCTGCGTTCCGTCGAGCGAGTGGAAGGCGTGGTAGCTCAGCTCATACCCGGCGACCACGTTGGAGAGCGTGGCTACCTGCGTGACTTCGCGGCTCTCCTCGGTCTCGCGGATCTGAGGCCGCTGAAGCTGCACGTTGACCGCGGCCCAGGCACTGCAGGTAGTGGCGAGGATGAGCGCGACGGTGGCGAGACGGACTGAGTTCAGACGCATCGTGAAACCCTCCCGAGGGCGAACGCTCCGCACGAGTGATCACACTGCCTCTGATTGAACTTCCTCATCCCCGCCAACAATCCTGCGCCGGAATCAGCCGCCCACGCTCTTCAGCGCCGCCTCGATCTCGTGCCAGAGGTTGTACACGTAGACGTTCGCGAATTCGTGGAAGCATGCGCCGGAGGTGGTCGGGTTCGTCAGCATGTCCTCAAGGCCGCGGCGGAAGGAGTCGCGGCTCTGCCGCCAGTCCTTGCTGTGAATGCCTGTGAATGTCGTCATGCGCACTTTGCCATCGCTGAGCACCCGCCAGCGGTTCATGTCGAGGCCTGCGCCGGAAAGTATGCAAAGCTCATCCACCACGCCCTCCCGCGCGATGTCATCGGCGGGGATGTACATCCAGTTCGCCGCCACCGGGTCGGCGGAGGTGATCTGAGTGTTCATCGCAAGCTCAACACCGGCTGCCTTCGTGATCTCATGCGCCTCAGCCAGCCACGTTTTGAAGAACTCGCCCTTGAGTTCGACGAAGCGCACCGCCTCGAGGCTGTCCCACGGCACCTCGCGCGGATCCACGCCGTAGCGCCGCTTGTACTCCGCCACCACCGGTTCATTGTAGCCGTATTCGCGGGAACCGCAGCCCTCCTGCACCGCCGAACTCTCGCGCCGCAACGGCCACGGTGAATGCGATCGCATCGACAGGTAGACGCCATCGATGTCATACTTGCTCACTAACTCGCGCACCTGGTTGAGGCGGTACTCGCGCACCTCGGGGTACGCGTAGCAGGGGACGCCGGGGATGTGCTTGCTGCCGTCGCGGCTGACCCACGTGTACTCAGGGTGCTGCATGAAGAACTCGTCCTCCGGGGCGTAGTACATGCTGTCATACACTGTCGCCCACGCCCAGACTTCGACGCCGTAGCGCCGGCAGGCCTTCACGCACTCCTCCAGCGGATCAATGTCCTCCATCACGTCCGCCATCTGCGGGATATACGAGGGGATCATCCCGCAGCCGCCGTCAAGGATCCAGCGGTCCTCGTACGATGCAAACGACCTGCGATCGGCGGTGTACATGACATCTGAGTGATACGCCTCAACTCCGCAGATCGAGACGCGGTAGAGGATGCGATCCACGCCGTAGTGCGCGGCCGTGGCGATGATGCGGTCCATCTCGCCGGCGTTGTCCGACAGATCCCAGCAGTCGGTGCCGATCGCCACGTCAAAGAAGTCGAGGTTGAGCGTAAGCTGCTTTCCTCCGGGCATGGCCATGCACCCCACGGGTACTATGATGATCAGCGTGAGCAGAGTGGCTCTCATTGCGCACCCTCCCCCGGCGGCTGGATCGACAGCGAGTGGAAGTATGCCAGCGCCTGGCTGTGCCCGTCCTCATTGCCGAGGTCGAAGGTCCCTGCGGCGTCGGGGAACTGCGTGCCCTCGGCCGAGGACACTTCCACGCCGTCAATGAAGAGTGCTGCGCGCCCCGCTGCCCGGTCAGCGACGATCCGCAGTGTGTGCCGGCTACCCGCCTCCCAGTCGAGCTCGCCGCTGCGGATCGCATACCAGTTCTCCGCAAACTCGGCACCCTTCGGCCGGGCCTCATCGGCGTCCGTCACCGCGAACAGGATCTCGTTGGTGCCGATGTGTTTCTTCAGGCAGATGCGGTTGCGCAGGTCATCGGTGTCGTGGTAGAGGTAGACCATCTCCTCGAAGCGCAGGTCCGACAGCGCCTCACGATGGCTCACCTCCAGCGTGATGTCGAAGCCGCCCGTGATGAACTCCGGCGCGGGGAACTGCACGCTCTGCTCGCGCCCTACGTAAAGCGCGCCATCCACGATCTCCGCGCCCTCCACGCTCCAGCCATCGGGTATTGCGGTAAGCTGCACCTGCACCGCCTCCTGTGCATGTACCATCGGCGCAAGCAGCGCCAGCGTGAGTGCGATCCATGTCATCTTCATTGCTGCGCCTCCGCTCTGCCGCTGACGATCCGGAAGATCCAGTCGTATGCGGCATAGTCGTAGGTCCTGCTCCATGCGTGGCCGCTGAGGCAAAGCTCCGAGTTCTTCGACAGGCGCCAGATGTACGACGCACCGCTCTCCTGCGCGTCAGGGCAGTGCAGCCACCACGTCCCCGGCTCCAGCGCCACCGGCGTCTCGAAGAGCGCGTAGCCCCAGCCGAAGCCGCCCTCGAAGGCGGACGCCGGGATCGCCGCCTCGGCCAGCACCGCATCGCGGTTCGGCTCGCCATCGGCATCCGGACATAGCTGCAGGCGCAGGTCGGGCAGCCCCAGTCCGCCAACGCCGCGCAGGTCGCAGAAGACCCCGATCGCGCTCACCTCAGTAGGCGCATCGAGGCCGAAGCTCTGCGCGACGCCGTGGATGGTCGCGACATCCAGCGACCCCTCAGGCTCCGCGCCCGCGACCACCACCATCTGTCCGCTCTCCAGCGCCCGCGCGACTGCCTCGCGCCGCTGGGCCTGCGCAAAGCTGCCCTCGGCCGCCCGGCCCATCCGCGCCAGCACCTCCGCGGGGGCCTCGCCATCCGGAAGCGCGACCAGCAGCATATCCAGGCTTCGGCTGCGCAGCGCCGCCAGCATCCCCGCCTCAGGACGCCCCGGCGCGTGCAGGCCCGCCACGATCTCGCGGTCGGTGTGCAGGCGCGGGCGACGCAGGTCCTCCGGCGCAGCGCTGCTCAGCAGGACGCCCTCGATGCCGCCCTCCGACAGCAGCGCGTACAGGTCGAGCATCCGGCCGCTCGCGGTATCCGCCCGCTGATCCTCGGGCCGCATCAGCACGATCACTGGCACGCCCAACGTTGCCGCCATCTCCTCGATCAGGCTGGACGCGCTTTCACCCGCCAGCTTCACCAGCAGCAGGCGCTCGAGCGACCCGGGGTCAGCGTCACGTGGATCGGCACCGTAGCGCTCGGCGTAGTCGGCCAGCAGGGGCTCGTTGAAGTCCGCGTTGCGGGCGAGAGGCACCTCACCCTCCGGCAGCACCGGGAGCGAGGCCACGATCAGCCCATCAACGCCCGTGGCAGCGAGTCGGCGCGCTACCGACAGCAGCGCCTGACGCACCTCAGGCAGCGCGAGACAAAGCCGCCCCTCGATCGCCTCACCGGCGGCGTTCAGCGACAGCCAGTCCGCCTGCGCGCCGATGAGGTCGAGGTCATCCAGCGAGAGCATCCCGTAGCAGCGCAGGCCGGCGGCCTTCGCAGCGGCGACCGCGTCTGCCGACAGTGCCTGAGCCGGCAGCACGATGCCATCCGCCCCCGCATCCACCAGCGCGGCGTGGTCGACCTCGCCAACGGCTTCCATCTGCAGGAACACCGCAATGTCGGCGGTCTCTTCGGCACAGGCTGCGACTGTCAGCACGAGCAACAGCAACATGATGAGCAGCGTCGCTATCCGCATAGTGCGGACTCATTCGCTGAGCCGACGCCGGAACCTTCCTGTGTTGACGTGATGATGATGACGCGGCATACTTGGCTCACCCTCACGTCGTGCTGCGGAGGTCCAGCCATGTCCCGGCCGTGGATCACGCTCTGCATCTGCACCACCATCGTCCTCACGTCCCTGTGCGCCTGCCACTCGCAGCCCTCCAACCTGCTGCTGAGCGCGCACTTCGATCAGTACGCAGCCGCAAGCTGGGCCGTGGGATCGCGCGCCCCCGCCGCATTGAACCCGACGCTGAAGCTCGTGCCGGGGCGCCTCGGAAATGCGTTGCATCTGCCGGATCGGGCGCAGTGGGTCATCATCGCCGATGACGGCAACTTCCGCCCCGATGCAGGCACCGTCGAGATGTGGGTGCGGCCGAACTGGGACGGCGACGACGGGCAGCTTCACGTGCTGCTGAACGCCTTCGTCGCGCGCGGCAACTACCTCAACATCGCGAAGATGGCCGACGGGACCTTCGGCCCGGCGACAGGCGGCGCAGGCGTGGGGCAATACCAGCGAGCCGCCACCGATGTCAGCGCATGGGAGGCGGGCGAGTGGCACCACGTCGCCGCCGCATGGGGGGATGAGAAGCTGGCATTCTACCTCGACGGCGAACTCGTCGCCGAACGTGATGGCGCGATACCGCCCACCAGCACCATGCCGACCATCTCCATCGGCGGCTCGTGGGACGGCGCCATTGACGAACTCGCGATCTGGTCGGAGCCGCGCACAACGTTCGACCTGAGCGCCCCGATCGCCGCTCCGGAACTTGGTGAGCCTGAGATGAAGCCGCTGCTCCCGTCACCCGCGACCGACCTCGACCGCTACGACTTCGACCTGCCCGCCGCTGAGCGCGGCTATCATGTTGTGCCGATTGACTTCGGCGATGAGGTGGACCCCGCGCAGCCACCATCCGATCTGCCCGATGCGCCCGCGCTAAGCGC
>LSQX01220508.1_pt2 | contig 12593 bp, 6 predicted proteins | sample 654561 | NCBI WGS metagenome assembly LSQX01 (sample SAMN04489861, study PRJNA283612) | anaerobic digester metagenome | isolation source: 4 biogas reactors fed with cattle manure at either 37C or 55C with and... | place: Denmark: Kongens Lyngby | collected 2014 | reverse complement strand
GCATAACCCAAGTCAATAACTGCCATTAGAGAATCTAACTCACTTGGGGGATTGCTTATCACATCCTCAAACTAAGCTATGGCCTCTTGATAGTTTCCCAGCACAATATTACAATGTGTCGTTAGATAATCTACGACCTTGTCAATCTCTCCATTATAATGTAGATTAGGTTCAGTTGAGTAGTAATCCTTCAAAGCAAGTTTATCATCCTCAAGGGCATAGATATGCTTTGCACTTGCGGCAGCAAATTCACTACCCGGAAACTCACTAATTAACTGCTTAAACAAGGAAATCGCAAGTGATGGGTTTTCATCCAAAGCTGCATCAATTGCCGAGTGAAATACCACCCTTTCCATGTCATCGTCATCCACTATTGTAATACCGGGATTCCATACGGGATCAAGATAATACCCAGCACCGGCTTCAGGTTCAACACATTCTGGGTAAAATCTACTCTCAGGAGGCATAATTGCCATATCATATTGGTTTCTATAACCCCAGAAGTTCAACCGCATATGTCTACTGCTTTGAAGGTTTGGACAGTGAATCAAATATTTATCATAAGTAAGTGGATTATAAGCGTTGTCTACGATCATATTCCGCTCTCCGTCGATAAATATATTAGCAGAATCTACAAACAGAATTTCCTGTAAATCATTATTACCTATGTATGAGTCTTGATATCCGGGATTACTTGCAATCTTTAAATTGCTCACTCTATAGGCAGTAACGCCTTTGTTATTGTTAGCAATCATACATCCTATAAGGTTTCCGATAGAATTGTAGAATCTAACTCCAACTCCAAGATTATTTCTAATCTCACAGTCAGAGATGGTGTAGCTGTAAATTCCATTTGTTTCATAAATACTGATTCCATTACCGGAATTGTTTGAAAATGAACTGTTCGTAATTGAATAATCCCTGCAATTTTGCATCTCAAGACCATTGCCGGCTCCACTTACAATTATATTCTCAATCTGTAGCTGAGGAGTATCATAGATTTTGATCGCAGAGGAGCCTCTGAAAGGATTACTTACAGAAACCTCGCTGAGGATCGTTTCGTTTGAATTCGAAATATCGATAGAGCCAGTGATATTAGAGTTGCGGATAGACACGGTAGCATCGGAACTTGTGAATCTGCCATGATTGAGTGTTATTCCAGTTGCTTCTATACCACCATACAGTTTTCTAAGATTACACCGACTGAAAGTTGCGTTATTTAGAGTGCTGTTTGTGTGATTGTCTATAATCAACCCATCCCAGTTTAATCCGCCAACTGAGGAAAACACAACATTATCACCAATTTCCAAATCACCATAAATAATGATTGCATTACCTTCAACCTGATCATACGAAGCTGCATTGCCGATGATTGTGGCATTGTCAATATACAATGAACCACCGTCTTCAACAATTATTCTCGCGTTTCGATTTTTAGAAAGCATGCTGAGGTTAACATCCGCCAGAATAGTCAAGCTTCTACCAGAAGGGATTATAACATCATACTTTATGTCCTGACCTGTAGCCCATATCTCCCCATCTTGTGGCACAATATGTTTCAACAAGGGAATGTGGTTTACTTTTGTTACGCAAACATCAGTATAAGGGAAAGTGCAAACAGCATTGCCATTGGAGTCAGTTACTCGAAGTTCTGATTGCGCGGAGATAGTGTTCCAGAAATGAACAACAGCATTAGAGATTGCTAAATTGGTCTCAGCATTCACAACATGTATTGAGTTGTTTTGGGTGCTATAACTCAGTTCAAATTGCTTGGGTTGTTCAGTCCAAATTGGCATCTCAGGATCGCCGAAGAGATTGTGCGACAAAGAAAGATATCTGTAATAATCATCATCGTTAGGGGACGGCATTTTTGATCCAAACTCTGCAACTCCTGCATTGGTACAGTTGTACTGCCCGTATGCGTCTTCAACCTGAAACAGAATATCAAGGAATTTGGAGTGAAGTTTAGGAGAACTACCTGTGAAACCATTTCTTGTATTGCCCAAGAATGCAGGGCCGCCTTTCTCTTCCAGAAAAGTAGTAAAGGTTCTGGCCATACAAGGCTCTTCTGCGCTCTCTCTATCAAAAGCCGCGACGTCACAAGAAATTGAATACAGTATTGAGTATTTGCCGTCAGAATTTAAGTTATCTAAGCCATTGCCCACTTCAATAATGCCGGCTGAATGCGGTGTATCATAAGCGTCGAGGCTTCTTACCCAATGCTTGGGATATTCATTGTAATCAGTAGCAGATACTGCCATCGTACACCAGCTGCCATGGGCATAAAAAGAAGTGAGCCCGGTTCCTTCGTTAATCTGATCGATTACCTGAGCTCCTGTTGGGGTTCCCAACACTCCATATGGAGGGTCTTCCATCATGGTATTCACTTGAAATCCATGACTTGCTAAAAGTGATATTTGTTGCTGGACACTAGGAGAACCAACGAGTTGATCAGCAACTGAATAGACAGCATTTGTTAGATACGAACCATCACCATAACCCGGATTACCTTCGTACGTGATGAGTTTCTCCGTCCAATTCTCAACGAACTGACCACCGTCCTGTGCAAGTGAAGGTGCAAGCAAGCGGCCTACAAATATTTCAGCGACCATGTCTATGGAATCAGCTGTTTCGCCATAATGCGCATCAGCATCCACATTCCAATCACCAGAAAAATCTGAGAAATATAAGTCTGCAGGTGTTTTGTACTTCTTACCTATTATGTCGCCAGGGGAATAGTCACCATTATGTCCATACCTAATCGGGAAATTTGTTTCATCGCCTACAAGTAAAGCATATACAAGACCGTGTTGAGAATATTGCTCGAATAAATATTGTCTAATAGAGCCGGCATCATCGGCAATGCCCAAAGCTCCCGGGATAACCTGATCTCCTGCAGGATATTGATCAACTATATCTTCTATGGATTTGGTATAGATGTTTAGACCTTTAGCTGCTTTCCATGATATAAAGTCAGCAAAAGAGGGAATCAATTCTGCGGGAGCGACAATCACGTAATCAGCTTCAGTCGGAAGCAAGCCAGTTGCCGGAGGCTGTGAATAATACATCGGTATATCATTCGGGTTTTCAACAATATTGCTGAGGAGCGCATTGTACTTGTCTTGCAAATGACCGGACCTTTTTGCCGGATAGACCGCCTTCTGCGATGAAGCCTTAAACGAAAGGTTTAAATCTATCGAAGGGTTTAATACTACTTGTTTAGATTTTGGCATATACTGAAGCGGATAAATAGCAATTGTAGCTATTCGTCCATTTCCATCGAAGTACCCGTGACTCACTACTTCAGCGGCTGTCGATGGGTAAACCGACATAGTGTAATAGGCATCATCGGGGTCAATGAATGGCCCCGGTTGCCAATCCTCAGATGTGGGTATCTGAGGCTGTGCAGGGATTAAGTTGTACGGCTTAGATAGTGTTTGAGGATTAGTAACAATTGCTAAGTTATCAACATCCATCTCAGGTGGAATTATTAAACTTATGAACTTTACAGGGACCTGGGGAGCCCCGATTACACTAATGTTTTCTAAACCACTCATCATGACTGAGTCATACCCTCCTTCTCCTGTTGAGAATTGAAGATCTGACATATCAAAACTTACATTGTAGCTTACTGCCATAATCGGAACGAACAATAAGCAAGCGACGACGATAAAAATAACGTGTTTCATCTTTTCTCCTTGATATTTAGCAACACAGTGTTACTTTTTTTGTTGTGATAAATTTTTCTCCTAACTTCAGCCTGAGCAAATAAACACCTGAGGGTAGCTTGCGTCCTGCATGATCTCTACCATCCCAAAGGACAGAATGTTGTCCACTTCCTCTATGCCCTGTATCAAGATCTGCGACTAATTGCCCTTTTAGATTATAGACAGATAATGATACTTTAGCCGGTTCTTTAAGCTCATATGAAAGCTTTGCTGAAGATTTAAAGGGATTGGGCGAAGCAGTTAAATTGATGACTGGTTGGTTAACTTCATCGTCTACCGAGTCAGGATTATAATGCGTTGTTATAATGTTAAAAACAACATTATTGTTTACTCTGGTAGTCACTAGAATTTCAATACTACCGTCATTGTTTACATCCCCCAGTGAGTATCCAAACCCGCAACCATTTATTGGATTTGGAATGTAAATAAATTGGTAATTGTTGATGTATGGACCTTCGGAACAATAAGAAGATAAGTTATATTCAATTCTGTAGGGATTAGAATCTGATTTTATGTTCACCACATAATTTATGTTCACCACATAAGTGGAATCATTAGAAACAACGTAATATCTTGGAGATGAATCTTGTGCTGGTAAAATCAGATTCTCAAATCCGCCGAAGAGATCGCTACTACCGTACAATATATTGTTTTTTGAGTTCTTCAATATTAAATCATCAAAACCATCATGGTTAATATCTCCATCCATAAACATAATTATGTGTGTATAATCTTGTTCAAAATCGTAAGATAGATCTACTTGATTGTTAAAATCATATCCTCCCAGAAATATTTTAATCTCCTGATTATGGACTCGAAACCAGTTGAGAGAACATACAACAAGATCGCTATATCCGTCACCATTTAGGTCTCCCACCGATAAAGCAGACCCGAAGTTTTCATTTAGCTCTCCATAGTAATGCCAATCACATATAGTATCAAAGTCTGGGCCTCCGTAGAATATATCTACCTGCCCATAATGGCACAGGTTTCCATGTTCAGAAGATACCACCAAATCGTTATAACCATCGCCATTAAAATCGCCCGAGATATCGATGTTACATCCGAAATTTAACCCGATTACCTCTGTTTGTGAACCATAATCTAATCCATCCAGTATCAAGTCCGGGATGGTGTTAAAATCTGGGCCTCCAAAATAAACGTAAACTCTGCCCCATGCATGCTCACCGTACTCATAGTCAGAAATCACTAAATCGCAATATCCATCACCATTGAGATCACCATTATAGGCTATTGCCCAACCAAAGTAATTGTTGTGACCTGCTAAAATCGGATCTGAGGGATCAGGAATGATGTAGTCCGGCTCGGTGTTGAGCGTACTTCCCCCCAAATAGATGCGAACTTCTCTGCGACCATCTTTACTATCAAGAGGCTGACCGGCCAACACAATATCATTGTATCCATCACCATTGATGTCCCCGCCGCCTTTAATACTTATACCCAATCCATATCCATCGTCAACAAAGGGGGATTCGATAGTCGTCAATAACTGCATTGCTGTTTGTGAAAACAGAAGCCCTGCAATAGTATAGAAGACTAAATAAATAACTGTCTTCCGCATATTAAACCTTGTGTGTTTCATAATAATCTCCTTATTATGTTTTTTGTTGTTTTATCATAAATCGACTCGTCAATTTCGTTTTATGATGGTTTTAGTTTTTTTTACTGAGAGCTAATCTCAGCTCTTTGATTTTGAAGAACTAAGTAAATCATGTCTTGCATCTCTTATGCATAGTAGCTTGTGCTTAGATAAGCCACTGGTGATAGCTTCGATATTACCGCTTATCGATTCAAATGTTTTCATTTTTCTGTTTTCCTCAAATTGCACTCCAGTATATGGATAGTTCTTTATTGTTGTACCATCTGAAGTAACATAGCTTGGGGTCAATGGTATAGAAACATATTGGCCCAGTGAAGCTTTCTCATCTTTCGTAATAAAACTGATCATATTCCTCACCCTCGATATGATCGGAGGGCGGAAGATAAAGTTTCAATTTTACAGATGCAACCGGATCGCCAAGTGCTACATCTTCATGCTGTATAGCCAAAGATATATAGAGCTTGTTATCGTTGATCGCGTTAGTATAAAATACTATGTCTTTACTCAACAAACTTGGCCATGAAGCCCAAGAAGGCTTCCATCGTTTTCTCGGATAGGACAATGCTATCCCTGCCGTATGTCCTTCATTGGAGTCACAGAGCCATGCAAAACCATTTGAATATTGATATTCTCCTGTGTCATATACTCGATTTCCGACCTCATGTTTTGTGACATAATCGTAGGACTCCATACATAAAGTTTGATTTTCAGTTGAAAGATCATCAACAACAAAGACAGTGTTACCGTTCACCACCTCAGTCTTAAGCTGATATTCGGCTTCAATTTGCAGTCTATTCCCAAATGTTGTGCTACCAACTCCCAATCTGCCATTGTAGGGAGACCAGGTGTTGTCGTGAAGCATACTTTTGATATTTGATTCATGTAGTTTTTGAAAAATAGTCGATAGTCGACTTTCGTGTTCTGAGGTTAAGCTGTAAACCGTTGCATTGTAACCTGCATTATTAAGATACACACCAAGCGAATCAAACTTAGCAGCAAAATTGCTGCCGGCATATCTTATCTGATACTGAGAATATGCGCCGATTAAGAACTCATTGGCATCTACTGCCCATACGCTTACAATCAATAAAAGAAGCAAATATAGGGTACAATACTTTTTCATTTCATTCTCCTTATTTTATAATAGTAAATTTCTTAGTGGTAGCACGCTCGCCGATCTTTACTCTGCATAGATATAAACCCGTTGGATAATTGGAGAGATTGATTGATCTGACCAATTCATGAGACGATATGCCACCCACTTCAACTTGATGTATAGCTTGCCCCTTGATACTGAAAATTTCGATTGTTATAGGCTTTCCTATACTCTTTTCCAATCCCGTCAGCGAAATCGTGATCTCATCATTAGTCCGCAGAGGATTGGGACTCAGGCTTAAAATAAGTTGGTCTTTCACTGGTGGAGCAATGAGGTCATGATTAGATACCAATTCAGGATTACCTGCATAAACAAATACATAACCGCGGAAATCATGATATACCCATGCTCCCTCCTCAAACGGTGCAGAAATCGCAATGTCATCACATCCATCACCATTAAAATCACCTACTGTAACATCAAAACCATAGTTTTCCAATGTATTTACTTTCTGCCAGTCGGCAATTCCATCCATATTTTCTGAGCCTAACCAGACTGCAAACCTACGCCCCTGATAAGTGGCTGCGATTACGTCACTGAAACCATCGCCATTGAAGTCTCCATGCTTCACGCCGCGCATAGATGCATTCCCAAAATATTTCGGATTAAGGCTGACATTCGGCTCCGGTGTAATGCCGGCATCAGATCCAAGCCAAACATTCATGCCGCGGCTATCACAGTATCCTAAGAAATCGTCGAATCCATCATTGTTTAAGTCTCCAAGTGCTATGCATTTTCTCGTAATGGAAACGGGAGTATCGACCAAAAGTGTATAATCATCAAATACTCTGCTACTATTTCCATAATATATTCTGATGGTAGAATATCGTATGACCCCCTGCTCCTCACCAAGATACCCTATGGAAAAATCATCATATCCATCGCCGTTTATGTCGCCGATTCCAATAATTGATCCGTCAGGAGATCCGGTTCGAAAGTCTAAACTAAGTATGTTTTGCCGGGTAAAAGATCCTCCCCACATGATATCGAAATAAGTATAGCGGTCTATATGGTAGCAAATGCCAACATCACCAAAACCGTCTCCGTCAACATCACCAAGCGCGTACATACTATATATTTCTTCACCGGGCAAAGGATATTCAATCTTGTCAGGACTTGATAAATCGCTTGTTCCACCAAAGTAAAACCGAAATCTAACACTGCCGGGAACATCAGGGTTTCTGTCTACAATAATGAGGTCATCAAATCCATCCCCGTTAATATCACCGGGACTTACGATTGAGCCAATAATTCTCTGCTCACCTTCGGGATAATCACCCTCTAAAGTAATGGCAGGCTCTGAGGCGGAACTAAAACCGGGACCCCCATAATAGATGTAAACTTTGCCACGGGATGGGCTTTGTTGATACTGATATCCATAAGCCATAGAATATACTACTAAATCATCATAGCCATCATGGTTAAAGTCTAAGCTAATTATGCTGTAACCAAAATAAGACATGTTATGCTCACCTTGCAATTGCGCCAGCAGAGGCATGTCGTTTAGAGCGTAGATGACACATATAGGCGTAATAATTAAAATGAAAGCTAAAACAATTTTGCTCGGAACCATCATTCCTCCTAAGTTGATCCTTAGTTTATGTGTTTTTTTGTTAAGCTTCATAGCTTGGTGTAAATTCCAACATCCTTCGATAAAGTTTCGTAAGAACATTATTATGCTCTTTGCCATATCATTATTTAAGTGACGATCAGTAAACACGACATTAATCGGCACTGTTTTCATGTCAAATGTTTTCCCTGATTTTCTTGATACTTATTTGCAAGATTTTTCATAATTCATAGAAAACACATATTTAACTCTCAAATTTTAAGCATTTCTTGCCGGTTTTTCCACTGCTTCCTTNNCATGAGCATGAGCATATCATAAGCAAATCATCACCAGATGCTCCGAGGAAGAAGGCTACGAAACATTGATGAATCCTGCAAAAAACAGGTTAAAAAAACAGTTCATATAAATAAACGGTCAAATTACTTGACTGAAAAGTGCTTCATTAAAAAGATTGAATCTTTAAAAAGGAGAAACAAAATGAAAGTAGATACAGTGATAATCAATGCACGCGAAATTGTTACCGTTAACAGTGGCGGTAAGGCAAAATATGGCAAAGAGATGAGTGATGCCGGAATCATCAAGAATGCAGGTATTGCCATCAAAGACGGAAGGATAATAGAAATAGCAGATTCTAAATTAATAGAAGATAAATATAGCTGGGAAACGATGATAGATGCAAGCGGTAAGATCATCACTCCCGGATTTGTGGACAGCCACACCCATCCTGTTTTTGTGCACACGCGCGAAGATGAATTTGCTATGCGCTTAGAGGGCAAAAGTTATGTGGACATCGCCCTTGCCGGCGGGGGCATACGCAGTAGCATTGCCTCGGTCCGGGCGGCAAGCGAACAAGAATTGGTAGAACTAAGCATCCCGCGCATCGAGAGGATGATCGCCCAAGGAACCACCACCCTCGAGGCTAAAAGCGGCTATGGCCTCACCACCGAAAGTGAACTAAAACAGCTCAGAGCCATACAATGGCTATCCCAGCTCATGCCAATTGACATAATTCCCACTTTCATGGGTGCGCACGAATTTCCCGCTCAATATAAGGACGACCACGAGGCATATATCAAGATTTTGACAGAGGAAATGATTCCCGCAGTAGCTGAGCAGGGCATAGCAGAGTTTTGCGATATCTTCACCGAAGCTCATGTTTATAGCATAGAAGAATCTCGCCGCGTGCTAAAGGCTGCAAAAGAGGCCGGTATGCAGCTCAAAATGCATGCTGATGAGATTGAAAGCATCGGTGGCGCGGAACTTGCGGCTGAAATGGGTTGCATCTCGGCGGATCATCTTGGAGCAGCTTCAGACGAAGGTATCAGAGCGATGAAGGAAGCGGGCGTGATTCCCGTTCTCTTGCCTGCAACTCTGTTCTCATTGCGCTCTAAGACCTATGCACGCGGACGCAAGATGATTGAAGAGGGTTTGCCGGTGGCAATTGCCACGGACTATAACCCCGGAAGCTGTAATTGCGATAGCATGCCACTGACGATGAGCATTGCCTGTTTACAGATGGGACTTTCGCCGGTGGAATCTCTTTGTGCTGCAACTATTAACGCTGCTTGCGCTTTGGGCGTGGAAGACTACGTTGGTTCATTGGAAGTAGGCAAAATGGCGGATTTGATAATTTGGGATATCCCCAGCATAAATTTCATCCCTTATCATTTGGGCTCTTCACATATCATGCGCGTCATGAAGCGCGGTAACACCATACATTTGGCGCAATAAACTATGAATTTAAATAGCTTTATCACCGAAAAGGTCATAAATCAATCGCAGCGTTTTGTGCTCTATAAAGCCAAAAGGCGTGACGATAATGAAACGGTCTTAATCAAAATCCCCGCTTCCGAAGTATTGTCAGATGATGTCTTGGCTAAGAGCCTCAAGAGCGAGGCAGAAGCAGCGATTATGCTGAGCCATCCCGCCATCAGAAAAGGCATTAGCTTTATAGGCGAAAAGAATACCTCCGCCCTTGTTTGTGAATATATTGCCGGTAAGTCTTTGGCGGAATATCTCTTAGAAAACAAAGGCAGGGCACAGCTTGCTCATAGCTTGGCTTGGGCACGCGATATCTTGCATGCTCTCATCTATGCGGAAGAAAAAGGCTATCATCATGCAAATCTTAACCCTTACAACATTCTAATCGATGAAGATGGAAAACTTTTCATCATCGGTTTTGGAAAAAATCGCGAAGCTTGGCGACATTCCGAGGGTAATCCGCGCTATCATTTCCCGCTTTTATATGTAGCACCGGAAAGTTATAGTGATTCGTTAGTTAAGCCCAATTCTGATATCTATTCTTGGGCTGTGGTCCTCTATCAAATGCTTTGCGGACATTTGCCTTGGCGTTTGGATAGCTTCAGCTCACCCGAAGAGAATAAGGATCAAAGCCTTACGCGCGGCGTGATCCTGCCGGATAGCGATAAAGTGCCGGATTGGCTCTATTCCGTTTTACTCGTCTGTCTTAAAAATGATCCTGAGAATAGGATAGAGAATAATTCCGCGCTTTTGGAACTGCTCAAGATGGAGTCCATTGATTTTGATTGGAGCCTTGCAGATGTGGAAGAGTCTGCGGTGGAAGAAGAATTGCCATTTGAAACAAAAGAGATTCAGGAAAAGATCGTGCCAGAAGCTGTGCTGGTGCCTGAACCTGATGAAACAGAAGCTGTTATAGAAGAAGAAACTCAGCCCTTGGAAGTTGAAGAGGAACAGAGAGAGATAGCTTTTGCAGACGAGGAAGAGCCTGAGAACAGGGACAAAGAAGTGCCAGAGCAAGAGTCACTTGAAGACCAAGAAGAGTCCGTTTCTGAAGAAATCGATGAGCTTGAGACGCATATTTTAGCAGATTTAACCGATGAAGCCTCTGTAGAGTCTGTTGCATTTGTGCTCTCAGATGAAGAGATTTCTCTGCCAAAACAGAGCATCCAAGAAATGCCGGAAGAGCCTCAACAAAAGACTTATGAACCTGAAAAACAAGAGGATGAGACGCCCAAGGAAACTGCAGCGACCCAAACATTTGTCTATACAACTCCTCAACTTGATCAAACTGAAACTAAGGCCAAGGACATCGGAAAGATGAGAAAGATATTTTTAGTATTGCTGGCGATCTGCGTTGTGCTCATCGCTATCTTGGGAATACAGAAATTTATGGAAAAGCGCGATAGGGCAAGAGGCGAGGGCTTTGAACATGAGCCTGATATTGAAATTGAGATAGAGCAAACTGTGGAAAACCGTGAGCTGATCATGGTTAAGGTCAAAGCAGATACCCTGGTGATGGGAAGCATCAACCCCGAGGCGAATGATGACGAATTCCCTCTGCTTGTGGTTGATGTGCCATCGTTTATGATCATGCCCACCGAGCTTACACAAATGCAATGGATGATGGTCAATAAAGAGAATCCATCCTTGTTTAAGGGCGATGATTTGCCTGTGGAAAATGTGTCTTTCTTTGATGTTGTGGAATATTGCAATGCAAAGAGTGCTCTTGATGGCTTTACTCCGGCCTATGATTATCAAGGTTCAGAGATTGTCTGTAACTTTGATGCAGACGGTTATCGCTTGCCTACTGAGGCGGAATGGGAACTGGCAGCAAAGGGCGGCATGGGACGCGAAAGCAAGACCTATAGTGGTTCGGAAGACGCTCTTGAAGCCGGTTGGTTTGCCGAAAACTCTGACGGAGGTAGCCATAGGGTGCGCCAAAGAGCTGCTAATGAATTGCGGTTGTATGACATGAGTGGCAATGTTGCGGAATGGGTGTGGAATTGGTATAGTCCCTACAGTCGTGGTTTTATCGATGTATTTGCAGGGCCTTATGAAGGCACAGACCGCGTGGTTCGTGGAGGCAGTTGGTATCACGGGGGAAACATGATGCGAGTGTCTGCGCGAAGCTATGCAAAGCCCTATAGCAAAAAGTCTTATATCGGCGTTAGATTGGTTCGCAGCATCAGATAAACTTTCTTTAAATATTCAATAAAAAAATGAGACTTTCGGAGGGGGACCGAAAGTCTCTTTGTTTATTTGCTTTGGCGCATTTCAAGGAGGAGAAGCACCAAAGCTGGGGTTGGTAAATTAGTCTAAGGCCTTAAGAAAGCTTGGGACATCAGTTCTCAAAGCTTTAATTCTGTTTATCTCTGCATTGCTTTCATCAGCTTCAACATCGTTTTTTTCAGGCTTATAGAGATCAAGCTTTTTGAGAATGTCGTCGGGTGTAGGTTCGGCAATATAGTTTGTCTCGTCTTTCATTGATTTGCTTGGAGAAGCGATGTCAAAGCGGGGAAAGCTGAAGTCACTTTCTATGTTATCAGCTTTTGAAAGTCCTGTTGCGATGATGGTGACAGAAATTTTGCCAGCCAGGTTTTCATCGATAATCACGCCCATGATGATGTTTGCGTCTTTTCCGGTCTCGTTTACGATAACGCTGCTAACTTCCTCAAATTCGCTCATGAGCACATCATCACCCATGGTGATATTGAGTAGCAAGGACTTACATCCGGCGAGGTTGATATCAGAGAGGAG
>LSQX01135922.1_pt3 | contig 12593 bp, 8 predicted proteins | sample 654561 | NCBI WGS metagenome assembly LSQX01 (sample SAMN04489861, study PRJNA283612) | anaerobic digester metagenome | isolation source: 4 biogas reactors fed with cattle manure at either 37C or 55C with and... | place: Denmark: Kongens Lyngby | collected 2014 | reverse complement strand
GCACCTCCGGGACGTCTACTAGTCGGAGCAGACTATTCTCAAATTGAGCTACGGCTTGTGGCGCATCTTTCTCAGGATGAGGCCATGGTGGCAGCATTTAAAGCAAATGAGGACATACATAAGCTTACGGCGGCCAGTTTTTTCCACAAGAGTGTCGACGAGGTCAACAGTGCCGAGCGCGATGTAGCGAAGACTGTTAATTTCAGTATTACTTACGGTATTAGTGATTACGGTCTCTCTCGTGATCTGGGTATTTCCAGACAGGAGGCTGCCGGCTATATTCGTCGTTATCAAGAGCAGTATCCCAAAGTTATTGCCTGGCTGGATCAGCAGGCGGAGATCGGCAAGAAACAAGGCTACGTGGAGACACTTTTCCATCGTCGACGTTATCTGCCCGAGCTCTCTTCGCAAAATTACAACGTCTACCAATTTGGTGTGCGTGCCGCAATGAACGCACCGGTGCAGGGGACAGCTGCGGATCTGATCAAAATTGCCATGGTTCAGGCTGTGGACGAATTAAATCGCGCAGAGCTGGACGCATATATTTTGTTGCAAGTTCACGACGAATTGATTCTTGAGGTTTCGGAGCAGGATGCTAACCAAGCAGCCACTATTTTGAAGCAAGTAATGGAAGAAGCCATACAGCTTGATGTCCCCTTGGTTGCGGACACGAAGATCGGCCCGAATTGGGGAGAAATGGAGTAGTGGGGGAAAGATGTTTGTATTAGGAATTACAGGTGGCATCGGAACCGGCAAAACGACGGTGGCTTCCATCGTTAAAGCTGCCGGAATACCGGTTTTAGATGCGGATCAGATCTCTCATGAATTGACCAGCAATCCCGGGCCAACGCTGGATAAAGTTTTCGCTGCCTTCGGTGAAGAATTGAAAAACGAAGCCGGCACGCTTGATCGCTCGAAAATGGCTGATGTTGTGTTTCATAATAAAAGAGCCCTGGATCAGTTAGAGAGCATCATTCATGAAGATGTTATGAATTATATTATTGCCGAACTGGAGGAAGCTCGCAAAAACAAAGTTCGGGTTATTGCTTTAGATGTGCCGATACCGGTCAAGCATGGTTTTCTGGATCAAGCTGATTTGGTCTGGGTCGTGACTTGTTCGGAGGAAAAAAGAATTAACCGACTCATACGCCGCGGGCTCAGTCGAGAGGATGCTGAGAGGCGGTTAGCCATTCAGATGACGGACGCAGAGTATGAAGCTGTCGGCGATTTTGTCATCAGCAATGACGGCAGTCTAGAAGAACTCTACAAAAAGGTGCGCGAACAGTTGAAGTTTGAACTGGAATCCAGAGGGATTAAACTGGCGGGTCTGTAAGCTGCTCTACGGTAGCTCATGCCCTTAGACATTAAAGAGGAAGTAAATGACGTCTCCGTCGCGGACTTCGTAATTCTTACCTTCTTTTCTAATCAGACCTTTCTCCCTAGCTAGATGTAGCGAGCCTACCTCGGCCAGAGTGTCGTAGGAAATCACTTCTGCTGCTATAAAACCTCGCTCGAAATCGCTATGAATCACCCCGGCGGCCTGTACTGCTTTGAAATGCTTGGGGATGGCCCAAGCACGGGCTTCAACTGCGGTGGCAGAGAGAAAACTGATCAGGTTTAAGGTGCTGTAACTGGCTGTGATTAGGCGGTCGAGACCACTTTCTTCCAATCCTATATCATTCAGAAATTCTGTGCGATCTTCAGGAGGCAACTCCCTTATCTCTGCTTCTATTTGCGCGCTGATTATTAGCGTTTCAACTTCGCTGGGGGAGAAGTGGTCCAACAATGCCTTTGAATATTCATTGCCGTTGACGGCATCCTCTTCCGCCACGTTGGCTACTACTAAGATGGGCTTGGAACTTAAAAGAAAGAATGAGCGCAGCAGATTTGCTTCGTTCTCGCCTTCAAAGGGGTAATCTCGAGCGGCTAGACCCTGATTGAGAAATGCGAGCAGTTTTTTTATAAAATCTAACTCAGCTATAGCGTTCGCATCGCGACTTTTGGCCGTGCGCTCAACCTTTTCACGACGCCGATCTAATAGTTCAATATCGGAGAGGATGAGTTCCAGCTCGACTACCTGCAGATCCCGAACAGGATCAACACTGCCGGAGACGTGGGAGATGTTTTCATCGTCAAAACAGCGGCAGACGTGTACGATGGCATCCACTTCGCGAATAGTGGCCAAGAACTTATTGCCCAGACCTTCGCCACGGCTAGCGCCCTTAACCAAACCTGCGATGTCGATGAACTCAATCGTAGCCTCGGTGCTTTTGGCCGATTTATTTAATTCTGCGAGGAGCTTCAGGCGCTCGTCCGGAACCGCGACAACGCCGACGTTAGGCTCGATTGTGGTGAAGGCATAGTTGGCAACTTCAGCACCGGCCAAGGTGATTGCATTAAATAGAGTGGATTTACCTACATTAGGTAATCCTACGATACCCAGCTTCATAAACAGACTCCAAAATCCATACAAGAGACAGTGAGCTTCTGCTTGAATCATAACATAGAATAAATTTTGGATGAGCTATGAGCCCTTAATGTCTGACGTCGCTGGGCGTTATTGACAGTTTGGGTGGCTAGACGTTAAAGCGGAAAAGAACTACGTCACCATCTTGTATTTCGTATTTTTTGCCTTCTTTGCGGACGCAGCCTTTTTCTTTAGCTTTTTGTAGAGATCCGAGCTCCGCAAGGATGTCAAAAGGTACGACTTCAGCGGCGATAAATCCGCGTTCAAAATCGCTATGAATGACTCCGGCAGCTTGTGGTGCTTTAGCGCCTGCTGTGGTGGTCCAGGCACGTGTTTCGGTCGCGCCTGCTGTGAGGAAACTGATTAAACCTAATGTCTTATAGCTGGCTCTGATTAGACGGTCGAGGCCGCTTTCCTTTAAGCCGATCTCTTTCAGGAATGCTGCATGTTCTTCCGGCTGCAGTTCCTGTATTTCTGCCTCAATCTGGGCACTGATGCAGATAACTTCTACCTTGTCTTTGGCAAAATAATCGCTTAAAGCCCGAAAATATTCATTACCGTCAGCTGCGTCTGCTTCCGCAACATTGGCCACGACCAAGATTGGTTTTGATGTGAGCAAGAAAAGATTTTTCATCATCTCTTTCTCTTCATCGTTTTCCAAAATGTACTCGCGTGCAGGCTGTTCTTGTTCAAGGAAGGAGAGTAGTGACTTTACGAATCTCAGCTCAGACAAGAGCGCGGCATCGTTGCTCCGTGACGTGCGTTCAAGCTTTTCCATACGACGTTCTAGTTGCTCAATATCAGATAAAATAAGCTCTAATTCTACCGTCTCAAAGTCTCGGATCGGATTAATACTGCCGACTACATGACTGATGTTTTCGTCTTCGAAGCAGCGGCAGACATGAATGATTGCGTCAACCTCGCGAATATTTGCCAGGAACTTATTGCCCAAACCTTCTCCATGGCTGGCACCTTCCACCAAGCCGGCAATATCGAAAAATTCGATCGTTGCCTTCGTAATCTTGGCCGAGTGTTCCTGCCGGGCTAACACTTCCAAACGCTCATCCGGCACACCGACGACACCGATGTTAGGCTCAATGGTGCAAAAGGCATAGTTGGCTATCTCAGCGCCTGCCTTCGTTATAGCGTTGAATAAAGTTGATTTTCCGACGTTCGGCAATCCTACGATTCCCAGTTTCATAAATGCACTCCTAAATAACAAATACGCCAAATCTTTGCAAGGCGCCCGGAAGATAATATCACTTTCAACGAATCTCGTCACCAGTTAAATATAGATTGGTGAATATATTCAGCAAAAAAGGAGAAGCCTTTCGAAAATGAGTCAAATTGACGCCTACACAGCAACACTGACAGAAAGTCGCGCCCCTAAGATTTTGAAAAAAGCCGACAATTACGATATGAAAAAATCTCGCTATTCAAAGATGACTACCTGCGCACTGGCCGGGATCGAAGGTGTTCCGATCGAAATAGAACTTTGCCTAATGGCGGGACTACCCGCTTTTGACCTAGGAGGAAACTGTGACAGCACAGTTAAAGAATCCCGAGATCGCGTGCGAGCAGCGATAAGTAACAGCTTTTATGTTTTCCCGAAGGGAAAGGTGCTGGCCTCATACTCGCCGGCGGCTTTTCCGAAGAGCGGAACTGCCTTTGATTTGGCCTTAGCGTTGTCCGTGCTAGAGGCCTCCGGTCAAATCACCAGGCCACGGGGGGCTCCAGAGATAGCAGCTTTTGGAGAACTTAGCCTCGATGGACGCGTGAATACGATTCCCGGAATCCTCAACCGCTTGCTGACTTTGGAAAAAGCCGGTATCAGGGAAGTAATCGGTCCACCTTGTGAATTTGATTGCAGCAAATACCTAAGCAATTGCACCTATTATGTTGTTTCCAATTTAACTGAGGCAGTAGAGATCTATTCAGGTATAGTGCCTGCTAAGAAGGTGATCGCAAAAAGACAGATCGATCTGCAATCGATAGATAAGCACAAGAAGAGTAACAGTGCTTCAGTCTTGAATCGCCTAGCCGGTCAGGAAGCAGGAATTCGAGCTATAACGATCGCTGCTGCAGGTTGGCATCCCTTACTGCTCATGGGAGCTCCCGGTTGTGGCAAGACCAGCTTAGCCGCTGCTGTGGCAGAGATATTGCCGCCTTTGTCTGACGAAGAGACCTTAGAGGTCCTTTTGGTGGAGCAAATTGCGGATGTTGCCACACATCGCAAAAAACCGCAGGAGCGTCCCTTTCGTAGACCGCATCACACGATAACTGCCAGCGCCTTGCTCGGAGGAGGTGTGCCGCCCAAGTTAGGCGAATGCACTTTGGCCCACTGCGGCGTATTGTTCTTGGATGAGTTGACGGAAGTTAAACCGAAAGCGCTTGATGTGCTTAGAGAACCGATGGAATTAAGGGAGATTCATCTAGCACGCTCTTCCTGGAGAATTACTTACCCTGCAGATTTTCTTTTGATAGCAGCCTGCAACCCCTGTCGCTGTGGCGAGCGCCTGGAAGCGGACGGGGATTGCCGTTGCTCCGAATACTCAGTAGAAAGACATCTCGACCGCATCAGCGGACCCTTGTATGATCGCTTTGATTTGGTGTCACAGCTGAACCGTGTGAAGGCTCCAACTTTAGAAGCTTCTCTGCAGCAAAACAATGAGTCGAGGGCAGTGAAGATTAAAGCGTCGGTGGAGTCGGCTTGGGAAAGGCAAAAGAAACGCTGTGAGCGTTTAGGAACGGAGTTCTATTTCAATAGCCTGATCCCTGCAGAAGAGCTTTTATCATTCATGCAGATGAATGAGGACTGTCTCAAGTTCATTAGTGAATTAGCAGCCAAGATGTGTTTTTCCTTCAGAAGCTTCCACAGTGTCCTACGTGTCGCACGTACCATAGCCGATCTGCGCTCGGCCGATGTGGTTACGGAGGAAGACTTAGCTTTGGCTTTGGATTATAGACTGGCGTTGCCTTCTATCATGTCGGAGAGGAGCGATATAGCTTGAAAAATTTTCCAGCTAAAGATAAGAGAGAAGAGCTCATACTGGCTCAAGCCTTTTTGCTTGCTGCCAATAAATGCAAAATATCTCTATCTGACAGACGTGAACTTATAAAATCAGTGGGTACTTTACAGGGCTTACTTGAAGCGAATGCTTTCTCTAAATGTAACAGCACAAGTTCTCTTCGTGAGGATGTTCTCATAAACTTTCAAATATCTTACCGTGGCAGCTACAAAAGATTGCAGACAGAACTGAGAGATTATAATGAAGATATTACAATAAAGCTCTGCAACGACAAAGATTTCCCTAATCGCTTAAAGTTGATTGATTCCTGCCCCTGTCTGCTCTTTGGCTTAGGGAACAATTGGAATATTCTAAACGCAAGTAATCAAGTAGCGGTCGTCGGTAGCCGCACACCAAGCCACTACGGGATGGAAGTGACTCGTTACCTTGTTTCTGATCTGGCACAAGCCGATGTTGTTGTCATTTCCGGAGGGGCAGTCGGCATAGACAGCCTAGCCCATCGCCACTGTTTAAAAGCAGAGGGCCAGACTTGTGCCGTACTGGGTTCAGGCCTGAATAAACCCTATCCGACAAGCAATAAAAAGTTATTCGCCGAAATCTGTCTTAACGGTGGCCAGGTCATTTCCGAATTCTTGCTGGATACCCCACCCAAAAAGCAAAATTTCCCACAACGCAATCGCCTGATTGCTGCGCTAGCGGATGCTCTAATAGTAACGGAGGCCGGGGAGAAGAGCGGGACGCTCATCACCGCCGATTTTGCTGCAGATTACGGCAGAGATGTGTATGCTGTACCGGGATCTATATTCTCCGGACGTAGTCGTTCCTGCCATCAGCTGATCAAGGAAGGTGCCTTGCTCTTGCAAAGCGCCTCTGATCTGGAACTGATGCAGCAAAGGCAGATTGAGTTTCCTCTTTCACTTGAAACAAGTGCAGCAAGCAAGAATCAAATTGACTTAACTGAGGAAGAACGAGTAGTTATACAATGTTTATCGATGGCTCCTGCCAGCCTCACAGACCTAAGTCGCAAGAGTGAACTGCCGGTAGAGCGGCTAGCTCTGATCTTGGCTCATTTGCAGAAAGATGGTTTTGTCGATCGGGCACGCGGACTGTATACTACACGTGTCTCCGGTTATAAGTTTTGACAAAAGGCCTCCGGATAATGTATATATGTTAAACCATAGCGCTATTAGGCGCCTTATTAGAGTGTGGAAAGAAAATATATGAGTAAATCTTTAGTAATAGTAGAATCTCCGGCGAAAGCCAAAACTATCGCTCGCTATCTGGGCGACGATTATATCCTGCGTTCTTCTGTCGGGCACATCCGTGACCTGCCCTCAGGTACGATCGGTGTAAATGTAAATAATGACTTTAAGCCACTTTACATTAATATGCCTGGTAAGGAAAAGATCGTCCGCGACCTCAAAACGCAAGCGGAAAAAGCTGACAAAGTACTTCTGGCCACTGACCCTGATAGAGAAGGTGAAGCTATTGCACGTCATTTAGCCCACATTCTGGATCTTAATCCCGAAGATGATATCCGGATTTCTTTTAATGAAATTACAGCCTCATCAGTTAAGGAAGCGGTAGAAAATCCGCGTCCGATCGACGCGAATTTGTTCTATGCGCAGCAAGCTCGGCGCATTTTGGATCGTCTCGTCGGCTATGAGTTGAGCCCTTTACTTTGGCAGAAAATCCGCAAAGGTCTATCAGCCGGCCGGGTACAATCCGTCGCCACGCGCCTTATTATCATTAGGGAACGTGAAATAGACGCCTTCGTGCCGGAAGAGTATTGGTTGCTTTCCGCTTATCTGCGTCGTGAAGCTAAGGAGAAGGAATTCTTTTCCCGTTATCACGGTGAGATGGTGGAGGGGAAAGTCAAAGCTCATCGTCCCGGCTCACATGAAGAAGTCAGCGAATTGATCAAGGATATAAAATCTCATGATTTCATCGTTGATAATGTAAAGAAGGGGACACGCCAACGTCGTCCTTACGCTCCTTACACAACAAGTACACTGCAACAGGATGCTTCCCGTGTCCTCGGTTTTACGGCCAAGCGCACGATGCGTGCGGCCCAGCAGCTTTACGAAGGTGTCGAGTTAGGAGCAGGTGGCCAAACATCACTCGTTACTTATATAAGAACCGACTCAGTGCGCGTATCGAAAGCGTCGGTCGATTCTGCACGTGACTACATCAAAGCTAAACATGGCGCAGATTATTTGCCGGATAAAGCTCCCTATTACAAGAACAAAAAAGCAGCTCAGGATGCACACGAAGCGATTCGACCCTCACATTTTGATAAGTCTCCGGAAGAAGTACAGGATTATCTGACGCGCGATCAATTCAAACTCTACGAGCTAATTTGGAATCGTTTTATATCTTCGCAGATGAAACCCGCCCGCTATTCCACCTTGCGGGTAGACATCTTGGCAGGAACACACTTATTCCGCAGCAATGGTGAAATTCTTTTGTTCCCGGGGTGGCTCTTACAGATGGGAGCCTTGGACTTGCCTTCGCAAACGAAAAAAGACGCGGATGACGTCGTTTCGATGGACATGCCTGAACTGAAAGAAGGCATGAAACTCCTCTTAGATCGACTCGAGCCGGAGCAGAAATTCACCCAACCTCCCGGACGCTATACTGAAGCTTCATTGATCAAAGAACTAGAAAGCCTTGGTATCGGCAGGCCCTCAACCTACGCTCCGACTATCTCTACGATTCAGGATCGACAGTATGTGGAACGGGAAGGCAGAACACTTTTCCCGACAGATTTAGGAATTTTAGTAACCGATCTCTTGGAGGAAAATTTCCGCAATATCGTAGACACCGACTTTACCGCCCAGATGGAAGATAAGCTTGACGATGTCGAAGCCGGTAAAGAAGATTGGGTAAAGGTCCTTTCTGACTTCTATGGACCCTTCCATGAGCAAATCGAAACAGCCAAGACTTCGATTGAGAAGATCGAAATTCCGGATGAACCAACCGGACGCAGCTGTCCCGAATGTAAAGAAGGGGAGCTAGTGATCCGCATGGGACGTTACGGTAAGTTCATTGCCTGTGATCGTTATCCGGACTGCAAATATACCGAGACGATCTTTGAAGAAGCTCCCGCCAAGTGTCCTTTATGCGAGTCTCAAGTAGTAATACGTAAGAGCAAGCGTGGCCGCACCTTCTATACCTGCGATAAATCCAATGATAAAGAGTGTAAATTTATCGACTGGAACCTGCCCATCGACGGGAAGAACTGCCCAGAATGTGGCAGCTATATGGTTGAGCGCAATTATCGCGGTAAGAAAAGCGAGATGTGTTCGAACAAAGAATGTCCCACTAGAAAAAAGAAATTAACAAAATCCAAAAAAGCCAAAGCTAAACCCAAAGCAGAAAAAAGCAAAAAAGACGACGGCGAGGATAAAGAGTGATTGATGTTCGAGTTATAGGGGCCGGTTTAGCCGGCTCTGAAGCAGCTCTACAGCTGAGCCGCTTTGGGCTCAATGTTGAACTAATTGACATGAAACCGAAGCAGAAAAGCCCGGCACATACAATGAACGATCTGGCGGAACTGGTCTGTTCCAACTCGCTTAAGTCCGAAGAAGGGACGACAGCCTCAGGCCTTTTGAAGCTGGAGTTAATCAACTTGGGCTCGGAATTGCTGCAAATTGCCGCTTCGGTTCGAGTGCCGGCAGGCAGCGCCTTAGCAGTTGATCGGGAAGCTTTTGCCCGAAAAGTAACAGAGAAAATCAAAGCAAATCCTTTAATTCAGTTTCGCACTGAAGAAGTGCAGCAATTACCGCAGGACAATATCGTGAGCATCGTGGCAACAGGACCGTTGACTGCAGATGCACTCAGTCAGGATATCGAGAAATTTAGCGGTGAAGAGAATTTGCATTTTTTCGATGCGATCGCCCCAATTGTTGACTTGGACTCACTGGATCCGGACAAATATTTTCGCGCCTCCCGTTATGATAAGGGAGACGATGATTATATAAATTGCCCCTTAAGCAAAGAGGAATATTTGCAGTTTCGGCACGCGCTGGTCGAAGCGCAATGTGCTGAGGTCAGAGATTTTGACGATATACTTTTTGCCGACTGTCAGCCGATAGAAGAACTAGCCCGACGTGGTGAAGATACCATGCGCTATGGCCCGCTTCGCCCCAAAGGTCTGCGAGATCCGAGCAGCGGAGAGACGCCATATGCAGTATTGCAGTTGCGGCAAGAGAATAAAGAGGGCAGCATGTACTCCTTGGTTGGCTGCCAGACACGTTTGACCTTTCCAGAGCAAAAGCGCGTTTTCAGCTTGATTCCAGCACTAGCACAGGCTGAGTTCTTGCGCTATGGGATCATGCATCGCAATACCTACATTAAGGCGCCGACAGTTTTGAATTTAGGTTTTTCTACAAAACAAAACCCTAAACTCTACTTCGCAGGACAGATCTCCGGCGTAGAGGGCTACGTTGAATCGATCGCTTCCGGTCTGATGGCGGCGCATCAGGCGGCGGCGCAAATTCTCGGATACGATAGAGAAAAAGCATTGACTCTGCTCCCGTCGGCTGAGACTATCAGCGGTGCCCTGGCACGCTATATCGTTTATGCAGAACCTAAAAAATTCCAACCGATGAATGCTAATTTTGGGCTCTTGCCGTTAGCTAGAGAGCTGCGGATCAAGAAAGCTGAGCGCGGCGCTTATAGACGCGATCGCTCGGAGGAAGCTTTAAAAGATACCGTCGCAGCAGTTGAGAGACTCGCCGAAGCAGGCAAGTTTTCTCGCTCAACCTCCGCTTACTACTACGATCTGCCGGAGGAGTTGATCGCAGAGGAGCCCAGCAAACAGAGAGATCATTCACGCCTTCTGGTCTTTGCAAACGGAGAAGACTTACAACATGAACAATTCTATGATTTGCCACGCTATCTAGAACCCGGCGATCTCTTAGTCATGAACGATACACGTGTGTTGCCGGCGCGATTGTTTGGCGAGAGAATTGCAACCGGAGCCAAGATCGAGTGTTTGCTCATTAGACAGACCGATAGCGAAGGGCCGACCTGGGATGTTTTGGCTAAACCCGCCAGACGCTGTCAGCCCGGCGATCGTATAGTCTTCAGTGAAGGTGAGTTAGAAGCTGAAGTTTTAAAGAGCCTACCTGATGGAGGTAGAAGACTCCGCTTCGTCTGTTCTGAACCCTTCGACCAAGTCATAGATCGCCTCGGCGTAATGCCGCTACCACCGTACATCCATAAGGATTTGGAAGATCCCGAGCGCTACCAGACGGTTTATGCTATAAACAGAGGCTCTGTGGCGGCACCAACGGCGGGCTTACACTTCACGGATGACTTGCTGCAAGAACTCCGGGAAAAGGGTGTTGAACAAAGTACCCTAACTTTGCATGTGGGCATCGGGACTTTTAGACCGGTGAAAAGCGCTACCATCTCGGAACATCAGATGCACTCCGAACAGTATTTCTTTTCCCAAGAAACGGCAGACGCCATTATGGCCGCAAAAAGAAGAGGAGGCCGTGTGATCGCTGTCGGGACGACCTCTTTGCGTGTGCTGGAGGCTGTTGCTCGCAATCAATGCTATCCGGAGCAGGAAAACCTGCGTGAAGAATACGGCGAGACTGATATTTTTATCTACCCTTCGTATCGTTTTCGACTGATAGACGGCCTGATTACAAATTTTCACCTGCCGGAATCAACTTTGTTTATGTTGGTATCGGCCTTGATGGGTAGGGAAGAGATGCTGGGGGTTTATCAAGAGGCGATTGCACAGGAGTATCGCTTTTTTAGCTTTGGCGATGCGATGTTATTATTACCGCAAGGCTTGAGAAGAAATGAGCAAGCCGGAGAGGATCAGTAAATTACTATGCCTGCTGTTACATACGAACTTTTACACGAATGTCGCCGGAGCGGAGCTCGTTATGGACGCCTGACTACGCCACATGGCAGCTTTGAAACGCCAATATTTATGCCTGTCGGCACACAGGCTACTGTAAAAGCTATGTCTCCCGATGAATTGAAAGAGATCGACACGGAAATTATTCTCGGCAATACCTATCACCTGTGGATGCGCCCCGGAATGGAAGTCATTGAGGCCGCCGGAGGTCTGCATTCCTTCATGAATTGGGATTTGCCCATTCTTACTGATAGCGGAGGTTTTCAGGTTTTTTCTCTGGCCAAGCCTAAAGATATCACTGAAGACGGGGTCAGCTTTTCATCACATATTGACGGTTCCAAACATTTTTTGACACCTGAGTTATCAATTGATATACAGCAGACTTTGGGTTCTGACATCATGATGCAATTGGATGAATGTACTCCTTGGCCAGCGACTTATGAGTATTCGAAGAACTCGTTGGAACGGACGACTAGATGGCTGGAACGGGCTATTGATGTCTGGGAAAACCCTGAAAAACAGGCCCTCTTCGGTATTGTACAAGGCGGGATGTATGCCGATTTGCGGGTGCAGAGCGCTCAGGAGATAACATCTTTCGATTTGCCCGGCTTCGGCATTGGTGGATTGTCAGTCGGCGAACCGATGGATCTGATGCTGGAGATGCTGGATGCCATTAAAGACGTCATGCCTCAAGATAAACCGCGGTATCTGATGGGTGTTGGAACACCGACCTATATGGTGGAATCTGTTTTGCGTGGAGTCGATATGTTCGACTGCGTCTATCCGACTAGGGTCGGAAGAAACGGCACAGCAATTACCAGTAAAGGTCGCGTTGTCATTCGTAACGCTGTTTACTCCAAGGACTTCAGGCCGATCGATCCGGACTGCGAATGCTATGTCTGCAAAAACTACAGTAGAGCCTATTTGCGCCATTTAATTAAGGCGAATGAAATTTTAGGGATGCGACTTTTGTCCTGGCATAACCTTTATTATCTGATTGATTTAATGAAAAAAGCTCGTCAGGCAATCCAAGTTGATGAATATCCCGAATTTCTAAAAGAATTTTATATTTTTAGGTGATTTGTGGTACACTCTAGCAGGTAAGTATAAAATTTATAATCTTACAAATAAGTCAAATTAATTAGCTAAAAAAGCTAAGATCTTTACGGAGGATCATAATGAATCTATTTTTTAACCTTGTTCCCACTTATCTGTT
>LSQX01396179.1_pt2 | contig 12594 bp, 14 predicted proteins | sample 654561 | NCBI WGS metagenome assembly LSQX01 (sample SAMN04489861, study PRJNA283612) | anaerobic digester metagenome | isolation source: 4 biogas reactors fed with cattle manure at either 37C or 55C with and... | place: Denmark: Kongens Lyngby | collected 2014 | reverse complement strand
ATCGGAGATGTGTATAAGAGACAGCGGTAGGGGTTAGTCCTTGAAAATCGCGATCAAGCACGTGCATTTTATGAATGTTGAATTGGTCTTGAGTGTTTGCCTCGCAATAACTATTGTACCAACTGATAAGGTCTTCAGTCGATAATTTTTTAAGTTCTTTTCTAATACGTGCGGTGAGATTAAATCTTACGTGGTTCATGGTAATACCTCCTAAAATATGTGCGGCGACCCGCTTATATATAAGATATCACGGATTAAATAATAAAGATATAGACTGAAAAAAACTTTTACATATTGCACAAAGGACAGTAAAATAAAGCTGGCTGGTTTGTGCAGTTTGTATACTTTATGCAGTAAATGTATATTATGCACCGCCTGCATAAATATATCAGTATGTTATATTTATGCAGTGAATGTATATTATGCACTGCCTGCATAATATAGCAACATGTTATATCTGACGGGGGGTATATTACAGGAAGTTATCTTTATATAGCAAAATGTTATATTGCTCCTCCATCTTTTTCTTAGAAAACTTTTTATTTCGTTTTCATTAGAAAACCTTAGAAAACTTATTACCCCTTCTCCACATTCCACTCATCATGACACCCCTCCAAAATCCCCAAAATCTACACCATTCAATATGAAAATCCTAGATTCCCTCCTGTCGCCAAAATTTGCAAGGCTCTATCTCTATATGTTATAATATAAGTAATGAAAATTTTATTTTTAAAAGACCGGGCTTCTATGCCCTATAGACACGCAGTATCTTGGAGGAAACTACACCAATGGCTAATCGCCTAAATTTAGATTTTAAACTCAAGGATGCGGAAGAAAGACTACGTTTTTTAGACGCATACCTCGACATAAGTTTACAAGGGCACGACGAAAATCCTTACGTTAGCAAATATAATTCACAACGCTACCCATTCCCCTTCCCACATGAGCCCACGGCCGCAGAACTTGAAATGATGGGTAACTATGTGCTTTGGGGTCACACTACGCCATCACCCGATTTTCCCAATATTAAAGAAGATCAATCCGTCGTCGACGCAAAGTACGTGGAAATCCCTGTACGCAATTCCCCATGGAGCCGCAAAGAAGAAGACTCACTTCACGCAATGATGGAAGAATCAAACGAGAGCGGCAAACCCGTGGAGGTTCAAAATTCGCTCCTGAGTGATTTGCACGGCCGCAAGGCTGTAGAAGCTATTTACCGCTTTCCAAAAGAAACGTTCAGCCGCGCACAGACACGCAGACAACTGCGCGATAATCCTCGCCTTCTCATGGAATATGAGCGGCTGTGGCGGCAAATTGACGAGACTGACTACACAATCACTACGTATCAGATCCGCGCAGGTAAGCGCGATAAGCCTATTCGCGACGAACTGGAAGAGCGGCTGACCAACGAGCAAAAGGACCGTGCTATTGAGCGAGCCGATACGCTGACCCTGCACACTTGGGGCAAACTGCGCCGAGAGCTTGTAGATTTGCGGCGACAGCAATACTATTTGAAGGACGGGTTCGCTCCAACTATTGGACGTCCTCGCCTCAAATATTACACAGACAGGTCAACAATTAATCCGCTTGAATTTAAGGATGTCGCTCCATGCGGCGTGTTGAATGCGGCCAGTAAGTTTGGAAATCTCTTATTTTATGATCGCATATCTGAAGAGCATTTTAGTTCTTTTTTCCAGGGCCGCTTAAGGGATTATTTACTTAACTACGAAGAAAGTGCGTTGGAATATGCACTTGACTTCCGCGACTTAGATCATGTATCTTTGTTTTTATATGCACTAAAGGATTTGCAGCCAGATGAGGAGATGGAATATTCTCAGCGCGAATACATTGAGCAAACAATCGACACATATTTTTATTATGTGCGGACAGCAAACTTAGATGTGATGCACCGTGATATATTGTTTATGAAGTCACGTGGATATACAAATGATCAAATAGCGAGCTATGTCAATCCTACTTATGGAAAGACTTATTCGCCCAACTATATTAGTACAATTTTTCGAGCAAAGTGTTGCAAAGCAATTAATGATGCGGCAAGCATGCATATCACTACTTTGCGGCATTTATTAGAAGGAAAAGACAATTTTAAAGAATGTAATTCGTGCGGCAGACTGCTTTTGCGTTCACCTGATAACTTCGTTAGGAAGGCGCGAGCCCGTGATGGTTTAACCAACCGCTGCAAAGAATGCGATAAGGCTGCAAGACAGCGCGCGAATTAAGGAGAGATATGGACAAACAAAATGATAAGATTATCAAATTAGATGATTATTTAACGACTAAACAACAAAAAGACGTACTTAAGTTTATTACATTGCTTGCGAAATTAGAGCCGCTGGAGTTAATAGGAGTAAGTCAAATTTTAGGTGTTGAAATTATTAATATTGATGTAAAAGGAGAGGGAAATAAGGTTATGGCACACTCAACTGCTAATATTGCTGAAAATATCATCTCTGAATCAATAGATGCTTTCTTACAACTTAACAGACAGCAGCGCAAGAATTTGTTCAAGATTTTGCGCCAGTGCCGCTAGGGGATCAACATATGATAGAACCACAAATAATTAAGCAACCGCGACCAAATTCCAAACGCTGTTCGCGCTGCAAATGCGACCGTAGCGGCAATGACTTTGTTCCAACTAAATCTTGGTTTTATGCGGATGGACTATCCCCAGTTTGCAATATTTGTATTAAAGAATATTTAATTAAAGTAGATTGGAATTGGGATGATATTGATAAACTTTGCCAAATGCTTGATATTCCATTCTTGCCGCAAGAATTTGAAGATATGCGGGCAGGCAATCCGCAAACCCCAGACCAGCCGCAAAGTGGACTTGGAGATGAAGTATTTTCGACTTATGCCAAAGTTCTACAAGAAGAACCATATGAAGAGTTTGGTTGGAAAGACTATTTTGAACGCTTCAAAGAACTGCGAAGTCTTAATATGTTAGAAGATGAACTGCCTGAACTACACGAGCGGCGTGTCAAGAAAATGCGTGAAGACTGGGGTATGAACTATGATGAGGAACAGCTGACTTATTTGGAAAATCTTTACAGTGGATTACTTGCTACTCAGCACGTTGCAGGAGCACTACAGGTAGACCAGGCACGGAAGGTGTCAAAAATTAGTTTAGCCATAGATGAATGTATTCGTATGGGAGAGGACTTCAGTAAACTAATGCAAAGTTATGATAAAATGATTAAGACCGCTGATTTTACTCCAAAGAATGTCAAGAACGAAAATGACTTCGACTCATTCGGAGAGGTTGCCGCGTGGTTAGAGCGTCGTGGCTGGATCAATGAATATCATGATGACGTAAGTAAGGACATAGTTGATGAAGTAATTCATAATTTGCAAGCCTTCAATCAGCGGCTCTATATTAACGAATCTAATATCGGAGAAGAGATTGATGCTCGCATAGAGGCATTAAAAATTGCTCGACAACTAGAAGATCCAGTCTATGGATCCTCTAATCTTACCCGAGCAGACGAATATGAAAATGAAGGATATACTGGATTAATCCAGGAGGAGGTATTGTTTGATGAAGAAGACGAGTATTGACCTTCCTAGCGTGAGTACTCCGAATATAGAAGAAGAAGTTATCAAACACGGAATGCGAGAAGGAATAATTCTCGAAAAGGGAGTAGCGGTGACCTATGATAAGATGCTGGAGTGGGAGGATAATTTACGAAAGAAATTTCATTTCTATACCACTTATCCAGATCTCTTCATTGACGAGGTTTTAACACCCACGGAGAGTAATTTCAAACTACTCTTCACGCAGCGAATCTTCCTGCGCGCGATGATGCGTTTTAGTTCAGTGCATATTACTGCGGCAAGAGGATTTTCAAAGACCTTTATTTCAGTACTTGCGCTGATAATGAAATGTATATTTCAACCAGGCTCTCAAATAGCCATAACTGCTCCAAGTAAAACACAGGCAGCAGACATTGGACGCCAGAAGATGAAAGAAATTCTTGATCGTTTCCCCTTGCTTAAGCGGGAGCTATTTGGGGAAGGAAATTTTGGTAAGGACTATGCGGTGCTAACATTTCGTAATGGGAGCCGCCTCGAAATTACTGCTGCCCTTGAAACAACAAGAGGGCGGAGATATTCCGGGCTCCTCGTTGATGAATTGAGGGATCAGGACGGCGACAAAGTTAACTCCATCTTGCTCCCTACCTTAGTTATCGCGCGGAGAACAAAAAGTGGAACTCTTAATCCATATGAGAAGCATAGTAGTACTATATTTACTACTTCTGCAAGCTCGAAGTCTTCGTATAACTATGAAAAAATGTTAGAAACATTCGAGATGGGGATTATAAAACCAACTGACTCCATTGTATTTGGAATCGATTATAGAGTTCCTGTTATAGAGGGCTTAATTGATTTCGAATATATCCAGAAGATGAAGCTCGATCCCACCTACAAAGATAGGGATTTCGAACGCGAGTTCCTCTCTATTTATACCAGCGAAAGCGAAGAATCATGGTTTAACTTTAATCAACTCGAAAGACATAGGAAGATTAAAAACGCAGAATGGAAGGCCGCAAAACCTATAAAAGATAAAGAACATTTCTACTTAATATCAGTAGACGTAGGCCGTTTACACGACCAAACAGTCTGTACTATATTCAAAATTTATCCCGGTTCAGGTAAACATAGGGCAGGAATAGTAAATATTTTCGTCCTTGGCCGAACACCTGAAACTCGACCCTTCTCTGTTCAAGTGCGCGACTTGAAGAAACTCATTAAACTATATGAGCCAAGAGAAGTAGTTATTGATACAATGGGTCTTGGTATATCTGTGGCAGATGAAATTATTCGCCCCCATTGGGACGAACAAGGTAATTATCTTGAACCATATGGTTTTTTCAATTATCCAGAATATGAGAAAATACAGCCACAAGACGCACCGAAAATTCTATACAGTTTAAAGGCATCTGCTACTTTAAACAGCGAAATGTATGGAAACGCCTACTCGCGCATTAACTCTGGACTTGTTGATTTCTTAATTAAGGATCAAGAAGCTCGGAAAAAATTACTGGGGTTAAAAAGAGGTCAAAAGATGTCTACCTCCCAGCGTGCGGCCGCACTGATGCCGTATGAAATGACAACGAAATTGTTTGAAGAAATGGGAAATTTGCGTCTCAAACGTACTGGAGCAAGTCTCAATATTGTATTAGAACGAATCAACACTAGATTCCCCAAGGACAAATTTTCATCTATGATTATGGGCGCTTGGAGAATAAAGGAGTTGGAGGACGAATACATTAAAAATACTCGCCGCAGAAATTACGGAGAGCCGCGCAAATTAACATTTTTTACTGGAGGATAGTAAATGATTGAAGAAAAAAAAGAAGATCAATCAAATTTTTCATACTCCTTACAGCAAGCTACAGACACCATGGCAAGATATAATCGCAGCGCTTATAGAGACTTAGGTTATACCAGTCGAGCTGCTAATCGCAGGTATGACCCTAAAGAAATTGAGCGTATAATATTGAGTGGTACTCCCTCAGCACAATCTGCCATGTCTAGGACGTTTTTTGCTACAAATGGCTTCTACAAAAGACTCTTAATCCACTATGCGACCTTATTAAAATATGTTGGACTATTAATACCTAATCCAAAACCTGGTGAATCTCTCCAAGCTAAACATATCACAAGGCGCTATCATCAAGCGGTTAGTTTCTTAGATAATATGAACATTTCTCAAAGGAGCGAACATTTTGCTCTTAGAGTTCTAATAGATGGAAGTTATTATGGCGTAATTCAGTCAAGGGAAAAACAAGCGTTTTCTATTCTTGATTTACCCCATTCGTGGTGTAGATCAAATATGAAGGATCAGAACGGAAAAGACGTTATTGAGTTTAATACTGCTTATTTTAATAGTCTCACCGTGGCACAGCGGACTGCCGCACTTGCCATTTATCCTGACATTATTGTTTCCCACTATAGAGCTTGGAAAAGAGGTAATATGGGTTTGAATGGTTGGGTAATTATACCTACGGACATAAGTGTCTATTTTGAACTATTTGAACCTAGACCCGTTTTCTTACAAATTATTCCTAGTGTATTAGATTACGATGACACAGTAGAGCGCGACACCACAAGGGAAAATGAAGAGATAAAGAAAATTTTAGTGCAGAAGGTTCCTCACCTGAACGATGGCACACTACTATTTGAACCCCCTGAAGCAGAAGTTATGCATAAGGGGTCAGTAGATATGCTAAAAGAAAAAAACCCTAATCTCTCCATTCTTACCACTTATGCGGATGTCGACGCGATCATGTCGAACACCAGTACAGAAAATCTTTCGCGCAATAGCATTGAAAAAATGAAAACAAATATATACAATGCTGCCGGCGCGACTTCTGAGATTTTCTCCACGTCTAGTAGTAATACCGCAAAGCTTTCCTTAATGAATGATTTAGCTTTTATGATGTCTTTCGCAAAAGACTTAGATATATTTGTTACTGATGTAATAAATAATATTTACAGGAATCAGAACATAAGCTTTAAACATATCACTTTGCCAGTGTCCTGGTTTAATGAAAGCGAATATATATCAGATGCCTACGCGATGGTTAACACCGGGTACAGTATGCTGATTCCTGCGGTGGCACAGGGAATTTCACAGAGTAGTTTCACAAACTTGAAAATGCTCGAAAATGATGTATTGAATATAACGGATCAATTAATTCCTCCTCGTTCTTCCGCAACAGGTGGAGGTGGACAAGCTGGTAAAGCTGGCCGCCCAGAATTGCCCTTAGAGGAAAGAACAGAAAAAACTATAGAAAATAGAACATCAATAGAAGAAGGAGGTAATAATTAGTGGGTAAAGAAAATGTCCCAAAATTATTCCCCATTACTATCTATGAGAAATTGGACACAGACGGGATTATTACTAAAGCGCGGGCACGTATTTTTTACAAATACGGCAACCGCAATGGTAGTTACATAACTGATGATTATGCAGATCATCTCTTAAAAACACTCCCTGGCAGTCCAGTAAAAGGTATTTATGATCACCAAGAAGATGATTATACCGATCATGGAAGCAGTAGAATTCAAGGGCGTGCCTACGGTTTCGTTCCGGAAACTAATCATAACATTAGTTACGAAAAGCATGTCGATGAAGACGGAATAGAAAGAACTTACGCTTGTGCTGATGTATACCTTTGGACGGCCCTCTATGAGGAAGCTGTTGATATTTTAGGTTCAGCGCAGAGTATGGAATTGTATGAACCGAGCATAAAAGGATCTTGGGAAGTAATTAATGGACAAAGGTATTTTGTATATACTGAGGGCTCTTTTTTAGGACTTCAAGTTTTAGGAGACGACACAGAACCTTGCTTTGAAGGAGCGGCGTTCTTCTCTCTACTAAAAGATTTCCCTCAAGATTTTTTACAATCACTGTACGATTCCTTTTTGAAATTTCAGCAGAAATCCTTAGAAGGAGAAAAAGGTATGGATAAACAAATAACTTTCGAACTTTCTGACGCACAGAAAGAGAATAAGATTTTCCAAACTCTGAATGAAGCAGAATATAGATACTATGTGCATAGTGTATATGATAATTATGCAGTTGTTTACGACTATAAGCTCGAACAGTTTGGAAAAGTTTCTTATCAGAAAAATGATATGGACGACACAGTTACAGTATCTGATGATATGACTCAAGTGTTTCCTGAGTGGTTGACACAAAGCGAAAGGTCAGAACTGAATGTATTGCGTAGTTTAAAATTAAATTATGAAATTATAACAGAAGATCTTGAAAAAGATTTTGATTCCTATGAAAAAGAATTAGAAGAAGCTGTCCGAAAAAATGAAGAGGGCGACACAACAATTTCTACTTTAACACAGGAGAAAGAAGAAATTGAGACTTCTCTTTCAACTCTGCAGGAAGAAAAGAACGAGCTTGAAGAAGAGTTAGAAGGTCTAAGAACCTATAAGCTTGAAATTGAGCTTAAAGAAAAGAAACAAGTATTGGATAGATATGCTGAGCATTTGGATGGGGCTGTCATCGAGGATTACTTATCCAAGATTGACGAGTTTACAAAAATTGATTTAGATAAGGAATTAGCCTATGTGCTAACTAATTCTAAACCAGAGTTGTTTACAAAGACTCCAGGGTATACGCCTAAAGATGAAGAACTGAATGGTTTAGATGCTCTTTTATCTCAATATAAAAAGAATTAATGGAGGATTATTTTTAGATGGCCTTAGATTTATTAGGTAAAACAGGTTTTGGTCAGCTAGAGCTCAATCAGGTGGCATTTCGTAGAGATGGCCGTATTGAGGCACAGTGCAAATTAGACAGCACAGAGTTTGAAAGCGTTCCGGCAGAAAATGGTATGTTGCTGGCTGTAAATAACGTTACTAGAACTGTAACAAAAGCTGATACAGACGATATTGGTATTAATCCTATTGGATTACATTATTCAACAGAGCATATGTATGACGACAGGGCAAGCGCCTTGAAAGATTTTGCTCTTGAGTTAGGTAGTTTCTTGCCGCGTATCGGATATCTTTCCGTAGGCGATAAATTTACAACTAACCTTGTTGCTATTGATGATGATGATACAACTGGCTATGCAAGTGAAACCGTCTTGACGACAGCATTAGCTGCAGCAACTTTAGCAACTACACCGGTTTATGGTGGAGTTCATGATGATGCGCCAGGTATTATTACATTATCAAAAACTACTTTTGCCACAGGCCCACTTTTTAAAGTGACGAAATTGACAACAATGCCTGACGGACAAAAAGCAGTACAACTGCAAGTGTTGAGAGCGTAGGGGGTAGAAGAATGGAACAATTAACATTGCAAGAATTAAAAGATTTAGCCCTGCACGCCGCGAAAGGCACAGCACCTGCAAACTTTGAAAACGCAGACATTGACGCCGCTTTCCAGGACCAACTTGCGTTGCTGGGTGGCTCAATTAACAGATTCAATCAGAACAAATATTCGATTTTCGAAATCCTGATTGAAGTCGTAGATGAAATTGTACCTAAGAAAGTTATTGATGTCATGGGAATGTTTGCTGAAGTCAGACATGTTCCTCAAGGACAGAGAGCTCTCTTTAAGGTTCAAAGAGGTAGACATCGTGCCCGCAAGTTCCTGACGCAAGTCGGTCTTTCAGGTGTGTATGAAACCTTTAGACTGGATACAGCTACCTACGAAGTGGGCATGGCTGCAATCGGTGGAGGCGTTTCAATTGATTTCGAGCGTCTATTAGATGGAGCAGATTCTCTTGCTGATATGATTGACATCATTTCTGAAGCTATGGAAGACGCTGTTTATCTCGAAGTCCAGAAAGCCCTCAAAGCTGTCGCCACATCAAACCCTGCACTTTCTAACGTGAAATCAACAGGATTTAGTGCTGCAGATATGCAGGAACTGATTATGAAGGTCAAATCCTATGGTACTGGTGCAGTTATTTTCGCACCTCCGCAGTTTATTGCGGCAATGGGACCTGACGCAATTGTTCCGGCTATATCTGGAAACGCACAGGGCGTTTACGCACCTCAGGACATTGAAGCAATTCATACTAGAGGTTTGATTAATCTTTTCCGTGGCACACCCATTGTTGAGATTCCTCAGAGTTATACAGATGAAAACAACAACGTCTTTTGGATTGATCCTGCTCACGCATACATCTTCCCAACAGGCGGAGAAAAGATTGTTAAGGTCGTATTTGAAGGTGAAACCCAGATGTGGGATATCATCAACGCCGACCAGTCAATTGAGATCATGGTCTATAAAAAGCTTGGTGTTGGTATTGAAACATATCATAACTGGGCAGTTTATAAGAATACAGACATCTCTGGTTCAGTTTACGAAAGCTGGCTATAAAGTAAAATATGAGGGAGGAGGAAACTCCTCCCTTAGTTAAAAAAAGGAGTAACGGAGTAATGGAAGAAAATAAAAGAGTTGAAATCATTTCAATAACAAATGGGAAAGTAGTTATGCTTGTCCCTCATTTAAATTTGCGGCGAGTCTGGCCGCAAAAAGGTTCTAGATTAAGTCTTAGATATAGCGATCTAGCTGAAGCAATCTATGAGCCGGGCGTAGAACGCCTATTTACAGAAGGTATGCTTTATATTGAAGATATGGCTGTAAAAGTTGAACTCGGTTTAGAACCCGCAGAAGCTAAGGAGCCAACTAATATTATTGTTTTAAATAATGCTCAGAAAGCTCATCAATTAAATAAAGCGACCTTAGACGAATTTAAGAAAACACTTGACAAATTACCAGCAGATCAAATAATGGATTTAGCTTATTATGCTATTGAATTAAAAATTACTGACATGGCAAAAGCTAATGTTTTAAAAGAAAAAACTAATATTGATATAATGAAAGCAATTGCTTTTCAAGTAGAAGAAGAAAAAAATAAATAGGGGGAAACTATATGACGCCCTATGAAAATATATATAATGCCTTTTTAGCTCAAATCCAAGAAGATGAATGGCAAGAGTGGAATGAATGGGAGCGTGAAGAAGATTGGTTTCAACTCCTCTCCGCGGCAGTGTCGTGGTTTAAATTCCCTCGCACCTCGTTGAAAATGGAAGAGGAGGGTTTAGAAGGTGATTTATCTAACATAGAAATTCAGATTTTAGTTGCTTATATGAAGCATACTTGGTTAGAAAGAGTTGTACTCTCTTGGGAAAATCTACGTCCACTCTATAGTGAGCGAGATTTCTCTCCTGCGACCATGTTAGATAAATTTAGACAACAAGTAGAGCATCAATTAAAGATTGCTAAAGAATTAGAAGCTAGATATTACCGCTCAGTTGATGGTTCACCTTATTCTTACTCCAACCTGGCTGGAGGTTAAGATATGTTGAATTATGAGAAAGAAGTTAAAGAGGCTTATAATAATAAAATAAAAAATAAGCTATATGGTCTACTCTGTGAATACGAAAAAGATCGAGACTGGGAAGGTTTATTAGATTCAATCTTTATTGAATTAATGGGGCTTCCCGAAGAAGATAAAACCATTGGTTATTATATGTTGCTTCATAAAATCGCTTCATTGAAATATTTGAATTACAGATATTTCAGAAAAACAATTTTTGACGCGATGTCATTGATCGATAAATTCGAGAGGGAGTCTTTAGAATGAGTTATTTTGATACAATATATCAAAAACGTTTAAATCGCTATGGCGACAATAGACAAGCTCGTTTAGAAGGCGCCCGCAGAGCAAATTTTGAAGCGTTTTTGAATCAGTCTCCACACTACACAATTTTTACCTATGGGGGTAAAGAGGTAGAGTGTGTTTTTGAACCGTTTAAACAAAGTGAATCAAAAAGTCAGATGTACGTACTCACGCGGGCAGATGAGGTTTTAACCATAGGAAGCACCGCGTATATTACCGGCGACCTCTACATGTTTTTCTATCTCGACGAACGCAAAAGCTCTGGCTATAATCGCTACGTCGCACTGCGCTTAAACCACGCTATTACTTGGCATAATGAAGAAGGAGTTTCTACTACTCGATATGCTTACTTATTTAGTAGAATGAGTAATCTTGGAAATGAACCTGGTGCGGGCGGTCGTGTTGGTGCGAGAGCTATTTATTTAGAGAACTCAACTGATTTTACCTTAATAANNGCTATTTAGAAAATTCTGCAGATTATACTCTTATTATGCCAAGTGATTCCTCAGTTACTATTAATGATTATTTAGTAGTAGATAGTGGAGGAAAAACACAATATTTCCGCGCAAAAGGATTTGATTATGTTTCAACTCCTGGTGTAATGTATGTAACTATTGATCCTACTTATGAGCGCAACTTATCTCCTATTGAAAAAGGGGTAGAAGATTCTGATGATGATTTCTTCTGGCTAACAGGAGGTAAGGATGGCTAAACAAGTAGATGTTCGCAACTTAGGTGAATTAGGTTTTCATCTTCAAGAAATAGTCACCAGACTTGCTTCTAACCAAGATTTAATTCGCTATTTGTACTATACAGATAAAGATCCGCTGAATGCTACAAAAGCAAACTTAGACATAAAAAATGTTTTTGACTCTCATATTAAGATTGTTCCTGTAGTAAATATTCCTGAAGAGGATCATAGTATTCTCTCAATATTAGTGGCTAAAGCTAATCCAATAAGTTCAAACACTGATTTTCTTGATTTATATATAACTGTAGAAATTTTTGTTCCTACTACACAATGGATACTTAAAAGTGAGAACTTACGTCCCTTCTTAATAATAGGAGAAATATCTAAGTCTCTTAATAGAAAATCAATTAGTGGATTGGGAAAATTAGAACTATTAGAATTTTCTGCAAACTTTTTTACAGAGGAAATGGGTTCATATAAAATGTACTTCCGTATTACCCAATATAATTAATATGAATACGGCCTCAGTTATTTTTTTAAAAAAACCTATAGAGTTGGAAGGAGTATGTAAAGTTCATCCTCCTACAGTTAGAGATGTTATTGAAAGTACTAATTTTCCACTATTTAATTCAATATTAACAATAACTCAAGAAGATATTGAAGATTTAGAAAATTTATCAGTAGAAAAAAAAGAAGGTATGACCCCATTTAGTTTTC
>LSQX01304511.1_pt1 | contig 12595 bp, 11 predicted proteins | sample 654561 | NCBI WGS metagenome assembly LSQX01 (sample SAMN04489861, study PRJNA283612) | anaerobic digester metagenome | isolation source: 4 biogas reactors fed with cattle manure at either 37C or 55C with and... | place: Denmark: Kongens Lyngby | collected 2014 | reverse complement strand
ACCACCGGCCAGCCGAACAGGAAGCCGATCGCGTAGATCATGCCGTCGAAGCCGCTGACGTAGACCATGCCGGCGATGCCCAGGAAGGAGGCCGCCGACAGGTAGTCGCCGGCGATCGCCAGCCCGTTCTGGAAGCCGGTGATTCCGCCGCCCGCGGTGTAGAAGTCCGACGTGGTCTTGGTGCGGCGGGCGGCCCACCAGGTGATCCCCATGGTGCCGACGATGAACACCAGGAACATGACGATGGCCGAGGTGTTGGCCTGGCCGGGCGACGCGGCGAAGGCCGGCATCGGGAGCAGGGCCGCGGCGAGCGCGGCCGGCAGGAAGGCGCGCGCGTTCACGAGACGTCCCTCACGATGGCTTCGATCAGCGGGTCGTAGCGCTTGTTCGAAAGGTGCACGAAGGCGGCGATCATGATCACCGCGCTGACCGCGACGAGGGTGGCCGACAGCACGCCGACGCTCATGGTGAAGCCGGCCCCGATCGGCTCGGCGAACACCTCCGGCCAGAACGCCAGGGTCAGGATGAAGCCGGCGTACACCACCAGCATGATCAGGAAGAAGCCGAGGCTGGCGCGACCGCGCCGCCTGGTCAGCTCCTGGTACTTCGGATGCGCGAGCACCCGCTGCAGCAAGTCGTTGGTCATTGCGTGTCCCTCCCGGTCTGTGCGGACGTGCCCGAATGTAGGAGCAGGCCGCGGGAGGCGGACAGACGACTTTGGTAGTAGGCGGGCCCGGGGGGCGGATTCAGCGCGGCGGGGAGGCGAGTTCCGCGGCGTCCAGGTGGCCGTCGCCGTTGGCGTCCTGCCGCGCGAAGCCCGCCGACAGGCGGGCACGGTGCTGTTCCAGCGTCACCGCGCGCCCGCGCCCGCCGGGCAGCTCGGCGGCGTCGAGCACTCCGTCGCCGTTGCGGTCCATGGCGTGGAAGGCGTAGCCCATCCACTCCAGGTACTCGTCCAGCGACACGCGGCCGTCGCCGTCGGTGTCCATGCGCTCGAGGTACCCGCGCGGGGCCGTGACATCGGCCCGGGCCGGGCCGGGCGGACAGGCCGCGGCCAGCAGCGACGCGGCCACGACGGCGAACGCCCGCCGGAGGGTCGGCCGCGGACGGCGGGCGGTGCCGGTCATCGTCGACCCGCCTGCGGCGCCGGCCGGCTCAGCGCGCCGGCTGCAGCGAGTAGCCCTTCAGCCGCGCGGCGTAGTCCTGCAGCGCGCGGATGCCGCTGGCCTCGGCCTCGCGGCACCAGGCCTGCAGGTTGGCCAGGGATTCGCTGGCATCGTGGCTGCGCGCTTCGAGCACCGCCGCCAGCCGGGCGCGGTGCTCGACCAGCGTGCGGATGCGGGGACGCTGGGCCACCCAGTCCTGCAGCTGCTCGCGGGCGTCCGGCTTCAGCCAGCGGCCGTCGTCGACCAGGCCACGGCGCAGCTTGCGCGGCAGCAGTTCGCGCATGCGCGCGCCCACGCTGGCCGCCTCCTCGCGCAGCGCGGGCTTGAGCACGCGCTTGCGGTAGTCGGTCATGGCCTGGAAGCGCAGCGCCAGCAGGGCCTTCAGCGTGTCGGCGTCGGGCACGTGGATGTTCGGGCGCACGTCGAGCGAGGGCGCGACCCGCAGCACCCTGGCCAGGCGCAGCTTCTCCAGGCCCTTGATCACGGCCCAGCCGATGTCGAACTCCCAGCGCCGGAGCGCGAACTTGGCCGAGCTCGGGAAGGCGTGGTGGTTGTTGTGCAGCTCCTCTCCGCCGATCCACACGCCCCAGGGGCTGAGGTTGGTGGCGGTGTCGCTGGTCTCGAAGTTGCGGTAGCCCCACCAGTGCCCCAGGCCGTTGACCACGCCGGCCGCCCAGAACGGGATCCAGAGCATCTGCAGCGCCCAGACCGCGACGCCGGCGGCGCCGAACAGCACGACGTTGATCGCCAGCATCAGCACCGGGCCCATGGTGGCGTGCGGGGTGTAGAGCCGGCGCTCGATCCAGTCGTCCGGGGTTCCGCGGCCGTACTGCTCGATGTCGACGCGGTTGGCGCGGGCCTCGCGATAGAGCTCGGCGCCGCGCCAGAAGACCGCCCGGATGCCCTTGTACATCGGGCTGTGCGGGTCTTCCTCGGTCTCGCAGCGGGCATGGTGCTTGCGGTGGATGGCGACCCACTCGCGGGTGATCATCGACGTGGTCAGCCAGCACCAGAACCGGAAGAAGTGCGCCAGCGCGGGATGGAAGTCCACGCCGCGATGGGTCTGGCTGCGGTGCAGGTAGAGGGTGACCGTGAAGATCGTCAGCTGGGTGACGACGAGGAACCAGGCGAGCAGGCCCCAGAAGCCGGACTGGACGAGGCCGCCGGCGAGGAATTCGATCAGGGAAACGGGCATGGGGGAAATCAGGGCGGAGTCGGCTCCCATGATGGGACGCGCGCCTGGTGATTTCCACCCCGGGCGCGGCCCGGCGACAGGCGGGCGACAGCTTGCGAGCCGCCTTCGCGCCGTGTCCCGCCGCTAGGATGCATGCTGGGCCGCCCTGGCACCGGAGGACGGACGTGGGCCTGTTGATCGACGGACGCTGGGTCGACCAGTGGTACGACACCGCGGCCACGGGCGGCCGCTTCGTGCGCTCGGACGCGCAGTTCCGCAGCTGGATCACGCCCGACGGCCGGCCCCGCGCGGACGGCCGCGGCGGCTTCCGGGCCGAAGCGGGGCGCTACCGGCTCCATGTCTGCCTGGCCTGCCCCTGGGCCCACCGCACGCTGATCATGCGGGCGCTGAAGGGGCTGGAGGACCTGGTCGAGGTCTCCACGGTGAATCCCTACATGGGCGGGAACGGGTGGACCTTTGAACCCGCCGACGGCGTGGTCCCCGATCCCGACGGCGCGCGCTACCTGTACGAGGTCTACCTGCGCGCCGATCCAGGCTACACCGGCCGGGTGACGGTGCCCGTGCTGTGGGACCGGGAGCGCCGGACGATCGTCAACAACGAGTCCGCGGAGATCATGCGGATGCTGGGCTCGGCCTTCGACGGCCTCGGTGCGCTGCCCGGCGACTACGCGCCGGCGGACCTGCTGCCGGAGATCGACGCGCTGAACGCGCACGTCTACGAATCCATCAACAACGGCGTGTACAAGGCGGGCTTCGCCACCAGCCAGGCGGTGTACGAGGAAGAGGTGGCGCGCCTGTTCACCGCGCTGGACGGGATCGAGGCGCGCCTGGCCGGCAGCCGCTACCTGCTCGGCGGGCGCATCACCGAGTGCGACTGGCGCCTGTTCACCACCCTGCTGCGCTTCGACCCGGTCTACCACGGCCACTTCAAGTGCAACCTGCGCCGGATCGCCGACTACCCCCAGCTGTCGGGCTACCTGCGCGAGCTGTACCAGTGGCCCGGGATCGAGGGCACGGTCGACTTCGACCACATCAAGCAGCACTACTACCGCAGCCATCCCACCATCAATCCCAACGGCATCGTGCCGCTGGGGCCGCTGCAGGACCTGCACGCACCGCACGGCCGCGGACACCTGCCCGCCGCCAGCTGAGACGCCGGAGCCGGAGCGCCCGCGGCGTCGCCGGGGCGCCGCGCCTTGCAGCCCCCGGCGCGCGCCCCCACGCTTCGGGCATGCCCGAACTGCCCGAAGTCGAGACCACCCGCCGCGGCCTGTCGCCGCACCTGGTCGGCGCCCGCGTGGAGCGGGTGCTGCTGCGCCGCCCCGACCTGCGCTGGCCGATCCCTCCCGAGGTCGGCGCGCGCCTGCCCGGGCAGCGCATCGACGAGGTGCGCCGGCGCGCCAAGTACCTGCTGCTCGACACCTCCGCCGGCAGCGCCCTGCTGCACCTGGGGATGTCCGGCAGCCTGCGGGTCCTGGCCGCGGAGGTGCCGCCCGGCGCGCACGACCACGTCGACATCGCCCTGGCCGGACCCGGCGGCGCGGGGCGCGTGCTGCGCTTCACCGACCCGCGCCGCTTCGGCTGCCTGCTCTGGCAGCCTCCCGGAACGACCCACCCGCTGCTGGCCGGACTCGGCCCGGAACCGCTGGACGACGCCTTCGATGGCGACTACCTGTTCGCGCGCAGCCGCGGCCGGCGCGCGCCCGTGAAGGCCTTCCTGATGGACCAGCGGGTGGTGGTGGGCGTGGGCAACATCTACGTGGCCGAAGCCCTGTTCGCGGCCGGCGTATCGCCGCTGCGCGCGGCCGGCCGGGTGTCGCGGGAGCGCTACGGGCAAGTCGCCGGGGCGATCCGCGCCGTGCTCGCGCGCGCGATCGAGCGCGGCGGCACCACCCTGCGCGACTTCCTGTCCCCCGACGGGGCCCCGGGCTACTTCGAGCAGGAGCTCTCGGCCTATGGCCGCGGCGGCGAACCCTGCCCCCGGTGCGGGCGCCCGCTGCGCCAGGCGGTGGTCGCCCAGCGGGCCACCGTCTGGTGCGGGTCCTGCCAGCGCTGAGCGCGCGCGGTATCATCGGGCGTCCGAGGGGAGCGCCCATGGCCGAGACCGCCGAGATCACCCTGCTGCTGGACGCCGCCCGCGACGGGGATCGCGGTGCGCTCGACCGGGTGCTCGCCACCCTGTACCAGGAGCTGCACAGCATGGCCCGGCGCCAGCTCGCGGGGCAGTACGGCCAGACCCTCGACGCCACCGCGCTGGTGCACGAGGCCTACCTGAAGCTGATCGGCCGCCGCGAGGCCCGGTTCGACGACCGCGCCCACTTCTTCGCCTACGCCGCATCGGCCATGCGCAGCGTCGTGGTCGACTATGCCCGCCAGCGCATGGCGCAGAAGCGCGGCGGCGACCTGCACCGCGTCACCGACCTGCCCGAGGACATCGAGGGCGGCCTGCGCCTGGACGAGGACATGCTCGCCCTGGACACCGCGCTCACGCGCCTGGCGGCGGTCGACGAGCGCCTGGCGCATGTGGTCGAGCTGCGCTACTTCGGCGGCCTGTCCGAGGTCGAGATCGCGGAGCTGCTCGAGCGCTCCGAGCGCAGCATCCGCCGCGACTGGCAGAAGGCCAGGCTGTACCTGCTGGCCTCGCTCAAGGCGGACTGAGGGCCGCCTGGCGGGGGCGCTGCGGCGATGGATCCCGACCGCTGGCAGCGACTTTCGCCCCTGCTCGACGCGCTGCTCGAGCTCGAGCCGGCGGCGCGCGAGCAGAGCCTGGCCTCGCTGCGCGAGGACGATCCGGAGCTCGCCGCCGAGCTGGAACAGCTGCTCGAGCTGGAAGAAGGCCAGGAGGACTTCCTCTCCGGCTCGGTGGTGTCGCAGCTGCCGCTGGCGCGCGCAGGCGCGCACATCGGGCCCTACCGGCTCGAACGCATGCTCGGCGAGGGCGGCATGGGCCAGGTGTGGCTGGCCGGCCGTGCCGACGGCCTGTACCAGCGGCGCGTGGCGCTGAAGCTGCTGCGACCGGGCCTGGCCGATCCCAACCTGCGGCTGCGCTTCACCCGCGAGCGGCAGATCCTGGCGCGGCTCGAGCACGCGCACATCGCGCGCCTCCTCGATGCCGGCATCAGCGCCGACCAGCAGCCCTACCTGGCGCTGGAATACGTCGACGGCGAGCCCATCACCGACTGGTGCCGCGTGCGCGAGCCCACGGTCGAGGCGCGCCTGCGCCTGTTCCTGCAGGTCTGCGAGGCGGTGAGCCACGCCCACGCCAACCTGATCGTGCACCGCGACCTGAAGCCGTCCAACATCCTGGTGACGCCGCTGGACGAGGTCCGGCTGCTCGACTTCGGCATCGCCAAGCTCCTGGACACCCCGGAGGCCGCGACCGAGAGCACTCGCACCGGCGTGCGCGCGTTCACCCTGCACTACGCGGCGCCGGAGCAGGTGCGCGGCGAGCCGGTCACCACCATGACCGACGTCTATTCGCTCGGCGTGGTGCTGTACGAGATGCTTTCGGGCAGCAAACCCTACCGGCTCAAGCGCAAGAGCGACGCCGAGTGGGAGGAGGCGATCCTGAGCGCCGACCCGGCCCGGCCGTCGCTGGCGCTGCAGCGGACCGCGGGCGAACCCGGGGGACGGCCGCAGGCGCATGCGCGCCGCGATGCGCGGAGGATCGCCGGAGACCTCGACAACATCGTGCTGAAGGCGCTGTCGAAGCGGCCCGAGCAGCGCTATGCCTCGGTGGAGGCGATGGCGCAGGACATCCGCCGGTACCTCGACGGCAAGCCGGTGCGTGCGCGCCCGCAGAGCCTCGCCTACCGCGCCCGCAAGTACCTGGTGCGGCACCGCTGGGCGCTGGGGACGGCGGCCGCGATCGCGGTGGTGCTGGTCGCGGCGCTGGCGATCGTGGCCTGGCAGGCGCAGCAGGCGATGCAGCAGGCGGCACGGGCACGCGCGCTGCAGAGCTTCATGGTGGGCCTGTTCGAGAACACCGGCAGCGCGCCCGGCGGCGCCCACATCGATGTCCGCCGGCTGCTCGACGAGGGCGTCCGTCGCGGCGAGCTCGAGCTCGCGCAGGAGCCGGTCGCCCTGGCCGAACTGCTGGGCGTGGTGGCGCGCCTGCGCGCCGGCCTGGGCGACTACGCCCAGGCGCTGGCGCTGCAGCAGCGCCAGGCCGGGATCGTCGAATCCCTCGAGCGCCCGCCGCCCGGGCTGCGGCTCCAGGCGGCCACCGACATGGGGCGGATCCGCCGCCTGCTGGGCCAGCCCGGCGCCTGCCGGGCGACGATGCAGCCGGTGCTGGCGGAGGCGCTGCGCGAACAGGAGCGCCTGCCGCAGCTGGCCGCCGACTTCCACACCCAGCTGGCCCGCTGCCAGCGCGACCAGGGCGAGCTCGACGCTGCGCGCACCGGCTTCCAGCGGGCGCTCGCGATCCGCCGCGCGGCGGCGCTGCCGGACACGGCCGTCATCGAAAGCCTGTCCGACCTGGCCACCCTGCGCGCGGCAAGCGGCGACAGCGCGCTCGCGCTGCGCGAGCAGCGGGCCGCGCTGGACCTGCTGCGCCGCCGGGTGGGCCTGCGGCATCCACAGGCGATCGGGATCCTGCGCGCCACGTGTTCGCTGCACCGCGAGCTGGGCGACCTGCACGCCGCCGAGGCCGACTGCCGCCAGGCGCTGGAGCTGTCCCTGGAGGTCCGCGGCCCGCAGCACCGCGAGACCGTCGACTGCCGGCGCCAGCTCGCGGCCCTGCTGGTGGACAATGGACGCCTCGGCGAGGCCGAGGTGATCTTCCGCGATGCCCATGCCTGGCTGGTCTCGCGCCTGGGCAGCCGCCACGGCGACGTCGCGCGCAACGAATACAGCATGGCGATCGTGGCCTGGGAGCGCGGCGACTTCCACGAAGCGGTGGCCGGGCTGGAGCGCGCCAGCGAAACGTGGCGCCAGCTCGGCAACGACACCATGCTGGCCTCGGCCCTGTTCAACGAGGCGCTGGTGCTGCACGAGGCCGGGGAGCAGGGGCGCGCCGCCGGACTGGTGGACGAGGCCCTGCGCCTGCGCAGCGCGCGTTTCGGCAGCGACCACGGCCTGGTCGGCGCAACCCTGCGCGCGTCGGGCGAGATCAAGGCCGCGCTCGGCCGCGACGAAGAGGCCCTGGCGGAGCTGCGCCGCGCGGTGGCGCTGACCAGCGCCGACTACGGGGCCTCCAACCCGACCACGCGACGCGCCGAGCTGGCCCTGGCGCAGCTGGAGGCGCGGCTCGGGACCCACGGCGCGCTGGCCCGCCTCGACCACCTCGGCGACCTGCCGGGCAGCGACCCCGAGCTGCGCAAGATCGCCTGGCGCGCGCAGGCGGCGGCCGCGGCCCTGCGCTGCGACGGGCCGCGCCGCGAGGAATCGCTGGCGGTGTTCACCGCGCTCGAACAGCTGTTGCAGATGGCGCGCCCGGAGGGCGGCGTCGTGGTGCGCGACGTGCAGCGCTGGCGGCAGCGCTGCGCCGGCGGCCCAGCGGTCGCCGGCGGCTGAGCCTCAGCCCGCCGGCAGCGGCAGGCCGGGCTGCATGGGTTCGATCCGTCCCTCGCCGCGGGCAATGCGCTTGAACTCGGCCCGACTGACCGAGACGTAGCGCTCGTTGCCGCCGATCTCCACCTGCGGACCCTCCTGCACCGCGCGGCCACCCGCGTCCACGCGCACGGTCATGGTCGCCTTGCTGCCGCTGTGGCAGATGGTCTTGATCTCCTGGATCTCGTCGGCCCAGGCCAGGAGGTGGCCGCTGCCCTCGAACAGCTCGCCACGGAAGTCGGTGCGCAGGCCGTAGCACAGGACCGGGACGTCGAAGGCGTCGACGACCTCGGTCAGCTGCCAGACCTGGGCCCGCGACAGGAACTGCGCCTCGTCCACCAGCACGCAGTGGAGGCGGCCGTGGGCGCCGATGTCGGCCTGCACGACCGCCTGCAGGTCGTCCGACCCGCCGAAGGCCAGCGCATCGGCCTGGAGGCCGATGCGCGAGGCCACGGTCCCCGCGCCGGCGCGATGGTCCAGCGCCGGGGTCAGGATCAGCACGCGCATCCCGCGCTCGCGGTAGTTGTGCGCCGACTGCAGCAGGGTCGTGGTCTTCCCGGCGTTCATCGCCGAGTAGTAGAAGTACAGCTTGGCCATCGGGAAATTGTAGCGGCGGGCCGTGCGGCCCGCCCCGTCAGTCGCCCGCGGGCCCGCCGTCGACGGCGGGCGGCGGCGGCTCGGCCGGGATCTCCGGCTCCGGCGCATCCACCTCGGGGGCCACGGCCGGCACCCGCGAGCCCGCGTTCTCGACGTCGCCGACGATGACCTGCCCGGTCCGCGGCTCCTGCCAGGTCGCGTCGTGCCAGGCCTGGTACTTCTCCGGATCCCAGTAGGTCGGATCGTAGAACTTGCTGGCGTCGATGCTGGTCGAGCCGGCCGCCCCGGGGATGCTGATGGTCACCGGTCCGGCGGCGCCGAGCCCGCCCACGGCCTCGCGCCGGGCGCGCCGCAGCACCGATGCGATGCGGGGTTTGGTCGCGGCATCGCCGTAGCGGGCATAGACGGCTTCGCCGGCCTCCAGCGCGCGGGCGCGGGTGGCCTCGTCCAGCGCCTCCCAGTAGCGCTCGCGGTGGATGACGAAGGGGCGGTACCCGCGTTCGGCCGCGAGGTCCATCCAGGCATAGGCCAGCGCGCGGTCCTGCTCGACGCCGTTGCCGCTCCAGTACAGCTCCGCGACCATGCCCTGCGAAGGCTTGTCGCCGTAATAGGCGGCGCGCTGGAAGTAGCGGAACGCGTCCGCGTGCCGCTCTTCGCGCAGCGCCTCGACGCCGGCGAGGCGGAAGCGCAGGTCGGGGTGCGACCTGAGGAACCCGGCCGCGATCATCTGCGGATCGGCGGTCGGGTCGGGCGGGGGTGCCTGGCGGGCGACGGCGGTGGCCATCGCCAGGGCAAGCGCCAGTGCGGCCGCGCCCCTCGCGATGGTTGCAATCGTGTCCTTTCGCATTCGTGTGATCTCCCTCTGGATGGTTCCATCATGGAAGACGGCGGCACGGCCTGTCGTGTGACATTCGTTACAATCGCCGGCCGTCCCGGAGCCCCCATGCACGGCCTGAACCCCCAACAATCCGAGGCCGTCGCGCACTGCGAGGGCCCGCTCCTGGTGCTGGCCGGCGCGGGCAGCGGCAAGACCCGGGTGATCGTGGAAAAGATCGCCCACCTGGTCGGCTCGGGGCGCTACCCGGCGCGGCGGATCGCGGCCATCACCTTCACCAACAAGGCCGCCCGCGAGATGCGGGAGCGGGTCGCGCGCCGGCTCCGCGGCGATGCCGCCGAGGGACTGACGATCTGCACCTTCCACGCCCTGGGGCTGCGGATGCTGCAGGTCGAGCACGAACGGGCCGGGCTGCGCCGCGGCTTCTCCATCTTCGACGCCGACGACTCGCTCGCCCAGTTCAGGGACCTGATGCCGGGCGCGAAACCCGACGCCATCCAGATGACCCAGGGCCTGGTCTCCCGCGCCAAGAACGCGGGGCTGTCGCCGGAGCAGGCGCGGGCGCTGGCGCGCTCGACGCCGGAACACGAAGCCGCGATGGTGTACGAGCTCTACCAGGCGCGGCTGGCGGCCTTCAACGCGGTCGACTTCGACGACCTGATCCGGCTCCCGGTGCAATTGCTGGAGGGCGACGAAGACTGCGCCCTGGGCTGGCGCGAGCGGATCGGCTACCTGCTGGTCGACGAATGCCAGGACACCAACGACGCCCAGTACCGGCTGCTCCGGGTGCTCGCCGGCGACAGGGGCAACTTCACCTGCGTGGGCGACGACGACCAGTCGATCTACGCATGGCGCGGGGCCAATCCCGAGAACCTGTCGCAGATGGCGCGCGACTACCCGGCGCTGCGCGTGGTCAAGCTGGAACAGAACTACCGCTGCAGCAACCGCGTGCTGCGCGCGGCCAACGCGCTGATCGCGAACAACCCGCACGAGCACCTGAAGACGCTGTGGAGCGCCCGGCCCGACGGCGAGCGCATCCGCGTCTGGGAGTGCCGCGACGCCGCCCACGAGGCCGAGCGGGTGGCCGCCGAGATCCAGTTCACCAGCACCGCGCGCAAGGTGGAGTGGAGCGAGTTCTGCATCCTGTTCCGCGGCAACCACCAGTCGCGGGCGCTGGAGAAGGCGCTGCAGATGCTGCGCGTGCCCTACCACCTCTCCGGGGGGACGGCGTTCCTGGACCGGGGCGAGGTCAAGGATGCCCTGGCCTGGCTGCGCATGCTCGCCAACCCGGACGATGACGCCGCTTTCCTCCGCGCCGTGCAGGCGCCCGGCCGCGGGGTCGGCGCGACCACGCTGGCGAAGCTTGCCGAGCTGTCGCGCAATGCCGGCATGCCGATGTCGCGGGCGATCGAATCGATCGGGCTGCTGAAGCAGCTGGCGCCGCGCGCCGCGGCATCGCTGTCGGCCTTCGCCGAGCTGGTGCGCGGGCTGCGCGCCGAGGCTTCGCGGCTGCCGCCGTCGGAGCTCGTACGCGTGCTCAACGAGCGCTCGGGCCTGCTTGCCGCGCTGCGTGCGCAGTGCAGGACCGAGGAGATGTTCCGCATCCGCCGCGGCAACCTCGACGAGCTCGCCGACTGGTTCGACGGCGCGCGCGGCGGCGCCGGTCCAGGCGAGCTGGCGGCTTCGCTGGCACTGCTCAGCCACGCCGACAAGGGCGAGCCGGGCAACCAGGTGCGGCTGATGAGCCTGCACGCGGCCAAGGGCCTGGAATTCCGCTACGTCTTCATCGTCGGCGTCGACGACGACACCCTGCCGCACGAGGCCAGCGTGGAGGAGGGGCGCATCGACGAGGAGCGGCGGCTGCTGTACGTGGGCATCACGCGCGCCAAGGAGCAGCTGTGGCTGTCGTATGCGCGCGAGGCGCAGCGCTGGGGCGAGCGCCTGCGCCTGGCGCCGAGCCGCTTCCTGGACGAGCTGCCGGCGGACGAACTGCATCGCGACGGTGACGATCCCGCGGCCGACGCGGTGCGCAGGAAGGAGCGCGCCGACGTCGGCTTCGCCGCGATCAAGGCGCTGCTGGAGGGCTGAACCGCCGCCGTCGGCTAGACTCGGCGCCCACCCTCCAGACCACCGGGACCGCCCATGCGCACGCCCCTCCACACCGCCACCCTGCTGGCCGCAGCGCTCGCGCTGGCCGCCTGCCGCACCGTGCCGGCGCCCGCCCCGGCGCCGCCCGCCGTGCCCCCCGCCGCGGGCGTGCCGGCCGACGACAACCTCAACGCGGTGCTGTGGATGCAGCGCTCGATGGAGTACCGCGCGATCGCGGAATCCGTGTTCAGGGCCGCCGGAGAGCGCCTCGACGCAGCGCTGGCCGATCCCGCCTGGGATGCCCTGGTCCCGGCCGAACGCGCGGCCGCGGGCGACGCCGCCTCGCTGCCGCCGGCGATCATCCTCGACATCGACGAAACCGCGCTCGACAACTCCGCCTACCAGGCGCGGCTGGTGGTCGATGGCACCGAATTCGCCGATCCGGCGTGGGACGCCTGGGTCGGGGAGCGCAAGGCGATCGCCGTGCCCGGCGCCGTGGAGCTGACCCGCGCCGCGGCCGCGAAGGGCATCACCGTGTTCTACGTGTCCAACCGCAGCGCCGGGCTGACCGCGGCCACGCTCGAGAACCTCCGCAGCGCGGGCCTGCCCGTGCAGCATGACGGGGTCTTCCTCGGCCTGGGCATGCAGGTCCCCGGCTGCGAGCAGAAGGGCTCGGGCAAGACCTGCCGGCGGCAGCTGGTCGGCCGCGGGCATCGGGTGCTGATGCAGTTCGGCGACCAGCTGGGCGACTTCACCCAGCTGCCGGACAACACCGCCCAGGCCCGCAACGCGGCGGTCGGCGACCACGGCGGCTGGTTCGGCCAGCGCTGGTGGATGCTGCCCAACCCCACCTACGGCGGCTGGGAGCCGGCGCTGTTCGACAACCAGTGGGGCCAGCCGCGCGAGCAGCGGCGGGCCGCGAAGCGCGCCTCTCTCATCACAGAAAAGTGATGCAGTTCAAATACTTGGATGATGCTTTTTCAGGTGTTGCATCAGGTTCAGGGGCGGGGTAACCTTGCTCCGCCACAACATGGTCCTTCCGGCTTCGGCCGGCTCAACGGGAAATCCTCGGATTTCCCGTTTTTTATTGGTTTTCCCCAGGTCTCCGGGGTTGCTTCTTCGGTTTGCCTCGCCGTGACCTGATGGGCCCCGCCGCGGCCG
>LSQX01107059.1_pt1 | contig 12595 bp, 13 predicted proteins | sample 654561 | NCBI WGS metagenome assembly LSQX01 (sample SAMN04489861, study PRJNA283612) | anaerobic digester metagenome | isolation source: 4 biogas reactors fed with cattle manure at either 37C or 55C with and... | place: Denmark: Kongens Lyngby | collected 2014 | reverse complement strand
TTTGGGGAACCGCCGTAAAATAGCCGGATCAAAGCTGAAAGAAATCCTTGAAAGCGAGTGGACTAACCCTGAAAATACTTTATTTGTCAAGATCGCTGCTCCCGTCCCAAACTGCCAATAGCATACAGGTTATGAAAATGTGCCAGGCCCTGGTGCAGCTAGGCCATAAGCTACACCTTGTGGCCGCCCAGGCTGCGCCAGTTTCTCTCGATTCGATTTTTGACTACTACGGGGTCAGCCGTAGATTCAAGATTACCCTGCTCAAGGGCCGCACCGACAAAGTGTACGGATTGTTTTTATACCTTATTCGTTTTTACCTCTATCTCAAAAAGCTCAAAAAAGCCGGCCTCCCTGAGCTTATTTTCAGCCGGGATTTGTTTACTTTAACGGTGGCCTCATTCTTTTGCAATATTCCCTATTATTTTGAAGCGCATAAGCCTCCCACCTCCTTAATTCATTTTTTGCTGACCCGGCGGCTGATGCGTAAAAAAGACCTGAAAAAATTGATCGTGATTAGCAATGCGCTACAGGAAGAATACCGCCGGCTATTCCCTGAATTGCCAGCGGATAAAATCCTGGTATCCCCGGATGGCGCGGATATACCGGAAGAGGTTCCAGAAGGCGGCGAAGACTTCAGCTTGCCTGGGAGCAGGCCAACCATCGGCTACGTCGGCAGCCTTTACCCTGGCCGAGGCATAGAAATTATCCTTGGACTGGCTGAACAGATGCCCCAGTATGACTACCTGGTTGTCGGCGGTTCAGAGAAAGATGTCGAGCGATGGCGCAATTCCTGTATTTCCCAGGAAAACATTTGCTTCACCGGGCATGTCCCACCCGGGGAGCTCGCACGCTATTACCGCAAAATCGATATTGTTCTGGCGCCGTACCAAGAGAAAGTTGCCATATCCGGTGGCGGCGATACCGCCCGCTGGATGTCTCCGTTAAAGATTTTTGAATACATGGCCTACGGCAAGGCGATTATTGCCAGCGACCTTCCCGCTTTAAAAGAGGTTTTAACTCACGGATACAATGCTCTTCTCTGCCCGCCCGGCCGCCTCGAGGAGTGGGCTAGGGCCGTGCAGCTCCTGGCAGAGGATCAGAATTTGCGCCACCGGCTGGCGGCAAACGCTTTTTCCTGCCTGCAAGAAAAATATACCTGGGAAAAAAGAGCGGCTGCCATCATTAATTCGTTTTGATAAACTCTATCGCTTCGAAAGACCGGTGCCTGCAGTTGACTACACTGCCCGAAACAATATCGCTCAGATATCAGCCATCTTCCAAAATCTTGTGAAAATAGTCTTTCATCTCGAAACGAGTCTTATTTTCTACTTTGAACCGTTACATCCATTCAAAAGTTCTTGTTCCGGGCACTAAACTAAGATCAGGATCTTTTAAAACATTTTCGCGCCAAATTGTATATGTAATCAGGTTAAATACCATCCAGCTTGTTTCCCATCGCGGTTTTTTCACCAGATCATAAAATTTAGGATCCACAAAATCCGGGATAGGATGATCCTCAAAAAAATCTTTCAAGGGCCCTTCCGTGCAATACCGCGTGCGCGGTAAACCGGTGCCAAGCTTTTGCGCATCCACGGGATAACCGGGCAGCCTTTGTTTTAGCAAATCTTTTAAGATATGTTTTCTTCTACCGTCTTTCACATAGCGATATTGCCGCGGGATGGATAAAGAAATATTCAACAAGCTTTTAGCGGTAAAAGGTGTATACATTATTCTTCCGTAGCCATAGGCAAGCTGCCGCCACAAGCTGGTAGCATTATTAAATAGCAGGGCAAAAACTGCTTTTAGCTCCAGGTACTGATCAGCAGCCATATCTGCGGCAGGAAATAGGTCAGTCCTGTTTAAAACAAAAGCTATGCGGTTGTTAAGCCTTTCCTCCACCTTCTTATCCCCGATCAGCATTCGGATAGATGGCTGATCCGGAATTATATCGAGGGCCTTCGCATAAGCGTGAAAACCTTTTAATGCGGTCCTTATGCTTTTCTGCAAATCTGATTCAACAGTACCAAACAACGGCGATACGAATTCCCCGGTTAATAATGTTTTAAAGTTATGCTCAACACTGCGGGCAGCCACGCCAAAAAGAACTAATTGTGTGACCTGTGAAGGCTGGGCCAGGGTGCTGATATCGGATTGAAGAAGTTCCAAATAATCGCTTTCCCTGATGGAAAGCATGTGGTGCGTATTTTTCAACAATAAGCTGGCCCGCCTGGCATAGTTAACCTCTTCGCTAAATTCCGGGGAATCGATAGCCGTGCTCAGGGAAGGAAAAGCGGAGCCCAGGTAGGTATGTACCAGGGTAGAATCGATTCCTCCCGAAAGAAGGGTTGCTACCCCTTCTTCGCCCTCTAAACCATCGATCAGTCTCTTGAGAGTATGATCGACTTTTTCCCGTGCTTCTTCAACCGAAATCTGGTCTTTGCTTTCGGTAATTTTCTCTTCGATCTTATGGATAGATTCGCCCGTGCGCAAATTGAACTCGATCGATTCGCCCTGGCCTAGGCGGTAAATATTGGCCACATGAGTCTGGTTGCCGGGCATGTAGGGAAAAAGCAAATGATCAGCGAACTGGTCAAGGGTAACTTTACGGTCTTCAGGCTCCAGGCAGGCCAGGGCGTTGCGAAAATGATCTGTTATAACCAGCCCCCCGCTGGAGGAGTTGAGATAAAACAGCTCAAATTTCGAAGTGATATTTTTATATGCATAGATTGATTCTGCCCTGTTCTGCCTGATGTTTATTTTTATGATTGTAGCCTCTTCGGCGAGGCCAATCAGCTCTTGTAGCAAATATTTGCTGTATTTAAATTTATTGGCTTCAATGTGCCGTTTCATTTCTTGAACATTCAGGGCAGCAATAATCCAAATCCCGTCTGCTGCATGGATAATCTCTGCATCCGGGTTGGCAATTAAAATCGAGGCTCTGACTGGTTTAAGCACAGACACCCACCTCCCATAAATCTGCATAATACTTAATTAAACCGTTATTCAGTGATTTCCTTCTGCTTGACATGCCTGTTAATATAAGGCAGCCAGGGCTGCTCATCGAACAGGTCTATGATATTTCCGAGTTCCAGGCTCCGCTCCCCGAGAAAATAGTAAATAGCTTTGATTAACATTAAATCCTCTTCAGTATCAACCGTTATGCGCAAATCGGGGCGGAACAATTTGCCTGGGGCAGTCAGGTTGGCCTGAGTAAACAAATCAGTTCTATCTTTCATGAAAGGAGTAACATGCTCCCTTTCCCACGGCTGCTTCGCCATGAGGTGGGTTTTTTCCAAGGCATCAAAAGTGAAAACAGAGACATCAACCCCCCTGGGGTATGTTCTTTCGAGGGTGTTGGCGGCAAAATCCACCCCGCGCCTCTCCTTAAGGAGCACCACCTGGTCAATAATGTCCGGATCCACCAATGGACAGTCTGCGGTTATTCTGATGATATTTTCAGCTTTAAATTGTTTCGCCGCAAAATAATAGCGGGACAAAACATCTTTTTCGCTGCCGCGGAAACAGGCTGCTTCGTTTTCCCTGGCAATACTTACAACCTGGCTGTCCTCCGGAAGCTCGGTGGTTGCCACCACTACATCATCGACTTTCCTGGCCTTCGTGCACCTTTCAATAACATGGGATAGAATCGGTTTGCCTCCAACAGGCATCGCTACTTTTCCGGGCAGCCTGGTAGAGCCCATCCTGGCCTGGATAATTGCTACCGTTTGCGGCATATTTATACCTCCTCCTGATCGCTCACATCTAGATGGGACCAGGTCAGCAGCTCATCCTCTTCCAGGTCAACCCCTGCCTTTTTCCCGATCAGGAAAGGCAAATATCTGGGCTCGATGCCGCCACCCGGCCGTACCACTTTTAAATCTTCTGCAGTAAGCACAGATCCCCTGGAAATATGTTTTGCCGCATGAATGCTTCTTCTTCCCCTTGCGATTGTGGCCCTTTCGACAGTTGAAGGTTTTTTAAAACCGCTTCCGAGAGCCAATTCCAGGTTTCTGATCTGGCTGACATACTCCTTAAAATCATTTTTTTCCATGGCAAAACGGTGATCCGGACCTGACGCAGTACGGTTGTAGGTGATATGTTTTTCAATGACCACCGCTCCCAAAGCCACGGCTCCCAGGGCGCAAACATGGTCTAGGGTGTGATCGGACAACCCAACCGGTATGCCGGGAAATGCATTTTGAAGGGTGGCAATTGCTTTCAGATTCATTTCTTCGTAGCTGGCGGGATAGGAAGCGACACAGTGCAGCAATATTACTTTATCCGTGGAGAGCGCTTCCAAAGCTTGTTCAATCTCGCCAAGCGTAGATTTCCCCGTAGACAGAATTACTGGCAGATCAAAGCGGCCGAGGTGCTGCAATAGCTGCACATAAGTAATATCGCCCGAGGCCACCTTAAAAGCCGGCACACCCAGATCCTTTAAAAAATCAGCTGTATCGAGGTCAAACGGGGTGGACAGGAAATCCAATCCCTTGCATTTCGCATAATCAAAAAGCTCCTTGTGCCATTCCCTGGGAAGCTCATTTTGCTTGAATATTTCATACGCAGGATAATTGCGCGCGGCAATTTTGTCTGCGATAAAGCTTTGAAACTTGATGGCATCAGCACCTGCTTCATGGGCAATGTCGATTAGTTCGAAAGCAGCCTTCAAATTCCCATTATGATTGGAGCCCCCTTCCGCAATGATATAGACAGGGTTTGCTCCGCCTATTTGTCTGCCATTAATGGTAATGCTCATGATTAATCAACGCTCCCTTCCACCGCTGCCGCTATCTGCTTGCCGGCCATTTTTTTCATATCCTGCAAAGCCTGTCCCACATCCCAGCATGGGACAAAGCCCAGTTCCTCTTTGGCCTTGGAAATATCCATCAACCCCGATGCCCTGTCTTCATTTTGATTTTCAAGGTAAACGATCTTCCCCTCGTTTTTAAAAACCTGGTTGATTAAAATAGCCAGTTCTTTATAAGATACATTCGTACCCGGGCCGATATTGTAGACCCCGCTTTTTTCACCGTTTTTGATCGCACATTCAAGCGCCCTTACGGCGTCCTTGATATACAGGTATTCCCTCCTGCCTTCGCCGTTGCCGTAAATGGCTAGCTCCTTTTTATTTACGGCGCTGGCAATAAATTTCATGACCACGTGTTCCTTGCGCAGCCGATCGCCCCAGCCGATCACCGGTGCCAGCCTCAATGATTTTATTCTCAAGCCGAATCGACGGTTGTAATAATAGGCAATTTTTTCGGCTGCCAGTTTTGAAATGCCGTAAGGGGTTTCGGGGTGTGTATCCTGGGTTTCAACCCAGGGCTGCCGGTCGCTCTGGCCGTAAACAAGCACAGAGGAGAGGTTGACGATGTTGGTGATCTTTGCAATTCTACATGCTTCAAACACGTTGCGGCTTTGAACTATGTTTGCCATGACATATTCCTCGAAAACGTCCTGTTCATCCTTGCTTTCCCTTCGGGCAGCCAGGTGCAGCACGCAGTCGATACCATCAAGGCATTGAAGGAGGCTGTTTACGCTGTAATCTGTTGATCGGTAAGCAATCGACGTACCGCCGAAATTAATTGCAGTTAGCTCTTTTTCCCTCCCTAAAATGATGATGGTGTATCTGTTTTTATATTCGTTGATAAACCAGGAGCCGATAAAACCGCTGCCGCCGGTTATGGCTATCTTCATCATGCACAAAGTTCTCCTCAACTTTGATGAATAAAATGAGCGATGCGTTCCCGGCAACCGTTTACAGGCTTTACCAATTCTTCTTCGTCGTAATACCATTGAACACCCTGGTTTTTAATAACATCGAGATACTTTGCCTTCTTTACCCTCACCCCTGGTTTTTCTGTAACGAAGGTCAGTGTAAAGTATTTCGATGAAGCTCTAGGCTTTAATTGCACTTCGTGGCCGAGCAAATGCTGAAAAGCAGCTTCTAAAAGGTTGACTCCGCAAAACGCTTCGATTAGCTGCCATAGATGACAACCATCTAATCTTGGTGTAGCCTCAATCAATTTGGGCAGGCGATCCTTGAGCTTGATTTGGATATAAAGGGGGCCATTCTTTAAGGCAATTTTATCGACCAGCTCTTCGCAAAGCTGGTTAATGCGTGCACCGGTTTCCCGGTCTATCACCCTGGATGGTATCCTGTGGGCTTTCACTATGCCGGGATACTGGTCAAAAACGATGCGATCTGTAATCTGGGAAAAGGCGATTCGGCCTTCAACCAGGTAAAGATTGACCGATAGTTCAGGCCCTTCAATATATTCTTCAATAATTACCTTGCCCGCTGCTGAATGGCTTAATGATCGTTCAAAACATTCGGCAAGCTCCCGCCGGTTGTGTGCGACATTAAAGCCCCTTTGTCCCTGACTGTCTACCGGCTTGATTACACATGGAAATATATCCCAACAATTAAGATCAGCAGGGTTATTTGTCGCTAAAAAAGTTACATTGCCATCAAAATCGCTCCCCAAAAAGGACCTGAGCTGATCTTTATGATGACATAGATTTATCAAGGGCAAATCGGCAAAATAAGGAAGTCCAAGTTTCTTGCTTACCGAGGCGATAGTTGGCAGTGCCACTTCAGACCCGACGGAAAAAATTAGCGTAACCTTATTGTCCAGAGCATAGCGGTATACGTTTTCGGAATCCTTGATATCAATCTTGCAAAAACCATCGACTTTGACCATCTGAAGACCGTGTTCGCTATCTGCACAGGCAAAAACCTGATAATTCCTACTTTGGCAATAATTGATTGCATCTGCCTGGGGGCTGCCAATTCCCAGGATGAGAATTCTGGTATTCAACTAAAACCACCTCACTTTATTTTTTCCTTTAACCAAAATCAACAATAGTTTTCGCCACCCTGTCAGCACCAAATCCATCGACTAGGGTTTGACCCCTCTGGGCCATGCTAGCTCGCTGCTCATAATTACCGGCCAATAAAGTGATTGTTTGCCTCAAACTCTCCTGATCCAGCTGGCTAATCCAGCCCATATTGATGGTAACTCCAGATTCATGCAGCGCGGTGGCGTTTTGTTCTTGATTGTCGCTTAAAATATAAGTAATAAATGGCACGCCAAGGCAGCACAGTTCCCAAATCGTGCTGCCGCCTGCGGTAATGGCCAGGTCCGTTTCCCTGAGAAGGGAATACAGGCTGTCCCTGCTTTTAATGATTTCTAAATTCCCGTTGCCCCGGGCGGTGGTCTCATCACTATAGGGTCCCAGCACAACGGTGAAATAGTATGGCAAGTCCCGGAGCATCTCATATATGCTTAAGGCTAACCGGCTGTATTTGCCTCCTCCGAGCGTGATTAAAATATGTTCACAGTTTCTTCTGACTTCGTTTTTACGATGGCGGTACTCCTGCGGGAGCATGGCATACCTGGTTCCCAAAAGCAAAGTGGCGCCGGGCTTAACCTGTCCAGCGTATAAGTCTGGGGAAGCCCAGATGTTCTGGTTGATTGCAATGTCGGCTGCAGTTCGGTAATCGCTGCTCCACCCCAGGCATACCAGCGGGGCGCCCTTTGTATTGATTTTTATTTGATAATCATAATTAAAATTATATCCATCAAGAACAACGGCGCCCGGCAATTCATTTTCAATGATTCTATTTAAGAAAACACATTCTTCACCTGCAGAAAGTGAATTTATCATTATGACCTGGTGCTTTCGCTTCAAAACGATTGCTTTGCCACCCGGTTCATCCCCGGCCATGACAAATATAGATTTTACTTTATAATTTTTAAGCGCATCGGCCAGGGCTAGACAGCGCATCAGATGACCCAGGCCGATTTGGGGTGATGAATCCACCCGGAATAAGGCCTTAATCAATGCTGTTTTCCCCCATGAATTTATATGTCACTGACGGAATCCTGTATCTTAGCCCAATCCTCGCGCAGCAAGCCCATCACACCCACATCCTGGTACTTGCCTTTTGAAAATACCATCTGCCTTAGCTTGCCTTCCATTTTGAAACCAAGCTTAAGATTTTTCTTTACGATCGCTTCGTTCCAATCATAAAAAAAGGAAGTAATCCGGTTGAGATTTAGCTCATTGAAGGCATAATTAATTAGATATTTTGAAGCTTCTGTCGCATATCCTTTGCCCCAATAACTTTTTTCGCCAATCATCGTGTTTAGGATGGCGCTTCCATTTTTGTAATCGATGTATGACAAGCCAATCACACCGATCTCTTCTTCTGTTTCTTTTAGTACAATCATGAAGCTTTCCTGACGAGGATCCTGCGCATACTTTTCAAACCACTGCTCCTGCTGATAACTGTTAATGAATGTGGCGCTGAAGATATTTTCATGGACATGGGGCTGATTTCGCCAGTGCATGATTTTAAAAATGTCCTGTTTATCAATGCATCGCAAATACAATCTTTTACCGATTATCATTCAAGCTCAACCTCCCCTTTTTCTACCTAAAATTGATAGTAGGTTATCACCGGGCGTAATTTGCGCCTGGTAATCCTGGCCTCCCTCAAATTGAGACAGCCCTTGGTTTCAATTATAAGTAAATTGTGTCTGGCATCAAGATAATGGCGTTTATTTTGCAGAGCCTTTCTCAAAAGTTTTTTCGCCTCAAGTAAATCACCCTGTATGGCTAGCACAGCCGCAAGATTATTAAGAGCAGCTTCGTGAGCCGGCGCCAATTGTAAGGTCTGCCGGAAAGCTCCGGCTGCTTGATTCAATTCGCCCTTTTCATAATAATAAAGGGCTGCCCCAAAGTAACCGTCTGCAAACCGGGGACAATTTCTTATGATTTCCTGGCAAATTAGAAAACCCTCATCCCATTTCTCCAACCCGTAGTACACTGAAGCGATGTCTGTCTGGTTTTCTTCCCAAGGCAAATGGCGGCGCTCTATGGCTGCACGGATCTGGTCTGGACTATATTGGCTTAAAACGGCCTTTTGCCTTTCAAGCATTTTTTTTGCATCACGCGAAGCATTCAGGGGATGCCGCCTCACCCGCACCAGCGGAACATCCACATAAGCACCCCCCCCCGNNCACCAGGAGACCGGAATTCGCGCTGATCTGGTTGTGCACAAATTCATACCCTAATGTTTCCTCGGGCTGGAGCTGCTGCGAAGATAATATCCCCGGAAGCAATTTGCCCTCGCCATCAATAATTCTGTAGCTGCTGTAAGCTGCTACCACCTTCGCCTGCCATGATTTTTGCAGGTCATGGATCCTCCTGCACTCCATTTCAACCAACTCGGGTTCAAGGATGTCATCGTGGTCCATAAACAATATCCAGTCGCCCCTGGCTTCTGATACTCCTAAATTGCGTGCCGCCGCCGGACCCAGATTCCGGGGCTGCTGATAGAGGCGTATGGCGATGCCGAGCCGGGCGGCCAGCCGCTTGGTAAGCTCGCCTGTGTGATCGCTGCTGCAGTCATCAATTACGATAATTTCCAAAGGCGGATCTGTCTGGCGGACGAGGCTTTCAATTGCTGCAGGCAGGTATAATTCTGCGTTATAGGCCGGTATTACGGCTGAGATTAACATGAGCTTCTTTCCCCCTAGGCCTTATAGATGTCACTTTTTCAGTTTCTGCCTTCGCTAGGACGGGGAAAATGGGGATGCTGGGGCAGCTTTAAGTCAAATTCAATTATTTCAACTCAGGCCTGGCATCAAGAAAATTCATATATCGCTTGTATCATAGTATTTGCTCATTGCGCATTCGCTCAATGGCGCGCTTTACACCATGCCCATCAACTAAAGCCTTGCCGTTTTGCATGTTGATGCGGCGTTTACTTTCCCGCCATGCTACTGCCATCCCTGGGCAAGGGCAAGAGAGCGCATCAAGTGGCCTGTTCCTACCTGTGGTCCTGCGTCAGCTCGAATGATTAAAACCATTACTACAGCTATTTTTATAAAGCGTTTGCCTGCCACAACGATGGCAACTCGTTGACACTATCAATGACCGTCTGAATCTGTTGATCAGTCAAAGCAGGGTAAAGCGGTATGCTAAGGCATTGTCGATAGAACTGTTCCGCAAATGGATAATTAGCCGGATTGCATCCTAGTTTTTGGTAATAAGGGTGGCGGTAAACGGGAATATAGTGAACCTGGCATCCTACACCCCTGCTGTTCAAGTAGCTAACCGCTTTTCTTTTATCCAGACCTTTTTGCAGCCGGATAATGTATAAATGCCAGGCCGGCCTGGTAAAGGGAACAGTCGGCGGTATTTTTACCACCGGATTGTCGCGAAATGCATTGTTATATAGTTCGACGATTTCACTGCGCCTTGATAAAAACCGGTCCAGTTTCTTCAGCTGGCTCTCGCCAAGGGCGCATTGGATATCGGTCAAACGGTAATTATAGCCGAGAAGCTGCATTTCCTGGTGCCATGGGCCAACAGTTTTGTCAATTAGCTTTTGGGGGTCCCGGGTAATCCCGTGGGATCTGAACATGACCAGGCGGTCATAAAGCCGGGGATCATTGGTCACCACTGCCCCGCCTTCGCCAGTGGTAATATGTTTCACCGGGTGGAAGCTAAAAACCGTCAAATGTGCTGTTGAGCCTACCGGCCTCGTTTTGTAGCTTGCACCAAGGGCATGTGCCGCATCTTCCACCACGAGCAGATTGTATTTTTCAGCCAGCTGCATGATCGGATCGATATCTACCGGTATCCCGGCCATATCAACAGGGGCGATGATCCTAGTTTTTGAAGTTATGGCTGCCTCGATCTTGAAAATATCAATATGAAACGATTCCGGGGCAATATCGACAAATACGGGTTTTCCCCCCAGGTAAAGTGCGGCGTTGGCCGTGGCGGCAAATGTAATCGGTGTAGTGATGACCTCTTCGCCAGGTTTAAGCCCGGCTGCAAAGTAAGCGGCATGCAAAGCGGCGGTTCCCGAACTGAAAACCACCGCATACTTTGTCCCTGCCCTTTGGGCCAGCTTTTCTTCAAATTCCCGGCAGCACGGCCCCGTGGTTAAATAGTCTGAGCGCAATACCCTGACTACGGCCTCTATGTCATCTTCATCGATAAGCTGTTTTCCATAAGGAATGATCGAGTCCATATCAGAAACGCCCTTCCTGTTGAATTATATTTTATACTCTGGCAACGCACGGGCAAGCATCTCTGCAATCTCTTCCTTGCCAAGCCACCAGTTGTTCCGGTCGCTGCTGTAAATAAAACCTTCCGGCAGCGGCTTGCCCCCCTTGCAGTTTTCCCTTTTCCACCAAGGGAACTGGGGGGCGATCACATAATAATCATCAAATTCGAATGAACAGCGCGAGTCCTCTTCAGTAATCATCACTTCATGCAGCTTTTCTCCCGGCCTGATGCCGATAATTTCGATTTCACAATGGGGCGCGATGACCGCCGCCAGGTCGGTAATCCTGGTGCTGGNNCCAGGCTTTTGATTACAAATAGCACCCCTTGCTCCAGGGTGATCCAGAAACGGGTCATGCGGGTATCGGTAATGGTAATTTTGCCGCTCTCCCTCTGCTTGTAAAACAGCGGAATGACGCTGCCCCTGCTGCCGACAACATTGCCGTAGCGCACGACGCTAAAACCGGTTTTTTTGGCTCCGGCATATGAGTTGCCGGCAATAAAAAGCTTGTCCGAGCACAGTTTTGTTGCGCCATACAGATTGATGGGGTTTGCCGCCTTATCGGTGCTCAGTGCAATTACCTTCTGCACACCGCAATCGATGGCCGCTTCGATAATATTCTGGGCGCCGAGAACATTGGTTTTAATTACTTCAAAGGGATTATATTCCGCAGCGGGAATCTGCTTCAGCGCAGCCGCGTGGACAACTATATCTACACCTGCAAAAGCCCGGTAAAGGCGGTCCTTGTCGCGAATATCGCCGATAAAAAAGCGCAGCCTCCGATCATCATTGAACTTTTGCCTCATTTCATATTGTTTGAGCTCGTCACGGCTAAAAATGATCAGCTTTTCCGGCTGATAGCGCTGCAGGGCAATTTCCACGAATTTCTGGCCGAAAGAACCGGTGCCCCCTGTGATCAAGACTCTTTTCTGGTTAATTGCCACGATAGATCACCGCCCGTTTTGTGTGGAAAATGATCACTAAAGATATCTGCGAAATCGCTCACACCTTGTAATAGGAGCGATACCATTGGACAAAGCGGAGAATGCCTTCCTCAATGGTCGTATTTGGTTTAAAACCGGTATCCCTGGTCAGATCGTCAATATCGGCGTAGGTCTCAAGCACGTCCCCGGGCTGCAAGGGAAGAAATTCCTTGATCGCCTTTTTGCCCAGTGCTCTTTCCAGCAGTTCAATGAAATACATCAGGTCCACCGGCTTGTTGTTCCCGATATTGTAAATCCGGTAGGGGGCGTAGCTGCTTCCCGGGTCGGGCGATTCTCCGCTCCAGGAGGGGTCAGGTGCGGGGATGCGATCTATTAACCTTACCATTCCCTCTACGATATCGTCGATGTATGTAAAATCACGCTTCATCTTTCCGTAGTTAAATATTTTAAGCGGTTTTTCCTCCAGAATAGCCCGGGTAAAAAGGAATAAAGCCATATCGGGCCGCCCCCAGGGACCGTAAACGGTAAAAAAGCGCAAACCGGTGACCGGCAACCCGTAAAG
>LSQX01018467.1_pt2 | contig 12595 bp, 6 predicted proteins | sample 654561 | NCBI WGS metagenome assembly LSQX01 (sample SAMN04489861, study PRJNA283612) | anaerobic digester metagenome | isolation source: 4 biogas reactors fed with cattle manure at either 37C or 55C with and... | place: Denmark: Kongens Lyngby | collected 2014 | reverse complement strand
AACTCGCCACGTTGCACGTGCAACATCGCCTGGTAGGCGCGACCGATGGCAGAGACTCCTTCGGTGTCGAGCGTTCGCGCGAGTGCGAGCTCTTTGCCGGCCTTGTGCGCTTCATGCACGCGTCCGTGCAAGGCGAGCGTGCGCATGCGGCATGAGATCATGTGTTGGGTCACAGAGATTCCTTTGGCCTGCCAGTAGTCGTGCCAAAGATCAAACTCTGCGAGGGTGAAGTCGGGTTGCGCTCGCAATGCCGGGTTGAGAGAGAGCGCGTGTGACACTAACGCGTATTGGGTGCCGAAAGGCAAAGCATCGAGTCGACTCTCGTCAGATAAGACCGCTGATATTGCCGTGAGTGCTTCGTCGAGCGCCGATCGGTCGTTCACGAAGCTGGCAAGATCTGAGGCGCGCATCATCGCTTCCGCTGCGCGTTCAGTGTCTTCATGGTGCATGGCGGCAAGCGCAACCCGCAGCATGAATCGCAGGTCGCCCGATTGCCGCATTGCTCGCATTGCCTGCCAAGACCAATCGACTGGCACCTCGCGGCCTGCCTGCACGCCAAACTTGACCAGCCGCAGGCGGTTCGCTGTTGTGAGTGTGTCGTCTTCGGTGAGCAGCGCTTCGAAACACAAGTTGGCAAGTTCGGCTCGTCGCACGGGTGACATGTGGGCACGCAGAGCTTCTGTCAGTACGGGCAATTGTGTGGTGAGAAAGCTCATGCCTTCTGACGTGGTGCGCACCGTGAGTATCTGCCGTGCCATCAGCGCATTCACCGCACCAGCATCGAGCAAATGGTACAGCGCAGGCTCATGCATGGGCGTGGCGAACGCGACGGTCTCGAGTGTGCTGAGTTCGATGTCGCTGAGCTCTCCAAGTTGGGTGACAAAATCTACCGGCGGGTGATAGTCGGCCCGGCTTACCCAGGCCATGCGCCTTGCTCGACGCACTACGCCTCGCCGAATTGCAGCCAGCGCAAGAGTGGCTAGGGCATGCGGGTTGCCGCGGGTGCTTGCGTGCCAGTCGTTGCGTGTGTGATCTGCCACGTGGTCGACTTCGAAGAGTCGCGCAAGCAATGCACCGCACTCCTCTGCTGTGAGCGGAGCGACAGCAATTTGATGCACCGAAGGGTCTCTGATGAGCCGGTCTGCGGCACCGACGATCTGTGTGGCGGTGCACACGAATCGCAGTTGTCGATTGCGCACCAGCAGCTCAAGCACCGCGGTTGCGGCATATTCGTAGCGGTCGATGTGCAGGGCGAAGACGATAACTGACCTGCCTGCCGCGTGCGTAAGCAATGCGTCGAGCAGGTGTTCGGCCGTGTGCTGGGGTGTTGCAAGTGGCTGCGACAGGTGGCCTGCGGCCAGCAGGTCGTCAAAGTTCTCTGCAATGACTTCGTACACGGGTGCAGATGCGTCGGTCGTGAGTGTTTGCGCGGCAGATTGCGCAAGGTATGCCTTGCCGCAACCGGTTTCACCCACAAGCAGGGTGGTCGATCCTGGGCGCGCCAAACAATTCAATACTTGCTGCACGCGTACGTGAGAAATACTGAGAAACGCAACTCTAAGTGCAGGGGAGAGGTCTTCCCCTGGATCAGTTGTGTTCCTCTTGGTGAGGTCCACACTGTCCCCCTTCTATACATCCCCCTCGCTCATGGTCTCTCGGCTTGCATGATTACGCAAGCAAACCTGGGTGTTTTTTGCAGCATTGATACACATCTGTATCAAGAAAATTGCGTATTTTTCACGGATCCCCATAGTGCACGTCTCTACGTAGCCTGACCGCAGGCAAGACAACGAACGGGGACGTCATGTATTCGGCACGAGCGTTCGGAGTGCGGACTGCTGCACATTCGAACGGCTGGTCAGCAGCGAAGCCAGCAAAATTGCAATCGAATCGCTTTACACGTTGGGTGTATAAGATTGGCCGTCGCGCACGAGTGTGGGTGGCGGCTTCTTCTGTATTTGCACTTGTCGTCATGGGTGCGGCGCCGGCGGTGGCAGAAGATGCCGCGCCAGCCGAAACGCCCGTGGTCGAGAACGTGCAAGCTGAAGCTGCAGCGGCGCAGAGCGAAACACCAGTTGAGCCGCCAGCGCCCGCACCGGATCCCGAACCCGCCCCGCCGCCTCCCGCAGAAACCGAGGTAGTTGACGGCCAAGACTCTGGCAGCCCAGAGGAGCCGCAGGCGCCGCCCGCGGAACCAGACTCAGACCCATCAGCTGGGTCGCCAGACGCGCAGCAGCCCAACAGCGGTGACACGCTTGAAAGCGACACCCTTGAGTCGGCGCAGCTGAGCGCCCAAAATGAAGTCTTTGTGCCTGCGCCTGAACCGCCGTATCTGCACTGGCGAGTGGTCGACGCGAATGGGGTCGAGCAGCCACGAGCGACGGTGCTCGTGCAGGGCCCCAGCGAGGCAGCTCTCGACGATGAAGATGCTTGGGCGGGCACACTCGCTGGTAGCGTGCAAGACAACATCGGTGACCCCAGCTACGTCGGGGCTGACCTCGACCCGAGGCCGGGCTTCTTCACGGTGAAGGTGCTCACCGATGACACGGTGCCCACGAGCACACACGACATCGCAGCTGATGAGCACTTCCGGCTGCGCCCCGTCGCAGTCGCTGAGTCTACTGAGTTTCGGGTGGCAGACGACGCCGAATGGGTGTCGCTCGGCAGCGTGACTGACGCCCTCGCGGCACCTTTCGATTTGGTGCTTGCCGCAAGCGAAAAAGCCGATGTCGCCGCTGACGAGCTGGTGCCCGATCAATCTGCACAGTTGCTCGATGAGCCGCTCACCGAATATACGTTGAACGCGCTCGGCCCCGAGCTGACGATCGACCCCCCATATGTGTATTGGAACGCCATCGATCAGAACGACAATCTCGTCGCCGGTGCGACCTTCACCATCCAGGGGCCGCGGTCTGGTGGTGGCGGTGGCCAATGGAACAACAGCTCGACCGTGGTCGACTGTACGAGCGCACCGTGTTGGGGCATCGACCTCGACCCCGAAGCGGGCGAGTTCTTGGTCAAAGTGTTTGATGCGCACGTCATCAGGTCTGACAGACGTTACCGAGTGCAGCAGGTTGAGGCGCCAATGGGCCACGTGTTGACCGACACGACGTGGCATACGATCGCCGGCACGACAAACAACAGCCAGGACCCCGCTGCGGGGGCGTGGCAAGACGATACCTTCGGTTTTGATCCGTTCGTGATGACTGCGCTTGGGACGATTGGCACATACCAGTCGTCGCCCACCGACAACTCGAACCCAACGGGCTGGAACGCCGGTTCGCCGAACTCAGCGTGCAACGCCTGTGCGGTGAACGACTTCGAATCGCACTACGTGCAAAACGGCGCGACCTGGAACCTCGTCGCGACCTGGACCCGCTCGACACAAACCGGCAACATGGGGTGGAGCATCGAGTATACGAATGCGGCCGAGCGCTGGGGCGGCACCCCACAGGTGCCGCAGCCCGATCGAAGTAGCGGCGGCATGGTGGTCTTCATCACCAACGACAATGACGCCAGCTACACTGCGCAGATTTGCAGGTACACCAGTCAAAACAACTATCAGACTGGCGGTACTTGTACCCCGATCTCGCCGGTCCCGTTGACTAGAGACGGCGACACGATGACGCTCGACCTGCCACTGCCGGCGAATATTATCGGCGCTGCCGGCTGCCCCTCGACGCTGGGCTCGACAGGCTACCTGCGATCCTGGACAAGCGGCAACAAGAACCTGCAATCGTGGACCGCACCGGCGGCAGTGAACCCACCGTCGAGTTGTGGTACCACGTTGCTGAACATCACGAAGATGGGCGACCGCAACGGAGTCAACCTCATCTCGGGTGATTCGCTGACACAAGCTGCGCCATTGGAGGGCGCCACCTTCCATGCGTATGCCTCGACCTCGGGCACAAACTCCGTGCCGACCGGCCCCTCGCTCGGTTCGTGTGTCACGAATGCAACCGGCCGCTGCAGCATCGTCGTCTCGAACAACAACAATTCCAATGGCTTCTGGGTGGTCGAGACGATCGCTCCTGCAGGCTTCAGCGTGATGCCCGACTTGGGCACCGGGTCAATCAACAACGACAAGACGCTGACGCCGTACCGCTTCAAGGTAACTATTGGCAGTAATCTCTCGAGCAACTACACGCGAAACATCACCGCCGACAGAAACCAACCCAACACGGCGGTCAGCAACGCCTGGGTCAACGTGCGCAACAACCCGGGCTTTCCCGAGTATTGCGGGCTGACGATCGCGATGGTGTTCGACACCTCGGGCTCGATTGACTCGGGCGAGATGGACGACCTGATCGAAGCCGGTCAGTTCTTCGTTGGCAATGACGCCCTCGGCGGTACTCCCTCGAACGTGACTCTTTTCAGGTTCGCTTCGACAGCTTCGACGATGAACAACGGCACGCCGTACGATCTCTCGATCGCTGGCAGTGTGGCGGACAACACTGGGTACCTGGGTGCTGCTGCCAGAATCAACAGTGAATTGCCGAACCAAGGCGCAAATTACACGAACTGGGACGCGGCGCTGCAACTCGTCAAAGCAACTGCCGCCTACGACATGGTCATTTTCTTGACGGACGGCGACCCGACCACCTACGGCAGCGGCAGTGACACGAATACCAACGTGCAGTTCAGAATGGTCGAACAGGCGGTCATGTCGGCGAACGCGCTGAAGGCGTCTGCCGGTGTGGCACCCGGCTCACGCACGAAGATTGTGCCGATCGGCATCGGCCTGTCGGGCGGCTCTGACCAGAACCTTAAGGCGATCAGTGGGCCGGTGCTCGGAGACGACTACTTCTTGGCTGACAACTTCGAAGATCTGCAGACTCGTCTGGCTGATCTCGCCGTGAAGAACTGCGGCGGCACTTTGACCGTCGTCAAACGAACGGTGGACGCGTCAGATGTGTTGATTGCAGAGCCGGCCGGTGGGTGGACGTTCACGGCAGAGACCGATGGCGACTACATTCGCAGCGGAGCAACACTCGTTGATTCGCTCAGCCTGACAACGCCGACAGACCCGGCTCCCACCGGCGTGAACTTCGCGTTCGACCTTGAGCAGAACACATCGCTTCCCGTAAACGTGCTCGAGGGCGCCAAGGATGGCTGGACTCCGATCTCGGTTGACNGCGGTGATACTCCAGTGACCGGTACAGCGGAAGACTTCACGGTGACGGTGACTCGAAATGTTGCAGTCAGCTGCACGGTCACCAACCGCGAAGCACCCAAAGAGGCCTCGATCACGGCTTCGAAGGTGTGGGTGATCACCGACGCGGCTGGTGAGACGATTCGCACGGTGCATGAGCCGGGTGCGGTCGGCGACGACACCCTACCAACCGGTATCAGTGCCGTGCTGAACGCCACCGGCCCGGGCGCGGCGGGGGCGACCCCACTCGCATGGGGTGCCACGCGTGGCGGCTACACCCTGGGCAACCAGGTCACCATCACTGAGACGGTCACGATCGCGGCGAACCTACCCGGGTGCACCGTCACTGACCAGAAGCTCACGTCGGTCAATGGCACCGCTACCGATGTCTCGCTGAAAGACGGTGCGAGTCACCAGCTGACACTGGCAGCCCGCACCCCGGCGACGACGCCGGTCAACCTCAACGAGCTCGAAGTGACAAACACCATCAAGTGTGTGGCGAAACTGAGCCTGCTGAAGAACGTTGAGGGAGACGGCAGTGCAAGCCCGAGTGATTGGTCGTTGACGGCGACGGGGCCAGGATCGCCCGCCGCAGTCACCGGCGCCGACACGGTGCTGGCAGCGAACACCTTCGAGGTGTCGGCCGACAGTCCGTACGGGTTGGCCGAGGCGCAGACCGCGGTCGGTAGCCCGCTCGCCTACGTGCTCAAGAAAGTTGAACGATGCACCGCGCTGACCGGCACGACCTGTGCCACGTGGAGTGAAGTCGCAGACGTGTCTGCGGTGCAAGTGCCGCTCGGCGCACACGAGGTCTATCGCTTCGTGAACGCACCCGCGGCATCAGTGACGCTGCCACTCACCGGTGGGCTGAGCGCCGAGACCTTCGGTATCGCGGGCACAGGTGTCGCACTGATTGCGGCAGTGCTGGCCATCTTGTACTGGCGACGCGTTCGGTCGCAGACGGGGGTGCAATGACCGACATACGTGACAGTGACCAACAGGTTACGCAGGCAACTACAGATTTTCAGACAGTGCAGTGAAGCACGTTGAGAGAGGAAAAACAATGAATAACGAGAAGAGAGGGCGCGGCCTCAACAGGGCGCTCGCTCTCATGGGTGCCGCGGCACTCGCGCTCGCAGGCGTGGCGGCGACGAGCACAGCCGCCAGCGCAGCCGATCAAAATATCACCCCACCACAGGGTGGCGGTTCGATCGTCGTGCACAAACACGCCGGTACACCGGGCAGCGCTGGCAACGGCACCGAACTCACCGGCGCGGCGGCTGCAGCACTCGGCATGGGTATTGGTGATGTCGGCTTCACGATTCAGCGTGTGATGTACAACAATGTGCCCATTGACCTGTCAACGTCAGCTGGCTGGCAGCACATCTCAGACACACTGACCCCCGCACAGGTGCAAACCGGCAATTTCAGCCTTGACACTGCATCGCCTGAACAGTTCACAAGCCCGTCAGGTGTGACCACGTTCAGTGGCCTGCAAATGGGGCTCTACCTCGTGACAGAAACGACGCCACCCGCAAACGCGACGGTGACCGCTGACCCATTCTTGGTGACGGTGCCGCACGCGAACCCGGTTGATAAGTCGTGGATCTACAACGTGCACGTCTACCCCAAGAACCGTCTCGCAGACAACCCATCGAAGACGGTGAGCAACCCGGTCAGTCCCGACTACGTAGTGCAGGGCGAAACCGTGACCTGGACGCTGACAGTGCCGGTTCCGAGGCCACCCGTTGCTACAGGGGGCGATCCTCTGCCCAGCACCATCGAGAGCTTCGTGATTCAAGACATGCTGGACTCGCGGCTCACCTTTGTGCCGAGTTCGCTGAGCGTCACCCTTGGCGGCAGCGCAGTCAGCTACTTCACCGTGACGAACCCTGACCCCGACCCAGCCCCAGCTGGCAACAACAACACGCTGACCCTCGACTTCGAGGTGGTAGCCGAATCGGGTGACCGAAACGTGCAAACCGGTCAGATCTATGTGGTGACATTTGAGACGATCGTGACTGGTGCGGGTGAGATTCCGAACCACGCCATTCGAGTCGTGAACGGCGTCACCCAAGAAGTTGGTAGCGCTCAGGTGAACTTCGGCAAGCTGAAGGTCGTGAAGGTGCGACAGGGCACGACGCTTCCACTCTCAGGCGCACAGTTCGCGCTCTACAAGAGTGACATGTCAGGTGACCCGTTGCTCGGCCCCCTCACGACCACCTCAACCGGTGAAATCGTGTTTGACGCGATCGCCCTCGGTACTGGTACGGATAAGGAAGAGACGTTCTGCATCTTCGAGTCAGTGCCACCAACCGGCTACTCGGTTTCGGGCAACGGCTGGACGTGTGGCATCGAGCTCAAGGCTGCCGCACCAGACGCTACCGTGTCGGTGACCGTCGATAACCCACCGCGCACCACGCCAAACCTGCCGCTCACCGGCTCGTCTGGCACGGTCGCCTTCATGATCGGTGGCCTCAGCCTGCTGGCCATCGCAGCAGGCGCCGCAACGATGGTCTCACGCCGCAAGCACAACGCGGCAGGCGACCACTAACCGACCCGGCGGAGCCACCTCTTGGTGGCTCCGCCACCCTACGCCCTCCACCGGCACAGGGTGCGCCATCCATCAACTGCCCCCTCGCACCAAAAGGAACCTGTAATGAGTGCCTTTCCCCCCAACTCGACAGGCTCACGCGAGTACACCGCAGCTGACCCCCAATCGCGTACCCCCTCGGTGGAGGGCCCACACCGGTGGCGCCTGCCCAAGGGAGCGCTCGCAATCGCGGCGCTCGCCCTCGCAGGCGCCACCGTCTTTCTCTACCCATCGACCGCCTCGTGGCTGTCACAATACGATCAATCGAAAGTCGTCGTCGGTCTCGCCAAAGCCACCTACGAGGCCGGCCCCCAAAGCAGGCTCGACGCGCTCGCCGCAGCCGCAGCCTATAACCAGCTGCTCACCTCGCAGGCGACCCTGCCAGAGAATGCGCACAAGCCGGTCTCTGACACAGGCGCGGCGAGCGACGACCGCTATGAGACGCTGCTGCACGGCGACGTCAACGGGGCGATGGGGCGACTGCGCATCGACGCGATCGATGTCGACCTGCCCATCTACCACGGCACCGACGATGCGACGCTTGAAAAGGGGGTGGGGCACCTGCAGGGCACCTCACTGCCGGTGGGCGGCGCGAGCACCCACGCCGTGCTCACCGCCCACCGGGGGCTCGCAGAAGCCACGCTGTTCGACCGGCTTGACGAGCTCAAAAACGGCGATACATTTCAGCTCGAAGTGTTCGGTGAGGTGCTCAGCTACCGAGTCTTCGAAACGAAGGTCATTGAACCCGATGACACCGCGTCACTGTTTCCGCGCTTCGGCAAAGACCTGGTCACCCTCGTCACCTGCACCCCGCTCGGCATCAACAGTCACCGCATTCTGGTGACCGCAGAACGGGTCTTGCCCACCCCAATCGCCGACGTGCAACAGGCGGGCGTGAGCCCCGAGATTCCCGGCACGCCATGGTGGGCCATCGGGCTCGGCCTCACCGTGACGATGCTGACGCTCTACGTCTACCAGCAGGGCCGCGGGCGTGGGCCCGCCGTCACACCTCGTCAGCGTTCATGATGGTGTAGCTATACCCCTGTTCAGCCAAGAACCGCTGCCGATTCTGCGCAAAATCTTGATCGATCGTGTCGCGGGTGACGAGCGTGTAAAACGACGCCGTGAGCCCGTCAGATTTGGGGCGCAGCAGACGCCCCAAACGTTGCGCCTCTTCTTGCCGCGAACCGAACGACCCCGAAATCTGAATGGCGACCGAGGCATCGGGCAGATCGACCGAAAAGTTGGCGACCTTCGAAACGATCAACAGTTTCACCTCACCGCGTCGAAACGCCCCAAAGAGCTCTTCGCGCTCGTCGACCGGGGTTTGACCGGTGATGAGCGGGGCATCGAGCGCCTCGGCAAACGACTCGAGCTGGTCGATGTATTGGCCGATCACGAGCACGCTCTCGCCGGGGTGCTTCGCGACGATGCGTCTGGCGATCTGCTGCTTCGATGACGCGCTCGCGGCGATGCGGTAGCGGTCTTGATCCTCGGCCACCGAATATTCGTAGCGTTCGCTTTCAGGCAAATCGACCCGCACCTCGAAGCATGCGGCCGGAGCGATGAACCCCTGCGCCTCAATATCTTTCCACGGTGCGTCGTAGCGCTTCGGCCCGATGAGGCTGAACACATCGCCCTCGCGACCGTCTTCGCGCACGAGCGTCGCCGTGAGCCCGATGCGGCGGCGGGCCTGCAACTCGGCAGTCAGCTTGAAGACGGGGGCGGGCAACAGATGCACCTCGTCATAGACGATGAGCCCCCAGTCGTGCGCGTTGAGCAGCGAGAGGTGCGCGTATTCGCCGCGTCGTTTGCTGGTGAGAATCTGGTAGGTCGCGATCGTGACGGGGCCCACCTCTTTCACCTGGCCTGAGTACTCGGCGATGTCATCTTCGGTGAGCGTGGTGCGGCGCAGCAACTCGTCTCGCCATTGGCGTGCAGAGACAGTATTCGTGACGAGGATCAGGGTCTTTGCGCCCACCGCCGCCATCGCACCCGCGCCCACGATCGTCTTGCCCGCGCCACACGGCAGCACCACGACCCCCGAACCGCCTGCAGCGAACGCGTCGACCGCCTGCTGCTGGTAGTCGCGCAACTGCCACCCGTCTTGCAGCAGCTCGATGTCAAAGGGTTCACCCGGGGTGTACCCGGCGAGGTCTTCGGCCGGCCAGCCACGTGCGACCAACTGCTGCTTCAGTTCGCCCCGGGCCCACGCTTGCACCTCGTAGGAGTGGTCGTCGATCTTGTGCTCGAGCAGTGGCGCGATCTTCTTCGCGCTCGCCACCTCACGCAGAATAGAGGCGTCGTCTGAACGCAGCACAAGCGCGGTCAGGGGGTCAGCCGGGTCTTGCCGTTCGATGGTGAGCCGCCCGTAGCGACGCATAGTCTCGGTGATTTCGCTCGAAACCTGCGTGGGCACCGGAAATTTGGCGTAGCGATCGAGCGTGGCCACTATCTCTTCGGCGGTGTGGCCGGCGGCGCGGGCGTTCCAGAGGCCGAGCCTTGTGACACGGTAGGTGTGAATGTGCTCGGGGGCGCGCTCAAGCTCGGCGAACACGGCGAGTGCGTGACGTGCCTCTACGGCTTCGGGGTGCGCGACCTCGAGCAGGACGGTGTGGTCGCTTTGCACGATGAGGGGGCCAAGAGTCATAACGAACTAGTTTACGCCAGCCTCGTGAACGCTTGCCGTCGCTCGGCTGTCGCTCGTTCGTCGCTCGGCTGTCGCTCGTTCTTCGTGCTGCCCCGCACGTCATCCTGCGTGACTGTCAGTGAGTCGCAGGATCAAGCCTTCTCAACGGCGGTGATGGCACTCACCGGCAGTGTACGTTCGACCCCGGCGACCTGGTCAGTCGCCCTGAGTCTGCCGCCCCTCAATGACACCGGTAGCAGCTCAAAGACTCGTTCATCAGGCCCGGCGACCGCGGTGACTTGCACAGCGATCTTGTCACGTATCGCGAGTTCGAGACGACGCAACATATCTGCGTCATCGTCGTCTGCTTGTGCGGCGGTGAACACTCGGTCGACCATGGCTGCAAGTTCGTCGTTCAGACGTGAGCTGGTGTGCGCGTGGTCGGAAGTATTCTCTGCCTCGTTGAAGTGTGGTGCTTCTGGGTGATGCGGCAGTGCGCGGTGAGTGGTCGTGAACGTAGGCGTACTCGCCTGATGAGGTGAGGGTTCTCGATTCGTGTCAGATGCTTTACGTTCGAGATCACCAAGCAGATAGTCGAGCGGCTGCGGAACACCCGTGAGAGAGATGCGCTGCAAGAATTCTCGAATCTCGGCCGGAGTCAGACCTGCGCGTACCGCACGGTCGAGCGATGTTGCGCTCACACGCAGTGATGCCGCGGGGCCAAGATGTTCAGCGTCAGTGACGACGCTGAGTGCGGCTTCGTCAGCGGGTAAGAGCGGGCCGGGAACGATGATGCTGAGGTCGGGCTGTACATAGACACCTTCGACCGGGCCGGGAATGTCTTGGTGAGCCAGCGCGGTGGCTGCAGAGACCTCGTTACCGAGCAGGGCAAGGCCGGCAGGTGTCAGCTGGCCATGTACCGTGAGCCCCAAGTCTTCGACCGTGTCGGCAACTTGTTGCAACGACTCAAGCTCTGCGGCAGGCAAGAGCGGAAAGTCGTTGGGAGCATGCCGCACGACGAGGCCCAAATTGTTGCCATAACCAGCGAGATTGTGGCGTAAGCGGTCGGTGACGTGTGCAGCAGCGGTGGCCGCGAGCCCTACCCAGCGGTCAGCGTAGTCGAGCGTGAGCCACGCTGATGCTTGACGTGAAGTGACCAGGTGATCAGTGCCGTCATTCCAAGGCACTTCAGCGAGCAGCTGCGAGCCGCGCATGACGGTGATGAGACGTTCGGCAGCCTCAGGGTCACACTGCACTGCCTCTGCGAGGTCGCGAAGGCTCGCTGCTGAAAGCTTGCCTTTGCGGCCAAGCTTCGCAGAGCGGCGGGTCAGTAGTCGAAGCAGGTGTGCGGCACGGCGAACCGAGGTGAGGGCAGCCCCGTACCAGCCAGACGTGTCAGCGTCAGACGTTGTACCGGGCTCGGCAGGGCGTGGGGCAGTGAGTTCGACGCCTGAGAGCGCATTGGTGACCTCTGGTAGCAGTTCGGCTGATCCGGTGCGCGAATCAGTGCCGAGCAGCCCAGCCGTGAGCAATTGCTGCAACTCGGGTTCAGCGATCTGGTGGCCTGCGACGAGTGCATGCAGCGCCGCAAGTTCACCACGATGCGCAGACTGCAAGGCGCGGGTGATCGAATCTGGACGCAATAGCTCGATGGCGAGCCCAAGCGGGTCGTGAACCGACGCAGGTGAGAGCACTCGCCTGTGAGAGATCAGAGCTACGAGCGCATCGCGATCCATTGTCGCGATTGAAGACGCGAGCGCGAGTGCTCCAGTCACGGTCGGCCGTTACTGTTCTCTGCCGCGACGGCGAAAGTTGATACCTAGCAAGACCATGAGCAGCACGAACCCGATCGGAAGGCCCCAATACGAGATATAGGTGACGATGGTCCACAGCCCGTCGGCAAGAATCTCGCGGCCCGCCACCATCGCAACGATCAGCGTGGTCAGATAAGCAACTACTGCGATCACAATGATCGCAACCGTGGCGTAGGCGAGCACACGTTCAAGGGCTGAGTGCTTCTTCTGTTCAGACATCCTCTCCATTCTACGCATGTAGCCGGTGTGCGAGCTGGGGAAGGGAAGCTTCTCTTGTCAGCAAGTCGCCCAGCAGCGTGCCAGCTAAGATTGATTCGAACGAGGGGCGACTGGTCACTCAACTGTGCGGCGCACTTGCGCCTGAAAGGAACAGGTCATGCCCACCGGCAAGGTCAGGTTCTACGACG
>LSQX01358180.1_pt3 | contig 12596 bp, 8 predicted proteins | sample 654561 | NCBI WGS metagenome assembly LSQX01 (sample SAMN04489861, study PRJNA283612) | anaerobic digester metagenome | isolation source: 4 biogas reactors fed with cattle manure at either 37C or 55C with and... | place: Denmark: Kongens Lyngby | collected 2014 | reverse complement strand
ATTAATTAAAAAAAAAGCCTTTCCCGGTTTTGGGAAAGGCTTTAAAAATCTCCTGTAAGCATATAAAATTAACCTTCCCCGGCAGTACCGACGACAACCACTAGAAGGACAACGATATATGCATTAAATAACTTCATGATTTATCTTTAATATTTTTGCCAAATTAGCATTAACTAAAAAGATACAAGAACAAAAGTAAAAATTAAAATTAAAAAGTAAAGAGAATTGAAATTTATTTATCAATTATTATTTAAAAGTTAAATTTATCCCTGATAATAAGATAAGTATTAATTTTACGTTTTTTATATAGGGATTTTAAAAAAAACAGATATGCAATCAAGAAAAATAAAGATTTTTTGTATACTCCTTATGTCATTTTGTAATATTTTTACAATAACTGTTGCTCAGCAGTTAGATGAGGAGGAAAACTATCAGCATCTAATTGACCTTGGAATAGGTGTACTTGAAAGATATTTTTATAAAGATACCACCTGGCATGTTGTTCAGCCTGTAACAGGTGAATCTGTGACCGGGATGATCAATTTTATCAGGAAGCAGCCTTTAGACACAATTTTGGGAAATATACACGATGCTCTTGAAGAGCCCGGCAAGCAATTTGTTTACAGGTTGCCCGAATATGTTTCCGATAGTTTGTCTGTTTCCGGCTATTATCCCTTTACCATGCTTAATCACGATCTTGATCAGCTTCAAAGCAGATTGAGGCATAAATTTTTGGAAGATGAGATAACTGTGCCACTTCATATGGTGACAGGTATAGAAGAGAAGGCAGGGGTTATTCCGCCGGGGCAAGGTAAGTTATTGTTTGACAAGAAGTTATTTACACTTCCCGATAGTCTTAAATCATTTGAGGTTATTCCCGACTCATTATTGGGGTCACCTTTGGATTTTATGCGTTTGCAAAAACTTGACAGTTTAAGAGAGGTATTTATTGAGCAAAAAAGAGTGGAGTATAACGATTCGGTTATATGGGCATATCGTGATTCGATAATTGAGAATTACAGGCAGAAAATGTTTGAGCAGGAGTATGATTTAACCAAGAATTATCTGATTGACTCCATAAGTATCAATAATTACAATGTTCTTAAGAATTATAATGACTCTGTTGTATCAGCAGTTAACGATTCAATAGCAATTATCATTGAAAAACTTGCAGAATACTCAGATTTTATTGATACTACCCGTATTTATATGACAAATCTTGTTGGAGATGAATCATCTATTTTATTAAATAACCGGAATCAATATTTTTCCAGGGTATGGTTAAAAAATGAGCAGAATGATTCATTGCGGGTGGCTGTGAAAAATCTGAACAATCGTTATATTCAGATGCTTATTGACGATGGTGTTACTATCAGCCGGTTTAAACCCAAACAGACAAAAGAGTTTGACTTTACATCCCTTAACAGGGCAGTGTCGGGCTTAACAGGAGTAGATGCAAAATACAGGGTTCTTACTCCCTGGCGAATCGGAGGGGATGGAACCGTCGGATTTTCTCAAACTTATCTTGAAAACTGGAAAAAGGGTGGGGAGAGCGCACTCTCTTTGTTGATCATATTAAAGGGATTTGCCAATTATTCCAGCGGTGACAATAAAGTGAAATGGGAAAATTCAGGAGAGATCAGGAATGGATGGATAAGGCCGGGGGGGTCTGAAGCTGAACTTCAGAAGAATGATGATAAATTTGAGATAACCTCCAGGTTTGGATTAAGTGCCTTTAAAAAGTGGTATTATAGTTCTGAGCTCAACTATGAAACTCAGTTTTTTAACGGTTATAAATATCCCAAATCAATTAATCCCGACCCTATATCTGCATTTATGGCTCCGGCACGTACTTTTTTTAAAATAGGTCTTGATTATAAACCCAATAAAGATTTCTCACTATTTATTTCACCATTGACACTTAAAAATGTCTTTGTTAAAGATACGGTAAAGATTGATCAGACAAATTTTGGAATTGCTCCCGACAAGAGAGGCTTTTGGGAGCCCGGTTTAAATGCAGACCTCAGGTTAAGGAAGGATATTACTTCTGATATTTCTTATGAAACTAAATATAAAATGTTTATAAACTATAAGCAACCATTTGGAAATCTTGATATCAACTGGGAAAATATGGTAGTAATGCAGCTTACGGATCATATAAATTTGAGGGTGATGATTCATCTTATTTATGACGAAGATGTATTGTTCCCGATTTATGATGCAAATGATGTTAAGATTGGCGAAAAACCAAAACTGCAGTTAAGAGAGTTTATAAATGTCGGATTTACTTATAAAATAAACAAACAGGTTACCCGTACGAGAATAAAAGATTGATTATATATAAAAAGCGGTAATTACAAGGGCTCCGTATATAATGCTGGCAATTCCGTTCATGGTAAAAAATGCAACGTTTACTTTACTTAAATCGTTTGATTTTACAAGAGTATGCTGGTAAATGAGCAGACTCACAAAAATAAAAACAGCACTCCAGTGAAGCCAGTTGCCTGCAACAGCTATTGCTACTCCTATTATGAATATTGCTGAAAAACCATGGATGATTTTTGCAATGAGCAAAGCATGTTGTTTACCGATGAGGGCAGGAATAGATTTTAAGTTTTGTCCGTTATCAAAATCTTCGTCCTGCAATGCATATATTATATCAAAACCACTTACCCAGAAAAAAACTGCCAGTGCCAGAAACAGGGGAGGCCGGTCGAAGGTGCCTGTCACTGCAAGATATGCCCCGACAGGAGCAATTGCCAGCCCCATGCTCAAAACAAAGTGGCATAAGGCAGTAAATCTTTTGGTATAGCTGTAAAATAAGATTACAAAAAGGGCAACAGGCGACAGATAAAAGCAGAGTGGATTGATAAACCATGTAGTTGAAATAAACAGAACTGAGTTAATTATTACAAACGCTAACACGGAGCGTGCTTTTAATATTCCTGATGGTATTTCACGAAGGGCAGTGCGCGGATTAAGCTTGTCGAAATGCCTGTCAAGGTAACGGTTAAAGCTCATGGCAGCATTACGGGCAAAGACCATACATAATAATATCAATCCCAATAAAGCCGGATCAAATTCATAGTTGTTATATTTGATTGCCAGAAAAAAACCTATCAGTGCAAACGGTAATGCAAAAATTGTATGTTCAAATTTCACCAACCGTATATAATTTTGCATAGAGCTCATCTCTTTTAAATTTATTAAGTTGCAAATAAATTCAAAACAAATATAAATAACAACTATTATAATGCTATTTAATGATCTCTTTTGAAACGGAAAATTGAAAGCCGGTGTTGTGTCGTATCATATTCCCATAGTCCAATCCTATTGCAGTGCTGAGTTTAACCGGCAGACGATCAGATGAGTATCCTACCTTAAAAATAGCTGACAGCTGCTTGTTCGGTTTATCATACGGCTTAGAATATTTGCCTAAGTGGTGTATATATGTAATCTTACTTTCCCATATCAAGTTGTTACCTAAAATACCTGATATCCCCATGTGATGTGCATAAAACCGGTTAGATCGTATATTGGTAACTATATCCTCTTCTGTAACGACAGGGAAGAACAGGGGAGATCCCAGCAGCCTCCGGTGGTATGTAAATCCTGATTTATAGACATCGTGTAAAAAGTAGTTGTCAAACTCTTTCATTTTCCATTTTTCGGACGACTCATCCCAAAAATATAGAGAATCGCAGATACTCTGCTGACGGGTATTTGTAAATTCGTAATTAACGGCAGTCAGAAATTTTTGATCTTTTAGTTTTATGAATATACCTATAAGATTGTCCGGCCAGTTGCGAAGATTAACTCCTGAAAGGTCTTCAAAAAGATGGTTAATATAGAATGCGGATTCTATGGATTTAAATTTTTTACTTATTTCCAAGGTATAGGCACCCAAGTGATTACCTGCAACATTTAGCTGATCGGTTAAAGGGAAAGATTCATCACCCGATGCTCCTGTAATATATCGAAGATAAGCTTTGAAGCTTTTTGGCATTTTGCCGATTTTGTCATTTCCCGATACTCCTCCCCACATTACATAATGATCAATGCCAAGATGCAGATCCATCGATCGGGTAGCTGATATTTTTAAAAAAAAGGACTTATGGTGAAGATGGGTGTTTTTAACATATCTTTTATCATTTAACATACCTTCATCATACTCACATTTAAAGAATGCAAAACTATTCAATAAAGGCAATGGTTTATAATCTTTTGTTGCTATGCGGATCATTGGATATGGTCTTGCATTAACGCTTCTCACCACATTACCGTTTGTGGTTGACAATCCGGAGTAACGTATCGGGTCATGGAACATGCCTGCCGCAATTTCCCAGCCTTTTAATGAGGCTCCTGTATATGCTTGGTTTAATTGATAATAGCTGTTGCTGCTTAAACCTGCCACAAAATCACCGCCCCACTTAAAGTTTAAACCGGGTTCCTTCTCTTCCGAATAACTTTTTTTTACCGATAAAACTGACAGGTTTAAAAATTTTTGTCCGGAAAGAATCCTGCCATATTGATTGGCAGAAAACCATANNTCGATAAGTATGAAGAGTTGGAAAATAAAAGCTCAATAGGGGACTGAGCTTTAACCGAGCATAAAAAAAATGCAAAGATTGGTGTTAATAAATATTTATACATTATATAATAATTTGATAAAACCTGTCAATTAGGTTTTTATTCTATTCGACAGATTTTGATTAATAGTTGGTTTTTCAATTTATTATAAACACCGACACCGGGATAAATCAATAATTTATTATTGCATCAAGGCATCGTTTAGCTGTTTGTCCATCCCACAGATCAGGCCTTCGGGGTACTTTTCCTGTCAGCAGGGCTTTTTTATACTCTTTTCTTATTTTTTTAATCTTATTACCGGTCAATACACTTGCACCTCCATATTTTTTCAATGTAATTGGTCTTTCCGTATTCCGGCGCAGGGTAAGGCATGGAGTTCCAAGTACACAGCACTCCTCCTGAAGCCCTCCGCTGTCGGTCATTACTAATGTTGCTTCCATATTCAGCTTCAACATTTCATGATATCCCACAGGGTGCAATAGCACCATATTCTGCTTTTTTACTGCCTTTTCCCATAGATCGAATTTCTTAAGCATTTTTTCGGTTCTTGGATGGAGAGGCCATATAACAGGCATGTCTGAGGCAACTTCAGTTATTAAGAAGTCCAGAATCGGCTCTAATATCTCTTTATGATCAACATTTGACGGACGGTGCATTGTAACTACGGTAAACAGCGGGCTGTTTTTGCGGATGCCACTATTTATCTCTGCCGGAATTTTTATTATTTTGTTGCCTGTCAGTCTGTTTTCATTTATAATTTCTTCAACTGACAATTTTGAAGCAGTTTGCCTGTTAGCCTCTAAGGTGTCTATCATTATATTGCCGACAAATTTGATATTTTTTTCAGGCACTCCTTCATTAAGCAGGTTTTTTACGGAAAGTCTGTCGGGTGTAAGCAACAGATCGCTGATACGGTCGGTTACCAGCCTGTTAATCTCTTCAGGCATACTCATATCGTTACTTCTAAGCCCTGCTTCTATATGGCAAACTTTCACATTTAATTTTTTAGCGGTTACAGAGCATGCAAGTGTGGCATTTACATCGCCTACAACCACTACCCAGTCGGGTTTTTCCCTTAAAATTATCTTTTCGAAAAATATCATTGTAGTTCCAACCTGCTTGGCATGTGATCCTGAACCTACTTCAAGGTTGATGTCGGGATCAGGTATATTCAGCCGTTTAAAAAAAGATTCTGACATCCTTATGTCGTAATGTTGCCCTGTATGAAGTAATGTGTGTTTTATCCGGTTTTCGGGGTTATTATTGTTATATAAGTTGATTGCATTTATAAATGGTGCAATTTTCATAAAATTTGGTCTTGCACCAACTACAGAAAGAATATTTATATGTTTAATTTTTTTAGAGTTTGTAAACATTATCATCAGGGTCTTTAATCATATTCCTCATATCTACTATCAAAGCTGAATTTTTTCTTATAAAATTTACATCGAAAATATTGTGGTTAGTTGTAAGTACTACACAATCTGCCGAAAGCAGTTCTGATTTTGTAAGGGGCATTGATTTAAGATTAAGGCCACCATGCAAATTATGTCCTTTTGTCATTATTTCGGGGATATAGGGATCATGGTATGCAACAGTGCCGCCTTTGTGCTTTACTATATCCATAATTTCAAGAGCCGGAGATTCGCGGTCATCATTGATATCCGGTTTATATGCAACTCCCAGGAACAGAATTTTGCTGCCGTTAACAGATTTTTTATGCCGGTTTAGCGCAGTTGCAATTTTAATATACATATAATGCGGCATTCGCATGTTTATATGTCCGGCAGTATTGATCATACTTAGGTCAAAGCTGAATTTTTTGGCAATATATTCAAGATAGAAAGGATCCAGCGGGATACAGTGCCCTCCAATCCCGGGACCGGGATAAAAAGGTTGAAACCCGAAAGGCTTGGTAGACGCTGCTTCTATCACTTCCCATATATTGATATCCATTTTTCCCGCAAGAAGTGCAAGCTCATTTATCAGGCTTATATTTACGAGGCGGTAGGTATTTTCAAGGATTTTTACCATTTCAGCTACTCTTGGCGAACTAACTGTATGAATTTTATCAATTGCTTTTGAATAGAGAGCTTTTCCTATTGTAAGACCCTCTTCAGTCATTGCGCCTATAACTTTTGGAGTATTTTTAGTATGGAATTTTTTATTTCCCGGATCTACTCTTTCGGGAGAGTATGCAAGCCAAAAGTCTTTGCCATGTTTCAGTTTGCTTTTCTTTTCTGTCAGCGGAAGAATAAAATCTTCTGTCGTTGTTGGATAAGTAGTGCTTTCAAGACATATAAAGGTTCCCCTTTTCATATAACGTCCAATATCGGTACATGCACTTTTTATATGGCTCATATCAGGCTTTTTGAAGATATCCAAAGGGGTGGGGACACAAATAAGCACCGCATCGCACTCATTTATTTTTGAAAAGTCGGATGTGGCAACAAGAGACACATTGCTTACAACGTCTCGCAGCACCGCGTCTCTGATATCTTTGATATAGTTTTCACCTTTATTTATTTTTTTTGTTTTTTGAGGGTCTTTATCAAATCCTATTACTTTTACTCCTGCTTCGGCAAAGTTTACTGCCAGGGGCAGTCCGACATACCCTAATCCTATAACGCCAACAATTTCCGAGTTGGTTTCAATTTTTTCAATTAGTATTTTTGAATAATTCATTTTGTTGATATTAATGATGGTTTTGTTTGCCGGCATAAATTATTAAAATGCCCAAATATGCGGGATTGTATATACACTGATTATAAAGGCGATCAGTTGCATTAAAGTTCCTATCCGGAGGAAATCAAGATGAGAATATTTACCAAAAGCCTTTATTATTAAATTTGAACGATATCCTCCGGTAGTCATAAAGCTGGATGCACCTGCAATTGCTATTGCAATAAAAAAGGGATATGGCCTTACTTCTAACAGTTGAGCAGCCATAACGGCTACCGGAAAAACAAGAGCTACGGCAGCATTATTGGTAACTATCTCTGTCAGAATCGTTGTTGTCAGATATATTACGGCAAGTGCTCCTGCAGGGCCCATGGATTTTACAATATTTACGGCATCTTCTGCATAAGCACCGGCTATGCCCGAATTTTGAATCCCTTTGCTTATTGCAAATGCTGAAGCAATGGATATTATTGTGTCCCAGCTGACAGACCTGGTATAGGTCTCTTGTGGCAATATTTTCAGCCATACCAGCAGCATAGCTGCAATCGACACATAGACGAATATATTAAGTTGTAATCCAAAACTATAGGCAACGATTTCATTTATTACAATTCCCAATACCATCGCTGTGAGGATTATAAGTGCTGTCCAGCGTTGCCAGGAACTTTTTTTAAAATAATGGTCTCTTACATAGTTCACCAAATAAAACATAGAAGAATTTCCCCAGTAGTTGATAAATTTTTCAGTGGCAAGTAACACCACATTGTCGCCTACCCGCAATTTCAGGTTACTTATATTGGTTGCTAAGGGTTCTCCGTTGCGGTGAATTGCCAGTACAACAGCATCAAAATGTTTAAAAAAATCATACTCTTTCATTGTTTTGCCCAGCCCGTTAAACTGTGGGGAAAGAACAACTTCATACTGCTTCAGATTTTCCGGTTTTTCATGCTTTAAATCATCAATATTTTTGATTTTTACCTCTGTATGAGCAAGGAGGTATTTAAGGCTGTTGGCATCTCCTCTTACAAATATTTCATCATCCTTTTGCAATTTTATCGGGGTTTCATCCGGGCGCAGGATCCTGTTTTGCCTTTCAACAGAATGTACAGTCTGATTTGTCAGCCCGGGTATTTTATTACCATCAAGTATTGATCCCGTCAGGCGGCTCCCGGCTTTCAGCACAAGGTTGTAATAGTAATCTTTTATTTCGGTGCTGATTTTTTCAGGTTTTATTTTTTCTCCCGGGAGAAGGGCATTTCCAAAGACAGCCATATATATAAACCCTACAACCGAAATTATTCCCCCCACCTTTGCAAGTTCAAATAGATGCAGCCCCCTGAATCCGTTTTCAAGCATGAGACCGTGCACAACAAGGTTTGAAGAGGTGCCTATCAATGAGCACATACCACCAAAAATTGCAGCATAAGAGAGTGGTATAAGGAATTTTTTATATGATATTTTCAATCCGTCTGCCCAACGTATCAGAATAGGGGAAAAGTTAACAACTATAGGCAGGTTGTTAAGGAATGCCGATAATACAGAAACCGGTACCATAATACGCGGTAACATATAAAACATCGGATGTTTTTTTCGTGGCAGATACTCCTGAGCCAGCCTTGTGATCAGTCCTGATTGTTTAATTCCTTCATTAATCCAGAATAGTAATACAATCATTACCACTCCATTGTTTGAAAACCCTGCAATAAATTCTTTGGCAGAGATAACATTGGTTGCCAAAAATATTGCTGCAGCACTGAACAGAATAAGCCCGGGTCTCATTGCTTTAATAAGAAAAGCAACAATTAAAAATAGCAGAGCTGTTATTACTACCCAGGATTGAAAGGTCATATTTTAAAGATAAACTGTAAAAATAATCTATTTTTTTATTGCAACAGCTTCAATTTCCACTAATACGCCAAGGGGCAACTCTTTAACTGCATATGCAGCCCTTGCCGGTGGGTTTTCATTAAAGAAGCCGCCATAAATCCCGTTCATCTCCTTAAAGTATGTCATGTCGCTCAGCATACAAGTTGATTTAATTATATCGGAAAAGTTGAAGCCGGCTTCATTTAAGATTGCTTCAATATTTTGCATGACCTGTAAAGTCTGCTCCCTGATCCCGCCTTCAACCACTTTGCCTGTTTTTGGATTTATGGGTACCTGCCCTGAAATAAATAACATACCATTTGCTTCCACTGCCTGGCTGTACGGGCCTATAGCTTTTGGGGCTTTGTCAGTTGCAATAATTCGTTTCATCTGATTAAAATTTAATTTTTTTAAAAGTTGTCATAGTGACTTTGTCTTTTTTGTAGTTTAAGGTCTTTCAGCATAGATGATTTGGCATTTATGGTGAAGCTGTAACTTTTCATATATCCAAAAGGTACAAAATTGAATGACATCTGCCAGCAGTGGAGGTCGCGATTTACATTTATGGTAGTAAATGAGAACTCCCGGGCCATAATGTCAAAGTTGGTGTTCATACTTATTCTCCATTTGTCCGTAAGATTCATATTGCCCCTGAAGCCTGCTGTTTGAGAGATTTTTCCTTTCCTCCCCGGTCTGGTCGGCCCGGCATAAGTAAAATTATAATCGACACCAAAATCCCACGGAATATTAAAGTCTGCATAATTAGAGTAGTCTCCCGGCAATACCCGGTCATTTTCAATCAGCTCTTTATTAGTTTGCGCCTCTTTTTCTCCTTTTTTTGATTTGAAATTTAGCCCAAACGACAGATTTGCGCGAGTCAGGCGCCCCAGTTTGGCTAATCCTTTCTTTTCATTCCAGGCATATTTATGTATTCTTATTCCGTTGTCATCTGTCATATAGGGATCAACCACTCCTCCCATATTGATATTGACACCGGCAACGGTTGTTCTTGCCCTGATATTGACAGGAGCAAGGTTAAGAGAGTCGGCAATAAGGTTATAGGATGTTCCAAAGCTCAGATTGTCAACTAATTTAACTTTTTTATATTTTGTGGGTGAATCTGTTTTTGTGGTATCGTTTACATCTAAAACTTTCATCTCTATATTATTATTCAGAGAAAATGAAATTGCTCCGGAAGCTCCCCTTCCGGGAGATCCGCCATAAATTCCACCGGTATTGACATCAAAATATTCAATACGTCCTGTTGTATCAACCTGTACAGGTTGCCAATAACCAAAACGCGCTGCACCAAAATCAGGCCGGTAGCTGATTCCGAATGAGGGGGTCATCTTATGCCTGATGCCTTTTATTTTTGAAGCTGAATTTAAAGGCATAAACATTCCATAAATATTAGTTGATGCTCCTAAGCTGTATGAATAGTCGTATACTCTGTTGAAGCCGGGTATTGTATCAATCTTTACATGACTCAATCTGCCGTACTCATCGTGGTATTGCTCCTCTTCACTATATGAGCGTTTAAATTTTTTAAAATACCATTTTTCATTGTAAGTAAAACCCGGGCTGACATTAATATAATTGAACAGGTTGAAATTTGGTAATGAGATAGGTATATTATGCTTTATTCCATTTTTCCAGTCACGTGCAAATGATTGTTTTAAGATTTCTGACTCATGTGCAGTTATTGTGTTTCTTAAATTCCCGGTATAGTTTAATCCAAATTTTTCGTACCATTTGAGCTGTCCCGTTCTGTTCTTTTTTTGCAGGGGATAAAATTTTGCCATATTGAAGGTCATTTCCGGCATCGATAAAGTTAATGAAGAGTCGGTTGAGTTTTGCGAATGTCTGAGATTAACAGACAAGTTGAAAGGGGTATTTTCAAATTTTTTGGTAAATGAGATACTTGATGACTTTTGAGTTCTGAGGTAATTTTCGGCAGAGTATGAATTTTGTTTGTCATATCCGCTCGACGACAGGTTGACACTTGCAGAAAAAGTCTGATGCGGATTTGCCTTAGGATCCTGGCTATGGTTCCATGTCACTGCAAACTGAGGTGTGCTTGTATAATAATCAAGGTCGCGTTCTCCATAAACATTTACTGCATATCTCAAGTCAAATCCGCCATTGAATTTATATCTCTTCCGGTAGTTACTATGTAATTTTCCTGCCCAGGAGCCTTTTGAGTATATATCACCTCTCAGGGCCAGGTCAAAATATTCTCCTGCCGCCCAGTAGTATCCGCCATCTCTAAGAAAGAATCCTCTGTTAGTTTCTTCACCATAAGAGGGGATGAGTATTCCTGATGAATAGGTAGGAGTGTTAGGGAAATATCCAAATGGCAAAAAAGGGAAATATATTGGAAAATCTTCCAGTACCATATATGCAGGCCCTGTTATTATTTTATTTTTTGAAATAACCTTTGCTTTAGTCATATGGAGATAAAAATGGGGATGCTCCGCATCGCATGTTGTATATTTTCCTTTTTCTAATATAAAGGCATCTTTTGAAATCTTTTTTGTAAGCCTGCTATGGACAAACCCTTCGCCTTGCTCTGTAACAACATCAGTAATAATGCCTTTTTCCGACTCAAAATTATATCTTAGAGTGTTTGACTCGAACTCTTCTGAACCATCTTTAAATACAGGCTTCTGAACCAGCACATCTGTCGAATCTTTTATCCCTTCAGCGTACACCTCTTTTGTTTCTAAGTCAAGCTCAATGAAGTAAGCTGTAAGTTCAATATTCTGGTATGTAACTTTCGAATTATTAAAAAGGAATACTTTTTGCCCGTCAAGTGATATTATGATTGAATCTTCAGCTGTGTATTCAATAGGAGCCTCTAAAACCGGAGCTTTTTCTGAAATAATCGTCAAAGAGTCAGTAACAAGTGTGTCGGATGCCGTTGCAGGTTCCGAAATAAAAGTATCTTTTTCCTGCGTATATATATCAGGTGTGTAAGTCTGCTGTTTTCTTAATTCTTCCTGCTCATTTTTGTTAACCTGGCATATTGATAATACCGGCAGAAACAGAAGAAAGTATGTAAATAATAATTTGTGCACAATTGTTTCTGAATTATACGCTTTATCTGTGGCTCGATGTGCAAAAATATAAATAAGGGCTATACTAAAGCCTTAAGTGGCGCAAATTAATATTAAAAATTGGAAAATGATTTTAATAGTGTATTTTAAAATTTGAATAATTATTTTTGTACTGATTGGAAAATTCGAATAATTGACGGCTAACTATTTTTATTGACAACAAAATTGTTACCTTGCTATTTGAAAAATCATTAAAAGTAAACAGAAGAAACGTGCATCCCGGTTTTAATCAGATGAAACTCCCATAAGGGATGACGTTAATTTTTAAGGAACCCTCATAAAAGTGGTTTTTTGTTTGCAGAAAAAAAGCAGGTGGGGTTTAAGGGGTAACACCCCTTTATA
>LSQX01121405.1_pt1 | contig 12596 bp, 6 predicted proteins | sample 654561 | NCBI WGS metagenome assembly LSQX01 (sample SAMN04489861, study PRJNA283612) | anaerobic digester metagenome | isolation source: 4 biogas reactors fed with cattle manure at either 37C or 55C with and... | place: Denmark: Kongens Lyngby | collected 2014 | reverse complement strand
ATGAACCATGAACGATGAACCATGAACATCAAACGCTTGGATGTAAACTGTAGATCAAGAACCATGTAATTGCTGCTTTTTGTTTTATTACCGAAATTCATATATCTTTGTTTGAACAGTTCATTTCTTTATTTATACTTATTGTATTGACAGATAGAATCAAGATAGGCAATCAATTTCTTCGGGAATTAATCCCCGGGCTGTTGCCATGTGTTGTGATGTTCTGGCTCTTTGCGATGCCACTTTGGTGTCATGAGGTCGCCGCCGCCGATACCATGCTCCAAACTCCTGCTGAAGGTGAGCAGGAGGCAACGTTGCAAACCCTCTACCGGTTGATGGGGGAGAAGGAACGTTACATGACAGAGAAGGAGGATCGCATTAAAGGTATCAGACGGTTGCTGGCTACACCGTTGATCAGCGAAGAGCAGCGTTACGACATCCACCTGCAGCTATTCAACGAGTACAAGACCTATAACAGCGACTCGGCAATCTATTATGCCAACCAGAACATACTAATCGGGGAACGGTTGCATCATCAAGGGAAGATTTTCGACTCCATGCTCGACCTCTCGTCGCTCTACATCATCTCCGGTATGTATATCGAAGCCTCCGACATGCTCTCGTCACTCCATCGTGATCAGCTTTCACCCACACAGCTGATCAAATACTTCGACAACTACAAGCAACTCTATCGCAACTACGCCTTCAACAATCCCTCTGCCCTTCGGTATGGCAGACTCAGCAGCCTCTACCGCGACTCACTGCTGCAGGTGCTCGAACCCGGTTCGCACCACTACCAGATTGTCTATTCAGAAAAGCTGTACGACGAAGGCAAACTCAATGATGCACGTCACATCCTGTCCGATTTGCTGTCCACCACTGAGGGGGATACACACGAGAAGGCGGTGCTCGCCTATGCACTCGGCAACATCTACCGGAAAGAGGGTGACAGACGCATGCAGATGCACTACTACGCTCTCTCCGCCATCAGCGACATCAAGAATGCCATTAAGGAGAATGCCTCCATGCAGGCATTGGCGCTTACCCTCTTTCAGGAGGGCAACATCGACAAGGCCTATGCCTGCATCCGCTCTTCAATGGAGGATGCCATGTTCAGCAATGCCCGTCTGCGCACCTATGAGATCTCCACCATCTTCCCCATCATCGACTCCGCCTACCAGCAGAAGCTGCGCAAACAGAAGGAAGATCTACAGCTCTTCCTTATCCTGGTAAGTTTTCTCTCCCTCTTTCTGGTGATCGCTGTACTGCTCATATGGCGTCAGATGCACAAGGTGGCCCGCATCCGCAAGGAGCTGTATCACACCAACCTGAAGCTGAGCAACCTCAACGAGGAGTTGCGCAGCAGCGTGGATCAGCTCAACAACACCAACGCACGCATGCTGGAGGTGAACAATGAGCTCTCGGAAGCTAACGAGATCAAGGAAACCTATATCGGTCAGTTCCTCGACCTCTGCTCTACCTACATTAACAAGCTGGAGCAGTACCGCCATGATCTCAACCGCCGTGTGTTAGAGCGCAAGCATGAAGAGCTCTTCCGCATGCTCAAGTCGAACGAGATGGTAGACCGAGAGCTGAGAGAGCTCTTCCGCCTATTCGACCACACTTTTCTACGACTCTATCCCACCTTTGTGGAGGAATTCAATGCCCTGCTGTTGGAGGAGGAGCGTTTCCCCCTCCGCTCGGGCGAGCTGCTGAACACCGAGTTGCGCATCTTTGCACTCATTCGCCTGGGCATCACCGACAGCTGCCGCATAGCCAGCTTCCTCCACTACTCTGCCAACACCATCTACAATTACCGTACCCGGGTACGCAACAAAGCAGCGGTACCACGTGATCAGTTTGAGCAGATGGTGATGAAAATCGGCGTGATTCAGCGTGCTTAGAGTTGTATCTCATCTACTTTTTTAGGGTATCATAGTTGATCTAAAATGTTGAAATAGATAGGAAAGAGTGTTTTAGGTATCTATATTCCGGCTATTCCCGTTTTTCTTCCCGCAGCTAACCCCATATATTTGCGGAGATATCATACATTAATCTCAGGTCTCTACGATTGACCTTTATCGCAGAAAAACAATTAAAACTTCATTCCAGATGAAAAAAAAGCGAACAACATTTACGGGTTCCATTGGCAGCAGGATACTACTGCTCGCTCTCTGTACCCTTTTCAGTGTGGTTCTCCCCGCCCAGCAGCGGAGAACAGTTACGGGAGTCATCACAGATACCAGTGGTGAAGCCATCATTGGTGCCACTATCCTGGTGAAAGGTACAACACAAGGCACGGTGAGTGACATCGACGGTGCATTCACCCTGGAGGTGACCGATGATGCGGTCGTTGCCATCTCATACATCGGTTACATCCCACAGGAGATTCCCGTCTTGGGAAAAAGCAATCTTGCCGTAGTGCTCCAGGAAGACCGGCAAATGCTCGATGAGGTGGTGGTAGTAGGATATGGCGTGATGCGCAAGCGCGACCTCACCGGATCGGTGGCTTCCGTTTCAGGTGAAACATTGCGCAACAAACCGTTGGCCAGCGTAGGTGAAGCACTTCAGGGACGTGCCGCCGGCGTGCAGGTCATCTCTTCCGGTAAGCCGGGCGATAATGTATCGTTCCGTATCCGCGGTATCAGCACCATCAACAACAGTGAGCCGCTGCTTGTGATCGATGGCGTGCCCACCGACCTGGGCATCAACGCCATTAATATGGAGGATGTGGAGACCGTCGACGTGCTCAAGGATGCCTCTGCCACCGCCATATATGGTTCCCGTGGTGCCAACGGTGTCATCCTGATCACCACCCGCAAGGGGAAGAGTGGCGACGGCACCATATCTTTTAGCGCCAACTGGGGTGTGCAACGTGCCACCAATATGCCGCAGATGCTCAATGCAAGTCAGTTTGCCTCCCTCCATAACGAGATGATCGCCAACTATAACCTGTCGGTCTCCCCCTCCTCACAGCTGACACAGCGCCCCGACTTTGCGGATCCCACTTCGTGGAATGAGTCCACCGACTGGCTCGGACTGCTCTTCGATCAGGCCTGGATGAAGAACTACACCCTCAGCTACTCGGGTGGCAATGACAAGGGAAGCTACTACGTCTCCGGCGGTGTGCTCGACCAGGACGGCATTGTGCTCAATACCTCCTACCGCCGTTATACGGTACAGTTCAACAGCGAATCGAAAGTGCGCCCCTGGATCAACTTCGGTCACAACTTCACCCTCAGTCACGATGTGAAGCAGCAGGGATCTTATGATATCCGTTCCACCATGGCCTCGCTGCCCACACAGCCGCTCTACGACGCTGAAGGCAACTGGTCCGGCCCCGGGCAACCTGCCTACCAGTATGGTGACCTTCGAAATCCGATAGGCACCGCCACCCTCAGCAGCAGCCGCACCAACGGTTACAATGTACTGGGCAACATCTATGGGGAGCTGAAGCCCACGGATAAGCTCACCTTCAAGTCGCTCGGCGGCATCGACATCAAGCTGTGGGACAACCGTGCGTTCAGTCCCAAGTACGACTGGAAGCCCATTCCTCAGCCACAGTCGTCGCTCAGCGAGTCCTCCAACAAGAGCATCACCTACCTCTGGGACAACACCCTCACCTATATCGACACCTTTGCCGACAAGCATCATCTCAACGCCATGATCGGCAGCAGTGCCCAGAACAATGTCTACAACTACATGAGTGCCAGCGTGCAGGAGTTTCTGAGTGATGCCAACAACCAACTCAACAATGGACTAGTCGACCCCACCGTGGGTGGTAGCCGCAATGATTGGGCGGTACTCTCACTCATAGGACGTGTCAACTACAACTACGACAACAAGTACATGGTCACCGCCACCATGCGCCGTGACGGCTCCTCACGCTTCTCGGAGGCCAACAGATGGGGCACCTTCCCCTCCTTTTCGGCAGCCTGGCGTCTCTCGGAAGAGTCTTTCTTCACCCCAAGCCATTGGGTGAGCGATATCAAGCTGCGCCTCGGATATGGTGCCACCGGTAACCAGGGCGGTATCGACAATTACGCCTACTTCACCCGCCTCAAGACCGGCCAGTATGTCTTCAACGGTACGCCTGTCTCCACCCTCTATCCGTTGGTGATGCCCAACTCAGACGTAAGGTGGGAGAGTGTGAAGCAGTTCAATGCCGGTGCCGACCTGGCGCTGCTTGATCAGCGACTCCACCTTACCCTCGATGCTTACCTGAAGAATACCAGCGACATGTTGGTACCCATGTCGGTACCCATCACCACCGGCTACTCCGACATCTACGTGCCCAGCATTAACGCCGGGCAAGTGCAGAACAAAGGGGTTGAACTCACCCTCTCCTCACGCAACATCGACGGGGCGCTGGTATGGGACACCGATCTCAACCTCTCCTACAACCGCAACAAGGTGATGAAAATGAACGACGGAATCGCCCTCTTCACCGGTGGCGATATCAACATGACCAAGGTGCAGGTGAGTGCCGAGGGCAAGCCTGTGAACGCTTTCTACGGTTACGTCACCAACGGCATATTCCAGACACAGGAGGAGGTGGACAATTATGCCGTGCAGGTGAGTGGTGGCACCGCTCCCGGTGACATCCGCTTCCTCGACCTCGACAACAACGGCGTCATCAACGCCGACGATCGAACCTATATCGGCAACCCCTTCCCCGAGTGGAGCTTCTCAATGAACAACAGCCTCACATACGGGAACTTCGACCTGCAGATCTTCCTGCAGGGAATCGCAGGCAACGACATATACAACGCCAACCGCATCTGGCAGGAGAGCATGTCCATCCCGCAGAACCAGATCAGTAAAGTACTGGATCGCTGGCGGGGTGAGGGCACCAGCAACAGCATGCCGCGTGCCGTCTATAGTGATCCCAACATGAACGTGCGTCATTCCGACCGCTTCATTGAGGATGGCTCCTACCTGCGTCTGAAGAACCTGACACTGGGCTATACGTTGCCCACCGACCTCTCCCGCAAGGCCTACCTCAGCAACGCACGCCTCTACCTCTCCGCTCAGAACCTCTTCACCCTCACCCGCTACTCCGGCTTCGATCCTGAGGTGGGTGCCGGCGGTGTAGACCTGGGCACCTATCCCGTAACCCGTACAGTTAGTCTTGGATTAAACATACAATTTTAATATGATGAAAAAATTACTCTACATAGGAATACTTGTGGCGACCTCTCTGTTCGCTGCCTGCACCGACTTCCTCGACAAGGTGCCCTACGAAGATCCCAGTGCTGAAGCACTCACAGACGAAGCCTCAGCCGTCGCCCTGATCAATGGAGCCTATCAGCCGCTGCAACGTCCCAAGCTCTACAACATGCGCATCTGGACACTCGATATCATCGCCGGCAACAGCGAGGTGGGTGCAGGTGGCGGTACCGACGGCATTGAGACCATCACCCTCGCCAACTTCGTTGCCACAGCCGACAATGCCTCCGCACTCGACATCTGGCGGGGACCCAATCCCGGTATCCTCTATTGCAACACCGTGTTGGAGAGCGTGCCCGCGATGGATATCGATGCGGATCTGAAGAATCGGATCCTGGGTGAAGCCCGTTTCCTGCGTGCCCACTACTACTTCATCCTGGTGCAGCTCTTTGGCGATGTGCCCATGAGCATCTCCACCCCGCAACCGGGCGACAATCTGATGCCTTCACGTACCGACCGGATGACAATCTACAACGAGGTGATCATCCCCGACCTGAAGGAAGCGGTGAACCTGCTCCCGGTGCGGGAGTCCTACAGTGGTAGCGACATCGGGCGCGCCTCGAAGGGTGCTGCAGCCGGTATGCTTGCCAAGGTCTACCTTACCCTCGGCATGTATGAGGAGTCGCTTGCCATGAGCATGCTGGTAGAGGAGCTGGGCTACACGCTCAATGCCGACTACAGCGACGCTTTTGGCGGTGAGGAGCGTCACAAGAACACCGGCGAATCGCTCTTCGAAGTGCAATACTACGGTCTCACCAAAGCCGGCTTCTGGGATGACGAGAATCAGGCCAGCTGGCTCAGCACCTATATGGGACCCCGCAACAGTGGCTGGGTAGGGGGTGCCTATGGTTGGAACCAGCCCACGCAGGAGTTTGTTGACAGCTACGAGGAGGGCGACTTGCGCAAGGACAAGACCATCCTCTATGAGGGATGCCCCCCGTTCGACGGCATGCAGTATAAGGCTTCCTGGTCCAATACAGGCTACAACGTCCGCAAGTTCCTTGTACCCCTATCAGTGTCGCCCGACTACAATACCAACTCGGCCGGCTTCGTCGTACTTCGCTTTGCCGATGTGCTGCTGATGAAGGCGGAGGCACTCAACGAACTGGGTCGGACGCAGGAAGCAGAGGAACCCCTTTACCGCGTACGGCGCCGTGCAGGCCTCACCAATCGCAGCGATGTGGAGGGACTGAGTCAGGCTGCCATGCGTGAGAAGATACGCCACGAGCGACGCATAGAGCTCGCCTTCGAAGGCCATCGCTGGTTTGATATGGTGCGCTGGGATGGAGGACAGTATGCCCTCGATTTCCTGCACACTATCGGCAAGAGCAACGCTGCCGTGAAGCACCTGCTCTTCCCCATACCGCAAAAGGAGCGTGATGCCAATCCCAACCTCACCCAGAACCCCGGTTATTAATTTCTAAACAGAGCATGTTATGAAGAAAACGATATACATCCTGATCCTCTCCCTCGCCACCGCACTCTTTGCAGGCTGTGCCGATGAGAACCTGATGGAGCTCGACAAGGGGGATAACCCTCTGGAGATCGCCGTCTCGCAAGAAGAGACAACGCTCGATGCCGCCACCCCCGACGGGGAGGCGTTCAAGCTCACCTGGAGCAGCGGCACCAACCACGGTACCAACGCCGCAATCAGCTACACGCTGCAGATCGACCGCCAGGGCAACCAGTTCGCCGGTGGTCTCACCCTCGAGATGGGTCGCGAGGCATATGAGAAAAGCTACCGCCATGAGGAGCTGAACAATCTTCTGATCAACACCTTCGGAGGTGTCCCCGATCAGTCGCTCTCTCTCGAGGCACGCGTTACAGCTACCGTCACTGCCGAGGGTGTAGAGCCGGCCACTTCAGAGCCGGTATCCTTCACCATCATCCCGCACAAGCCTATCACCGCCACGATCTACATGATAGGTGATGCCACACCCAACGGTTGGAATGCTGATGAGGCCACCGAGCTCCGCAAGGTGCCTGGCAAGCCCCGCACCTTTACCTGGAGCGGCTCCCTAAAGAGCGGAGTCTTCAAGTTCATCACCACCCTGGGACAGTTTGCCCCCTCCTACAATAAGGGAGTTGAAGAGGGAACCCTCTACCTGCGTGAAAGCTTTGAAGACCCCTACGATGAACCATTCACCGTTACCGAGGCGGGCAACTACACCATCACCGTCAATCTGGCTGCCCTCACCATCTCCATCGTGAAGGGTGAAGGACCGGCCTACAGTGAGCTGTGGTTCGTGGGCAACCCTACCGGGTGGAGCTTCCAGCCTATGAAGGTAGACCTGCTCGATCCCTACCTTTTCCACTTCAACGCAGATCTTTCCGCCGGTGGCGAGTTCAAGATCGGCACCGCGGCAGGCAGCTGGGATGCTCCCTTCTTCCGTCCCACGGTGAACGGTACCCCGCAGGGTGAGGATCTCGATGTGGATATCTGGGCAGGTGATCCCGACAACAAGTGGAACATCGATGGCGGCATCTACAAGATCACCCTCAACACCCGCGAGATGAAGATCGACATCCTTCCCTTCACTCCCTACGAGATGATATGGTTGGTAGGTGATGCCTCCCCCAACGGGTGGGATATCGGCAATGCCACCCCCATGGAGACGACCGACGATGTCAATATCTTCACCTGGAGTGGCAACCTCAAGGCAGGCGAGCTGAAGTTCACACTCGACAAGCAGAGTGACTGGAACGGTGCCTGGTTCCTTGCAGGTGAGCCCGACAAGGCACCCTCCGGCACTGAAGAAGCGATGATCTTCCACTACCCGGGTGCTGGGCCCGACTACAAGTGGCGCATCAACGAGGCTGGCAATTACACCATCCGGCTCGACCAGCTCAATGAGACCATCACCATCGCAAAACAATAAGTAACAGAGAACAGCTGCCGCCATGCCGTCTTGCACGGCATGGCGTGGCAGTGAAACAACAGATTGCATGAGAAGAAAGATTACTGCATTATCCTTGATCCTCCTCCTGCTGTTCGCAGCATGTGAGGATCCATACAATACAGAGAACAACCCAATCACATATGGTGACACCTACCTGCCCATCACACTCACCACCCACAAGGCTGTCTACAGCCCCGGCGAGAAAGTCACCTTCACCCTCAAGGAACAAGTAGAAGGAAGCCTCACAGTGCGCTACTACCACCTGGGCACCCTCCTGGAGGAGGTGCCGGTGAGTGGCAGCGAGTGGCAGTGGACACCACCTACCGATGATTTCAGGGGATACATGGCAGCCCTCTTCTCCACGACGGGGGGCAGTGAAGAGCTGCTGCAGACGGTGGCTGTCGATGTCTCCTCCAACTGGAGCCGTTTTCCCCGCTACGGCTTCCTCTCCTCCTACGGGCAGATGAGCGAGGCGCAGATCGAGGCACAGATTGAGCTGCTTGCCCGCTACCGCATCAATGGCATTCAGTTCTACGACTGGATGCACGACCACCACCGCCCACTGGCCGGCACCCCCGCAGCACCAATGCCCACCTGGCCAGACCTGATAGGACGCACCAATCACCTCAGCACGGTGAAGGGATACATCAATGCAGCACAGTCCAAAGGTATGAAGACCATGTTCTACAACCTCGCCTTCGGCGCACTGGAGAATGCCTCTTCCGACGGCGTCTCCGAAGAGTGGTACCTCTTCCGCGACCGGGAACACAGCCAGAAGGACAACCATCACCTCGATGCCCCCTTCCGCAGCAGCATCTTCCTCACCAACCCGGGCAACGAAGAGTGGCAGACCTACCTTGCCGCGCGCCATGATGAGGTCTACAGTGTCCTCCCGTTCGATGGCTACCATATCGACCAGCTGGGGAACCGTGGCACACTCTACGACTACCAGGGCAACCCGGTGGACCTGACACAAGAGTACCCCTCCTTTATCGCCGCCATGAAGCAGGCGCAGCCCGACAAGCTGTTGGTGATGAACGCCGTGAGCGGTTACGGTCAGGAGCAGATCGCCACTAGTGCCACCAACATCCTCTACAGCGAGGTGTGGGATGAGACCAAGAGCTATGCCGACCTGGCGGGAGTCATCACCCGCAACGACCAGCTGAGCAGTGACAGTAAGCGTACCGTGCTGGCGGCCTACGTCAACTACGGCCGTTCCGGCAGCAGCGGCTTTGTGAATGAACCGGGTGTACTACTTGCCAACGCTGTCATCTTTGCCTTCGGCGGCGCCCACATGGAGCTGGGTGAGCACTACCTGGCCAACGAATACTTCCCCAACAATAACCTGCAGATGAAGAGTAGCCTGCGGCAGTCGCTGCTTCACTACTACGACTTCATGACAGCCTACCAGAACCTGCTGCGCGATGGTGGCGAGCCTGCCGCCTTCAATGTGAGTTCTGCCGACGGCAAGATCACCCCGGCTCCCTGGCCGGCGGCACAGGGAGAAGTGGCCGTCACCGGTCGCACATTCACCAACCGCGACGTGATCCACCTGATCAACTTTAGCGATGCCGGTAGCATGGAGTGGCGCGACAGCAATGGCACCCAGAAAGAGCCCTCACTGGTTGAGAATATAGCTCTCACGGTGCAGAGCCGTGGTGCGGTGAAAAAGGTCTGGGTCGCCTCTCCCGACCATCATAGCGGTGTGGCAGAGGCGCTTCCCTTCACGCAGGAGGGCGATGCGGTGCAGTTCATCCTTCCCCGCCTCAAATACTGGGAAATGCTCGTAATTGAATACTAACCTAACCGAACGATGATGATAAAAGCAAAAGAAATCCTCTTCTGTCTGCTGATGCTGTTGCCCCTGCCGCTGCTGGCGGAGGGGGGAGGCACAGAAGTGACCCGATATACGAGAGAGGGCAACAAGATAGTCTTTCATGCCGCCGACGGCTCCGCCCTCTCGCTCCACGTGCTGGCGGCCGACATGGTGAAGGTATGGTTTGATCCCACGGCCACCTTCACCCGCCGCAACCCCTCCTTTGCAGTGGTGAACGAGCAGCCCGACAGCAGCCTCACTTTCGATCTCCATGAGGAGAGCAATGCCTGGGAGCTTTTCACTCCCCAGCTGCGCATCCGCATGAACAAGAAGCCCATGCAGCTGCAGATCTTCGACAAGTGGCAGAAGCTCATCTTCTCCGATTATCAGGAGCAGGGACACCTTGCCGATGGCAGCGCCACCAGTGCCCGTAAGCTGCTGCGCAGCGACGAACAGTTCTACGGACTGGGGGAGAAGAGCGGACCCCTCAACCGTCGTGGCCGCAGCTACACCATGTGGAACAGCGACCGCCCCTGCTACAGCATCAGCGAGGATCCTCTCTACAAGAGCATCCCCTTCTTCATGAGCAGTTACAATTACGGCATCTTCCTCGACAACACCTACAAGACACAGTTCGACTTTGGCGAACAGAGCAACGACTACTACAGTTTCGATGCACCCGACGGACCGTTCATCTACTACTTCATACATGGCAAGGACTACAAGCAGATCCTGAGCCGTTACATCGACCTCACCGGCAAGCCCATCCTGCCGCCCAAGTGGGCGTTCGGCTTCGCCCAGAGTCGTGGCCTCTACACCAAAGAAGCACAGGCACTCGAGATCGCTGCCGAGTTCCGTCGCCGGCAGATCCCCTGCGACATCATCTACCAGGATATAGGCTGGACACAGCACCTACAGGACTTCGAGTGGCGCGAAGGCAACTACAGCAACCCGGAGCAGATGCTCACCACGCTTCGCGAGCAGGGATTCAGGGTGATCCTCTCACAAGACCCCGTCATCTCGCAGAACAACAGGAGGCAGTGGGCCGAAGCCGACTCGCTCGGCTTCTTCGTGCGCGATGTGCGTACCGGTACGACCTACGATATGCCCTGGCCCTGGGGTGGCAACTGTGGGGTGGTCGACTTCACCCTGCCGGCAGTAGCCGACTGGTGGGGCGCCTATCAGCAGAAACCTCTAGACGCCGGTGCCGCCGGCTTCTGGACCGACATGGGTGAACCCGCCTGGAGCAACGAGGAGGACCTCGACCGGCTCCATATGCAGCACCACATCGGCATGCACGACGAGGTGCACAATATCTACGGACTCACCTGGGACAAGGTGGTGAAGGAGCAGTTTGAACAACGCAATCCCAACCGCAGGGTGTTCCAGATGACGCGTGCCGCCTACGCCGGCCTGCAGCGCTATACTTTTGGCTGGAGCGGCGACAGTGGCAACGGTGGTGACGTCACCGAGGGGTGGCCGCAGCTACGCAATCAGGTGGCTATCGGCATCTCTGCCGGCCTGGGAGGCATCCCCTTCTGGACCACTGACATCTCCGGCTACTGTGGCGATATCACCGATCACGAAGCGATGGCGGAGCTCTATACCCGTTGGATGCAGTTCGGTATCTTTAACCCGCTGAGCCGCGCCCATCATGAGGGAGACAATGCCGTGGAGCCATGGCAGTTCGGCGAGCGTGCCGAGCGGCACAGTCGCAGCGCCATCGAACTCAAGTACCGCCTCTTCCCCTACCTCTATAGTTATGCACGTGAGGCACACGACAGCGGACTGCCGCTCCTGCGTGGGCTCTTCATGGAGTACCCCCACGACCAGCAGGCGCTGGCTATCGATGACCAGTTCCTTTTCGGTGAAGAGCTGCTGGTAGCCCCTGTGTTGCGCAAGGGGGAGCGTGTGCGGCGTCTCTATCTGCCGGAGGGAGAGTGGTACGACTTCCACGACCCGCGGCAGACTTACTTTGGTGGCGAGACCATCGCCTACCGGGCACCGCTCAGCGTGATCCCTCTCTTCGTGAAGAAAGGCTCCATCATCCCCATGATGCCCGTGATGCAATACATCCATGAGCGGAGCGACTATCCGTTGTGGGTGCATGTCTATCCCCATTATGAGGAGGAGAGTGCCCGCTTCGAACTATATGAAGATGAGGGCGAGGATCTGGGATACCTGGAGAACGTCGCCTCGCGCACCCTCTTCACTTGCACCACGCTGCCCGACGGATACCGTATGGAGATCACACCCCATGACAACGGCTTCCGCCAGTCCGACCGGCGCAACCTCATCCTCACCTTCCACCTGGAGGAGCAACCCTCACGGGTCACCATCAACGGCATGAAGGTGAAGAAGCAGCAGGAGACAAAGCTCACGGAGCGTGCCGACAGCGGCAACCCTACCACAGGGTGGTCCTGGAACAGCGACACCGGTGAGTGCCGAGTCACACTTCCCGACGATCGGGAGCACGCCACGATTGAAATAAGGTAGGTTGGTTCCTGGTACATAGTTCAAACTGACCATTGACAACCATGCCAACGATTGCTTAACAACTGATGATGGTTGTGCGGTAAATGTAGCGTCAGAGAGGATATATCCGTTAAATTTGTCTCCGGATGAAACCTGTATCCGGTTCGTTCAGAGCC
>LSQX01092463.1_pt1 | contig 12596 bp, 9 predicted proteins | sample 654561 | NCBI WGS metagenome assembly LSQX01 (sample SAMN04489861, study PRJNA283612) | anaerobic digester metagenome | isolation source: 4 biogas reactors fed with cattle manure at either 37C or 55C with and... | place: Denmark: Kongens Lyngby | collected 2014 | reverse complement strand
CCCGCGGACCACATCCGCTTTATTCCGCGCCTGCGCGCGACGATCTACGCGGCTCTCTAGCGCAGCCAGACGAGTGCAGCCAGGTGGCAAAGAGCGCCGCCGTTGACGAACAAATGCCAGATGACGTGGCTGTAACGGTGCTTGCCGGCGAAGAAGACCAGGCCGGCGCTGTAGAAGATCCCCCCGGCCAGCATGAGCAAAAAAAGCGGAGCAGGCAGGGTGACGGGCAAAAACGGCAGGAACAGGACGATGCTCCAGCCCATCAGGACGTAGTGGACAACCGACAGGACCAGCAGGAACCTGCTTTTCCGAAACGTCACGCTCTTGAAAACGAGCCCCGAAAGCGCCAGCAGCCATTGCAGGACGCAGATCGCAAGACCCCAGGTGCCGCCGATGACGGACATGGCGACCGGCGTGTACGTGCCTGCGATCGCCACATAGATCGCCAGGTGGTCCAGTTTCTGAAAGACCTGTTTCCAGCGGCTGCAGGCCGGCAGGGCGTGGTATGTTGCCGACGCTGAGAACATCAGGAGAAGGCCGAGCAGGAAGACGGCGTCGTAGACGAATCCGTCCCGGATGCGGCTGATCAGGACAGACAGTGTCGCCAATGTCACCAGCGCCATGATCCCGTGCAGCGCAGCATTCCAGCGCTCGGCTGACCGGTCCAGCCAGGACAGGGGCAGGGTATCGCCCGCGGTCTGGTTTCCTGTTGCGTTGTCGATGGCCATCGCCCCCTTTCTGCCGCCCTATCATACACCATTTCGCCGCCATTCTGAAGCATCCTCCGCGTTGAGCTAATTGCGCTGTATGTATTTTTTCCAGTGAGATACAAAAGCATAGGACCCGATATAACAATCGGATGAGCAAACAGGCCATGGAATCACCTGTGTAAGGCCAAAACAGGGGATTACGGTACACCAAAGAGCCCGGATTATGCTCTCACGGGTCGCTAAGCAGACCAGCACGTGGTCTTTGACTGGCGTATGGGGACTTCGTCAGGCGCTTGTGACCAGACTTCGCATCAGCTGGGGCTGCTTCTGCTCGATACGCCCAATGGCCATGGTCAACATCACGGTCAAGGCCAGGCAACACTGCATGGTCATTTTTCTTTTTCCGCGGATGGTGTGTTGCTCGAAGCCAAAACTGACATCCAGACGGCCGTTCACGCGTTCGACCGATGTCCGAAAATCATACTCGCGATCGAATTTGTAGCTGCTGCGATCAACCGCGGTGAAGATGCGGGGATCTGTGGCCAGCGGAATCCGGATCCCGCCCTGGTGCGGACACTGCCCATGACTCGGACACGCGATCCCGTACGCTTTGACCGGACATTTCTTGCGCAGGCTGTTACGGCTGCGTTCATAACCATCACAGCTCATCGTGCGCTTTTTCCCGTCTTTTGCCGCATAGCAGAAAACCTCACCGCGCTCATTGTAGTAAACCGCCGGGTGACCCGGCAGGTTTCGTTCCTTTTCATCCCGCCACAGATACCGGTTATCAATGACCGGTTTGATGCGATACGGTGGATCCATCAGCTTGTGAATCAATTTGCTGTCATCATAGCCTTTGTCCGCCGATAAATAATCAGTGGAATTTCACACTTCACTTTTGCTACCATTAGAAAAACCAGCCTTTTTCAAGGCTGGTCTGGTAGAAAATTCTTTTTTCGCCTCCTGGCTGCCTTACTCCCTCAATAGTTTCCAGACTGCGCAATTAGCTCATCGGAATCCAGAACATGAGCAACAGCGACGGAGCAGAAGGAACACCGTCGGCATTTTGGGCTGCATCGTCCGTTAGAGGCATTGCATCCTGGTTGCCATGACGTCTGCTGCAAAAATGCACTATAATAGATTCTGTCAAAATGATTCCGGAGGTGTTTTTCGTGGTCCGATGGATGAGTCAATATGGCGCTGTACACCAGGCATTGCTGGCAACCCTCTTCACCTGGGGGATCACCGCATCAGGGGCCGCTCTCGTCTTCTTTTTCAAAACCATCAACAAAAAAGTCCTGAACGGCATGCTTGGGTTTGCCGCCGGGGTTATGATTGCGGCGAGCTTCTGGTCTTTGCTTGCGCCTGGAATTGAGTTGGCAGAAGAATTGGGGCAGGTTGCCTTTCTCACGGCTGCAAGCGGTTTTCTTCTCGGTGGGGGATTTCTTTATCTGGTTGATCGACTGCTTCCTCATTTGCACTTGGGACTTAATACGACCGACGCAGAAGGATTGAAGACAAGGTGGCAGCGAAGTGTCTTGTTGGTCATGGCGATAACCCTTCACAATATTCCCGAAGGACTGGCCGTTGGCGTAGCTTTTGGGGCGGTTCTTGCAGGCACAGGGTCTTCTGCGACGCTGGCAGGTGCGATCGTATTGGCAATCGGCATCGGGCTGCAGAATTTTCCAGAGGGAGCAGCTGTATCGATACCGCTGCGACGCGAGGGCTTCAGCCGGACAAAGGCTTTCATTTTCGGGCAAGCTTCGGGGATTGTCGAGCCCATTGCCGGTGTTCTGGGCGCGCTTGCTGTCATCAGCATAGAGCCAATCCTGCCGTATGCACTCGCATTTGCGGCAGGCGCCATGATATATGTTGTTGTTGAGGAACTGATTCCCGAAGCACAAAGAGAAGAAGGCGGTTCGAAAACGGACATTTCAACAATAGGAGCCATGCTGGGGTTTGTCGTGATGATGGTGCTCGATGTCGCTCTGGGATGATGTCTTGAAATGCCAAAAGCAGCGCAATACGTTTTGATGCGGCGCCGTTTGGACACGTAAAAAGGCGCGCGTGATCCGGCGTGTTCAACGTGATCGCTGAGATGACGTACAAGCAGCTTCTTCTGGCTTTTACCGAGGCGCCAAACAAGAGGCAGAACGACGCTCCCCCTGAGCGTTTCAGGTTGGCAGGGCGGCGAGGGCCGCGACATCTTCAGCAGACAGCTCGAAATCGAACAGTGCGGCGTTTTCCCTGATCCGGTACGGGTTGGCAGATTTCGGCAACGGCAGAAAACCCATCTGCAGACTCCAGCGCAGGCAGATCTGAGCGACAGTCCTGTCGTATTTGGCTGCAAGCGGCTTCATTTCCGGCATAGCAAACACCTTGCCTGTTCCCAGCGGGCTATAGGCCTGCAACAAGATGTTTCGTTGCCTGCAGTATTGCACGGTTTCGTCCTGGGTTACACCGGGGAAAAGGCGGATCTGGTTGACCATGGGCATGATTTTGGCTGTTTCAAGCAGTGCGTCCAGGTGTTCAGGCATGAAATTACTCACCCCGATCGAACGGATGCGGCTTGCTTCATACAGTTCTTCAAAAGCTTTCCATGAACCGGCGTTCACTTCCTGCCAACGGTCCATGTGCTGCTTGGGGTGCGGGGTATGAATGAGATACAGATCAAGGTAATCAAAGCCGAGTCGCTTCATCGACCGGTCGAAAGCAGCCAGTGTGGCCTCGTAGCCGTGTTCCGTATTTCTCAGCTTGCTGGTGACAAAAATCGTTTCTCTGTCCTGTTCACTTTCACGGAGAGCTCTGCCGACACTTTCCTCATTGCCGTACAGGGCGGCCGTGTCGATGTGACGGTACCCGGCCGATAGGGCTTCCCGGACGGCACGGACAGCAACCGGGCCGTTTGGTATCTGCCATGTGCCGAAACCGACACAAGGAATTGTTACACCATTTATGCAGCTGAAAAGTATCCGCGAGAGATTTCATTTTGTTCGCCCCCTTCTCCATATATTCTAACGAAGTCGGAGTGGTGAAACCAGCTCACGTGTTACCGCGAATGTATCAAGGCCAGTCGCCTTCCGAACGCACGACCCAGAGAGCATGGCAGTAGCAGCATCGGCGTTTCCAATTGACTGTTCATCAAACTGAATATACAGGGTCTACCGTGAATGGATACACCGTATCCCGCCGCATCGCCTGATCAGGGCTTTGGCTTTTTGGAGCCGTGCAAGGCGCAGCTTGCCGGGTATTATATTCCGGCATCATGTGCCAACGGATTTATTCCGAGATCTGCGGCATGTCCGCAGCGGCCTCTTTTTCCTGACCGGCCGGTTCCCTGACGCGCAGCAGAGTGGCCGGATCCGTAAATGAATTGATTTTGACCGCGAAGGCATTCCCCTTGGCAATATCTTCATCCGTCACGATGTGGACATCCAGAAGCCGCTCGGTATCGTGCCCCGTTTGCAGAAAGTTGATCCGGGCCAGCGCCTGGCTCCACCCGTCGAGCCAGTGGCTCAGCTGTTCCAGCCTGGCTGGGTCGTCTTCCGCATGGATCAGAAGGTCGATATCGCTGCCGATACCGGTTTCCCCTGTGTTGGTGCTGCCGAACAAATAGACGCCCTTGACGCCATAGGCTTCCATGTCCATGGCGTCGGCGATCTGCCTGGCCATGTAGTACCGCCATTGCCAGTGCTCCTGTTCGGTCTCCAAGGTCCAGTTGTGCCAGGTCACGGCGGCTTGACCGTCGGGCTGTTCAGCCGATGGGGCATTGGCAGAAGATAAAAACGCCACGGCTTTTTCCAGCTCAGAATTCATGTGAATTGAAAGGAAGCGCCCGCCGCTGGCGACGGGGATGTCGATCACCTTGATGACATCGGACAGGCCGGCATACCTGGGCAGGATCCGGGCAAGTTGGTTCGGACTGCAGCGGAAAAAGCTCTCCCGGAACAAAACACCGTTCTGGTCCGGATAAAGGGGCAGATAGACGATGCCGCTCTCCACCAGATCCTGGAAAAAGTGCGTTCCGAAAGAGAGTTCGGGCACGTAGGCGTACTTCTCCCTGGCGACCTCGATCAACGCGGCCGTGTTGGATATGTCGGCATATGTGACACGCACGCCAAGCTTGACATCGCCACGGCTGCCCCAGCGCCCGGGACCGATCAGGATGAATTTGCGCCGGGGCAGCTCCTCGTTCAGAAGGCCCACGGCCTCACCCACCGCCAGCAAATCTTCACGTCGGGGCAACTTGTGATACGCATCAGGGTCCACATACACCAGATAGGATAATTCCGATAAAATTCCATCGGGCACAAACCGGTTGGCGGTAAACAGGATATCCTGGTGCGGCAGGTTCTGCGGGATAGGTGCTGGGCTTTTCATCAGGCCGACGCCTTGGGAGCGGCATTGCAACAAGTATAAATGCCGGCCGTCATAGGCAAACTCAATGTCCACCGGGTACTGAAGTTTCTCGGAAAGCACCTTCAGCATGCGGTTTATTTTCGGCACGAAGTCGCCAGAAGGCGATAAGGCATGGTGCAGCGTCACGACCATGTCGTCTTGTCCGGTGTCAAGGGTGAACGCGTTCTTTGTTTCCAGAAAATCATCGTGGAAAACGGAAACGTACTGGTGGAGATTGGGAAACGCAGCCCCTGCTTCCCTCAGGAAGCTCGTAGCTTCAACGGTCGTAAAGCCCTGTTCCAGGTCGATCACGTCGATGTGCCGCGGTGAATAGCGTCGTATCTCCTCCGGTGACTGGTTGATGCGTAACTGGGGCTGGCTCGGTGCGAACATGACCGGATAGTCGTTGTTCACCCGGTCCACCGCCCGTGTCCCCAGTCCCATGACCAGCCGGACCAGCCCATCCTCCGGCCGGATACGTGGCGACCAGCGCAGAAGGTTTCGCGCGAAAGCCACCCCGGCATAGATCGGCAGGTAGTATTTCCCGACTTTCGTTCCCACCACTTCCTGGATTAAAACGCCCATTTGCTCGGTGAAATTCAGCAGTCCCCGCTCTTTGCGGTATTGAAGGGAGTCGGGATTGTACATGGAGGCGTATATCTCAAGCAGGGCGTCCATCAGCGCATCCAGCCGCTCGTGTCGGGAGCCCCGGTTGCATAAGAAGAGGCTCTTGTATTTACCGCTAAACGAGCCATTGTGTGAATCTTCCAGCAGCGATGAGGACCGCACGATCAGCGGCGACTCCCCCAGGTCCTCTAGTACCAGGCGCAGCATGGTCACCGTTTGCGGCGGCAGCTTGGCATTCTTTATTTTTGCCACGACATTTTCATAGGTCATTCGATTGTAAAAAATCGAATTGTATTTATAGGAATTCAATTCTTCCAGCCGGTTATAGCGCAGAAAATCAAGGATCTGATCTGTGGCGATGTACCAAGTGTTCGGTGTACGGATATCTTGCAGCAGCGGATCGCTTTGGGCGGCATGGCGCAGAATCTGGCTGGCAATAAACAACCCAGCTCCCTTTCCGCCTACATTGCCCATGCTTCGCTCGGAGCCAATGATGTGCTCGATCAGCGGTTCGAAATCGGGAATGCTCATATCATTGAGAACCAGATTGATCAACCGCTCATCGTTTGTCAGGAACCGATGCGTCAGTTCAGACAAAAGCCAGGTTTCAGTATGCGACAGCTGGGCAGGCATTTTGGCTGATCGAGTTGATTGAGCTGATTGAAAGGATAACGTGGCGGTATACTTCTTGACCGCGTTGAGAATATCACTGATGCGCGCGTCTTTCCGGTCGACGATTTTGACCAGAGCCAAAATGCGCTGATCATGAATCCATTCGGTGAACAGCTGAAAAACCGTATCCTGAGATAAATAGGAAACCGCAGCCTTGATCATCCGGCGGGCAAGCGCCTCGGTGTCGATTCGCGAGGTCGCTGTCGGGGCGTTGACTTCCCCGCGTTGCGGCCTGGTTAATGACCCCAGATTCAGGACGATTGCTGACGCACCACCGCCGACCGTGCGCTCCAAATAAACGCCCAGCTTCTCGATCATGCTCAAGAGAATGTCCGGATCAAGTTGCCGGAGAACGTTGACCAGCAAGGTCAGTTCGCGTTGGCGGCTTAAGGCCAGCTGGGATATGCGCGCAGCGATCGTATCCATCAGCTTGATCTCATAATTCAGCAACGGGCACGGTTTTTCCAGAAGTTCCGGACGGTACGCCGCGATAACGGCTCCGATGACCTGGTCATCCATACAAATCGACGTCTGGCAAATCACGTCGGCTCCGGTAAATCCTGGCGTCTCGAAGCTATCGTCCCAGAGCGAGATCCGGACGCGGGCGGCAGTGGGGCAGGAAAAACCCGATGGTATGATCTCCGTCAGCCGGGTCATCATGTCAGGCAGGGTCAGGACTCGGTTCTGCAGCATCTGGTCCACGGCATAGACACATTCAAGTTCCTTGGCCCGTTCAGCTAATGCCGTTAAGTCCTGCTCATGCAAAATCATCCGCCCCTTCTTCCGGATCCCTGGCAGTGTGCCTTATGTCCAGCCCCGCAGCTTGACGGCCTCAGCCACGCGACTGACAGCAATGACGTACGCAGCATCGCGCATGCAGAGCTGTTTTCCCCTGGCAAGCTTGTATACGGCGCGGAAAGCTTCCGTCATGGTATACTCCAGCTTCTGCAGCACTTCGTCCTTGCTCCAGAAGTAGTTCATGTTGCACTGGACCTGCTCAAAATAGCTGCACGTCACACCACCTGCATTGCACAGAAAGTCCGGCAGCAGTTCGATGCCCCGCGCTTTGATGATGGGGTCGCAGTCGGGTGTCGTCGGGCCATTGGCCCCTTCGCAGATAATTCTGACCTTGGGACTGATTTTTGGCAGCACATCCGGCGTGATCTGGTTCTCCAGAGCTGCCGGAATCAGGATGTCCACGTCCTGGCTGATCCACTGATCGCCAGGCAGAACTTCATAACCTGCCTCCGCGGCTTTTTCCTTGTTGATGCTGCCATAGCGGTCTTTAAACGAGACAAGCTGCTGGATATCACAGCCGGATGCTCTTTTGATCGTATATGAGGCGTTGTCTTTCTGGCTCCAACTGGAAACGGCAATCAGCCTGCCGCCCAATTCGGTATACATCCGGGCTGCATATTCGCCCACATTGCCGAATCCCTGCAGACTTGCCGTCGTATCGGCCAGCGCAAGGCCCATTTCAGAAAGCATGCCCTTCAGGACATAAATAATGCCGTATCCCGTGGCTTCCGTCCGACCTAACGAACCGCCGATACCCACTGGTTTGCCGGTGATCACACCGGGATAATGGCCCCCGTTTATGACCTCATATTCATCAAGCATCCAAAGCATATGCTGTCCATTAGTCATCACATCCGGCGCGGGCACGTCCTTATTGGGATCTAGCAGCGCGTGTAGCCGGCGGACATAACCGCGGCATAACCGCTCCTGTTCCGACAGTGAAAGGTTGTGGGGATCACAGATGACTCCGCCTTTGCCGCCGCCCAGTGGGATATTGACCACGGCACACTTCCAGGTCATCCACATGGAAAGAGCACGAACCGTATCAACCGTTTCTTGTGGATGAAAACGGATTCCGCCCTTGGCGGGACCGCGGGCGTCGTTATGGATAATCCGGAAAGCTTTGAATATTTTCGTGGACCCGTCATCCATTTTAACCGGGATGGTAAAGTGCACCTCTTTCATCGGTTCCCGCAGAAGATCCTGCGTTGCGTTGTCCAGGTCGAGAATGCCGGCCACCTTGTCAAGTTGCGCTTTCGCATTTTCATAAGGATTATATTGTGTCAACATCGTGAAAGTCTCCTTACTCCTGTATTTTAATCAATGTTAGTATTATTTGCCTGACAATTCAAGTGTTCTGCTGTTTTTTCCAAATAATTGACATTCGGATAAGTCATTTTTTTTTGATGACTAGCCTCATCCTGTCTGAATGAGCGGTTGGCTCAAGAACAGAACGACCAAATGGAAGAGCTGCTTCGGCGAGGGCGGCTTGGCTGATAACGGGGGTCTGTACCGGAGCGGCATGAATTCCCTTGTTTTTTTGAAGTGATACAATATTACCTGACATATACCAATAAAGGGATGTTGATCGCTATAATGGCCACGACAAACGCATCAATTCACGCCAGACGGGAAATGAGCTGCAACGCCAAGGATAACACATCAGGGCCAAGCGGTATAACAAGTCAGGACACAGTACGAGCGATGCAGGCTGCCGACATGCGAAGACGCGAAAAGCGACTGGGGAAGCAGCCGCAAGGCAAACGTGGTATGTTGTGCTGAACGGCTTAGCGGGCGGCCGACCCGATCGCGTCCAGCAGTTCCTCATCACTGAAGAAACCCAGCACGACCGCCAGCGACTCCGCCATCTTCCAGCCGAACAGCTTGCGCATGGATCGGACACTGCTGTTCTTGAACAGGGGCTTGCACAGTTTGAGCAGGGACAGGCACATCTTGTTGATCAGGCTCAGGTTGCTGAACGCCTGCCGATCCATCGTGGTGTTGTCATCTTTGGAGAAGCTCACATCCAGATGCCAATGCAGGCTCTCCACACCCCAATGCCCGCGGATCGCATCGGCACACAGGACCACATCGGTCACGCTGGTGATGTAGAAACGTTCTTCCGTTGTTTCCAGACCCGTGACCAGATTGACCATCTTCTTCTTGTAGCAGATGAGCTCTTCAAGCCCGACCACTGGTCCAGATCCTGAAACCAGCTGACCTGGCGGGTCAGGAAGAATTCCCGGGTTTCCGCCTGGTTGTGCGCTTTTTCGCTGCTCCGGCAGTAATCGACACCCTTGACCCGGATCTGTTCGCAGCGTGCGTTGGTGAAATAGTCGCTCACCTCGCCGTCCATGATTTCATGGTTGCCTTTCAGCGCGCCGATGTAATCACCTTTCTGTTCACGGATAATCGCGATCGTCTTCTTCTGCGTGTTCATGGCGTCGAACGTCACAATGCTGCCACATAAATCCATGCTGCCCAGGATGCTCTGCGCAACCGGGATCTCGTTCGTCTTATTTTCGATCTGGCGTGAATACAGGCAGATCCCGTGGGAATTGTCATAGATATGCAGGGTCTGCAGGTTCCTGACCGCTTCGCTGGTATCCCGCTTGCGCCCCGTCCCCCGGCTCTCTTTGCCGTCGACACAGATATGCCGCACGTCCGTGTTGTTCAGTTTGAGGACCGTTTTCAGCCGGGTGATCACATCGGCGATAAACCCGACCGTCGCCGCTTCCAGCCGCTCGGTCTTGATCAGACCGAAGACGCGCCGGAATGTATCGTGCGACGGAATCCCGTTCGCCAGCCGCAGAAACTTCCGGAACCATTTCTCATAGGCATAGCCAAACTGCTCCATGTCGTGCCAGGTGCTGGCGCCGCCTAACGTGGCAATAAACACGATCACCACAATCTCGTGCAGCGGATAGTCGATCATGCCCGCCAGCCGCTCGTCCGTCACCGGCCGCAAGAACCGGATGAACCGCTGCATCGTCTTCTTCGGCGGCCGGGTTGTGTTCAGGTCGATCCCCGCCTTCAGCCGTTCCCCGTATTCCAGAATAAACGTGTTCACACGCGCCATCGTCTCATGTCCTCCCGTCCTCTGCAGCCACGTCCTTGCGTGGTCTGCCCGGCTTGCGCCGCGTCACATACGCCCGTGCATCCTGCTCCAGATGCCCTTCCAGCTCATCCAGCCGGCGCTGAATCTGCTGGTCCAGCTCACGCAGCTGCTGACGACAGGTCAGCCAGTGCTGGTAGCTGGCCGCCAGCCGCTTCGCTTCCGCCTCCTTTGGCCCGTCCACCGTCGTGGATATCAGTTTCTGGTCCTTCTTGCGCTGGTAGATCCACAAAAACGGCCCGTGCAGCTCACCGCTGTGACACTTGCAGGTCTTGTTGCCGCAGGCCTTATAGCGCTCATAGACTTGTGCCGCGATAAACGGCTTGCCGCGCAACAGCTGGTCCAAGACCGGCTCGCGCTGCTGCATCAGGCGCGCGATCGCCTGGCGCACCTGCGAGATCTCGCTCATACTTCGTACCTCCTATGATATGAACGGAATATTATACCACACAAACAGCAAAGCAGCAAGCTTTTTGACACAAATTGCTTGCTGCTTTTGGGGAGAGCTGTTTTTCAAATGCCTGTCGTCAGAGCGTTTGACACGGGTCTATTCATTTTTCTGCGAAATTGATGCGTTTATCCTGGCGTTGCGGTCCCAAGCGCGTGCATGCTACAATAAGTTATACTCATGTAATCCACCAGAACAGGAGGCTCGCATGAACACGATCCGTGTCGAAGTCTGTGTCGGAACCCAGTGCACCCTGATGGGCGCCATGGATATCCTCGAGGCAATCACCTCGCTGCAGGAGGTCGACGCCGCGTTGGACATCGCCGTTCAACCGGTTCCCTGCCGCAATCTCTGCGACGACGGGCGCCAGGCACCGGTGGTCATCATCAACGGCGATGTGCTGCTCCAGACGAACTCCGAAAGCGTCATGGCCCGGATCATGGCCCTGGCCCAGCAGCGGACGTGAGGGCAGGCAGCTTATGAAGATGCGCGGCTTGTTCACTCCGATTACCAAGATCCGGCGCCAGGTCTTTTCCGAAGTGGCCCGGTTTGCCTACGAACGTGACTTGGACAGCCAGGATTTCACCTATTTCTACGAGAGCGCCTATCGCATCATCCCCGGCGAAGTGCCGCAGTACCGCGACAGCGTCTTCAAGGAGCGGGCCATCATCCGCGAGCGCATCCGCCTGGCCCTGGGGCTGCCCCTGCGCCCGGCGGACAACTACCAGCCCTTCACCGACGGTATGGCCGACTGCGCCAGCCGGGACAAGGTGCTCGACGTCCCGCTGGTCAACATCATCCCCTTCGCCTGCACCGCCTGCCCGACCGACCGCTTCTTTGTCACCGACAATTGCCGTAAATGCCTGGCCCACCCCTGCACGTCAGTTTGTCCGGTCAAAGCGGTTTCGATCGGGAAAAACGCGGCCATCATCGACACGGACACCTGTGTCCGCTGCGGCCGCTGCGTCGAAGCCTGCCCATACCAGGCGATCGTCCGTTTCGGCCGTCCCTGCGCCGAAGCCTGCGGGGCCGACGCCATCGCCAGCGACGAGTTGGGCAGAGCCAGGATCGACCAGGAAAAATGCGTTTCCTGCGGCTTGTGCATCGTCAGCTGTCCGTTTGCGGCCATCGCCGACAAATCTGAGATTTTCCAGGTCATCACCGCCATCCGCCGCCAGGAGCCGGTCTTCGCGACCATTGCGCCTTCCTTCGTCGGCCAGTTCGGTCCCCTGGCCACACCGGGCAAAATCGTGTCCGGACTGAAAAAGCTGGGGTTTGCCGATGTGATCGAAGTCGGCTGGGGCGCCGACATCGGTTCGCTGCACGAGGCGGACGAATTTCTGGCCAAGGTGCCGAAGGAGCAGCCGTTCCTGGGCACCAGCTGCTGCCCGTCCTGGGAGATGTATGCCAAAAGGACTTTCCCCGCGCTCGGTTCTTGCATTTCCAGTTCCCACACGCCGATGGTGGCCGCGGCGCGCCGTATCAAGCAGCAGGACAGCCGCGCCAGAGTCGTCTTCATTGGACCCTGCGTCGCGAAGAAGCACGAAGCGCTCGAAGCGGATGTGCGGCCGTATGTCGACTATGTGATCACGTTCGAGGAACTAATGGGCATGTTTGGCGCCCGCAACATCGAGCTGAACGACCTGGCCGAGGATACGCTCAACACGCTGGCGTCCCGCGACGGGCGGCGCTATGCCGTCGCCGGCGGCGTCGCCGAGGCGATCGCGCGGGCCATCCGGCAGCGGGAACCCGAGCGCGATGTCCCGGTCATGAAGGCAGACACGCTCGACGGCTGCCGAAAGATGCTGCTGCTGGCCAAGGCCGGCAA
>LSQX01177128.1_pt1 | contig 12598 bp, 11 predicted proteins | sample 654561 | NCBI WGS metagenome assembly LSQX01 (sample SAMN04489861, study PRJNA283612) | anaerobic digester metagenome | isolation source: 4 biogas reactors fed with cattle manure at either 37C or 55C with and... | place: Denmark: Kongens Lyngby | collected 2014 | reverse complement strand
GCACCGGTGCGCAGTGATGAGCTGCTCGACATGCTCGGCCACTTTGCCGGTCAGACTGCTCACCAGGGTGTCAGCCTGGCCGAGCTGCGCGGCCATATCAGTCAGCAATTGCACGACCAGCAACGTCAGACTGGAGAAGTACGCAAGCTGGATCGGGTGGATGACGATGTCATCAGCCTGGTTTCCATGCTGTTCGATGTGGTGCTCAGTGATGATGAGCTGCCAGCAGCGCTGAAGGCCCTGATCGGGCGTATGCAGCTGCCGATCCTGCGTGTGGCCATTGCCGACAAGAGCCTGTTCAATCGCGCTTCGCATCCGGCCCGTCGTCTGCTCAACGAGCTGGCCCGGGCGACCATGGGCTGGAGTGATCATGATGATCTGCAGCGCGATCAGCTGCATGCGCTGCTCGAGCGCATGGTGGACCGCATGCTCGGTGAAGAGCTGACGGATGCTGCCTTTTTCGAGCAGATGCATGAGGAGCTGGCGAGCTTTGTCCGACTCGAGCAGCGCCGTGCCGAGCGTCTGGAGCAACGCACCCGGGACGCAGAGGAGGGCCGTGCCCGGGTAGAGGCGGCGCGCAGCCGTGCCGCCAAGGTGCTCAATGGCCTGCTGTTGGGGCGTACTCTGCCGGTGTTTGCCGTGGACCTGCTGCGGGATCGCTGGAGCCAGGTGTTGCAGCTGGCATTCCTGCGTGAAGGCGAGGACTCCAGTGCCTGGCAGCAGGCGGTATCGGTCGCCGGGCAACTGGTGGAAAGTATTGAAGTGCCCGACCCCGACATGCTGGAGCAGCGCGAGCTGATGAATGAACAGGTATGTCAGGCACTGTGCGACGGTCTGCGTCTGCTGGGTGATGAGCAGCCGGAAGACTCGCCGCTGCTGCAGCAGTTGCGTACCCTGCAGACTCGGGCGCTGTCGGCGGCCCAGCTGCAGCCGCTGCCCCAGGTGGAAGCACCACCGGAGGCCGAGGAAACGCTGGCTATCGAGCTGGAGGAGCATCCGCAAACGCCCGCTGCAGAGGAGCCCGCAGCGGTTACGGAATCAACCGAGCCAGCTCCGCTGCCTCCCCAGGCGGATATTCCGGTGCTGATGGATATGGTGCTGGTGGAGGAGCCGGTACTGGAGGAACCCGAGCTGGAGCCCCAGGTGCAGACGGTCGAGGATCTGCCCAGTGTGGATGCCGCCAGCTGGGTTGATAACCTGAATGCCGGCAGTTGGTTCGAGCTGGCGGCAAGCGAAGACAAGCCCGCCCAGCGCTGCAAGCTGGCGGCCATCATCAGTTTCAGCGGCAAGTACATCTTCGTCAATCGCACCGGTATGAAGGTGGCCGAGTTCAATCGTCTGGAACTGAGCCGCTGTTACGAAACAGGTGCCATCCGCCTGCTGACCAACGATCAGTTGTTTGACCGGGCGCTGGAGTCGGTGATCGGCAACCTGCGGCAACTGCGCGACAGCCGCCCCTGAGTTATTGCCGGTTCGGCTTGCAGCTTCGGTGCCTCACGCCCTAGGATAACGTTTTTGCTGTCGGGATAAGGGTGTCCATGCAGGTTGATACGGCCACGGGCTGGCTGAGCGGAATAGAACATTGTCCATCGGCACATTTCAATGCGCGTCCGCAGGACGCTGATATTTCCCTGTTGGTCATCCATAACATCAGTCTGCCGCCGGGCCAGTTCGGCAGTGGCTGCGTGCAGCAGTTCTTCTGTGGTGGCCTGGATCCTGACGCCCATCCCTATTTTGCCGGTATCGCCGACCTGCGCGTTTCCGCGCATTTCCTGGTTGAACGCGATGGCCGGATAACCCAGTTCGTCTCCTGCCTGGAGCGGGCCTGGCATGCCGGTCAGTCGTGCTTTGATGGCCGCGACAACTGCAACGATTTCTCCATCGGTATTGAACTCGAAGGCACCGATGATCAACCATTTACCGCTGCCCAGTACGACAGCCTGGTTGCGCTGACCACAGCGTTGCAGGGCGCCTATCCGCTGATCACCCGGGAGCGCATTACCGGTCACGAACATATTGCGCCGGGCCGCAAAACCGACCCCGGTGCCTGCTTCGACTGGCAGGGATACCTCGGCTGCCTGGCCGATCATGCATTGAAGGAAGGGGATTGCTGATGAATTTTCTGGTGCTGCTGCTGGTTGGCTTGATTCTGCTGTGGACGCCCTGGCGCACCGGCTTCCCCCGGGATCTGCTGAGTCCCTGGGTGGGCAGGGCGGTGGGTATCGGTCGGGGTTGGGTGGCGGTAGCTGCGGTATTGGCGCTGCTGATTCCGCTGGGCATCCTGCTGAGCCTGGTGCAGGGTATCGGCTACGGCATCCTTACCCTGCTGCTGCATGTGGCGTTACTGCTGTGTTCGGTAGGGCGGCAGGACCCGCTGCGCAGCCTGACCGCCGGGTTTGTCAGCGCCTGGCAGCGGGACGATCAGGCTGCGGCGGTGCTGGTGGCCGAGCAGCAGCTGGGGGTAGTGGATGACCAGCCCTCAGGGCTGCTGGAGCAGGTCAGTGGGCGCATGGCTGCGACCAGCCTGCAGGACTACTTTGTCCCGACTTTCTGGTACCTGTTGCTGGGGCCGCTGGGTGCGGTGGCCTATCGGTTGCTGGAACTGACCCGTCAGCAATGGGGGCACACCGCCTCGCATCCCGCTGCCATTCTGGTGCACGCGCTGGAATGGATTCCGGCCCGTCTGCTGGCCCTGAGCTTTGCCCTGATCGGCCAGTTCGACAGCACCCTGCGTACCCTGCGTGGCATGGCGCTGGAATGGGAACTGGCTGCCGCCGAACTGGTGGCCCGTTGCGCCCGTGCCGCGCAGCTGCCCGAGTCCACCGAACCAGGCCTGGGTCTGCTGCAGGATACCCGGCAGTTGCTGGTGCGGGCCATATTGACCTGGGCAGTAGTGATCGTCTTTCTTTCCCTGATGGGTTAAAGATGCACCCGGGAGCGCCGATAGAAGGAGTACGTGCTGCCCCGGACAGGTGATCCAGGTAGCCAGAATAAAGCAGTCCTGCTGTAGACAGTCAGTTGTGACGAGGAGAATAGCTTGAATAGTCTGTTGGCACCCGCCATGGCACTGATGAATCGGCTCAGTTATGCCATGAAGTTCTGTTTGATCAGCGCCCTGTGCTTCATTCCTCTGATCGTGGTCAGCGGCATGCTGGTCAGTCAGGCATGGGATAGGGTGCAGATCTCCCGGCACGCACTGGATTCCATGCAACTGCTGCGGCAGGTAACCCAACTGGTACCGGAGGCAGAACGGCTGCGCGGGCTGGATATTGCTTCTTTCCATCTGGGGGTAGGTGAGCAGGGTGCGGTACTGGAGCGGCGCAGCGGTGAAATACGCCAACGCCTGATCGACAGCCTCGAGGCAATGCAGTTCGACCAGTCCAGTGCCGAGGCGCAGGAGCTGATGCAGCAGCGCGATGCGCTGGTGGCGGCCTATCGGGAGACCGCGACTGCCTCGCAGCGCAACCGTGGTCAGATGTCTACCCAGGCGCATGCCGAACTGCTGTCACTGCTGACTTTCACCGCAGCCTACAGCGGCCTGTCCCATGACTACGAGCGCAATGTGCGGCAACTGATGGATCTGCTGATCAACCATGCCCCGCAGGTTACCTCGGTGGCCGGCCTGGGGCGGGCCACGGGTGCCTACTCCATCGGCCTGGGTTATCTGAACTCCGATGCCAGCCGGGATATGGACAATACCCTGGAGGAAGTACAACGCCTGGGGCTGAACTACAGCCAGGCTCAGCTGTTCCTCCAGCAGCAACCGGAGCTGGCAGCCCTGCGTGGCCCGGCGACCGCCAGTCTCGAGTCGCTGGAGCGGCTGGTGGAAATCTTCGAGGAAGAGATCATTCTCGCCTCCAGCTATGAAGACAGCTGGGAGAATTATTTCCAGAGCGTCACCACCGAGATCAACCACACCCATGGTTTCAGTGTGGCGATTCTCGACCACCTGCAGCTGTCGCTGGATGAGCGCCTGAGTGATGGCTCTCGCGCCATGCTGTTGCTGGTTGTGGCGCTGGCGACCATTCTGCTGCTGATCATCTGGCTGTACCTGGGCTTCTACATGTCCACCCGCTCCACCATCAATCAGCTGTCTGCGGCCATGCGTCAGGTTGCGGCAGGGGATATGACCGGCCGGGTCACGGTGACCAGTCGCGACGAGCTGGGCAGTCTGGCGGCCGAACTCAACACCAGTATCGAGCGGATTCAGGGACTCATTCGGCATGTCAGCCAGACCTCCGGGCAGGTCAGTGACCAGTCCAGTCAGGTGGTGTCCATTTCTACCGAGAGCAGCCGGGCAGTCGAGGCCCAGCGCACCCAGATCGAACAGGTTGCCACGGCCATGAACGAGATGGCTGCCACCTCGCAGGAGGTGGCCAGAAGCGCCGCGCTGGCCGCGTCCAACGCCGAGCAGGCCAACAGCGAAACCCTGAATGGGCGGCGCATGGTCGAGGCCTCGGTGGATGGCATCGAAAAACTGGCCGGGGAAATCGAGAACTCGGTACGGGTGATCAATAACCTGGCCGACGACAGTGCCTCGATCAGCCGGGTGCTGGATGTGATCAAGGGGGTGGCCGAGCAGACCAACCTGCTGGCGCTCAACGCCGCCATCGAGGCCGCGCGTGCCGGTGAGCAGGGTCGAGGCTTTGCTGTGGTGGCCGATGAGGTGCGTACCCTGGCCCAGCGCACCCAGCAGTCCACTCAGGAAATCGAACAGATGATAGCCCGTCTGCAGGAGGGCGTAGGCGCAGCGGTCAAGGCCATGGGCAGCAGCCACGGCATGACTGGCGAGGCGGTGGATTCCTCACTCAAGGTACAGGCGGCGCTGGACAACATCCTGCGGGCAGTGACCCAGATTGTTGATCAGAGCCAGCAGATCGCTGCTGCTGCAGAACAGCAGACCGCCGTGAGTCATGATATCGACCAGAATATCGTGCAGATCAACCAATCCGGCGAACGCACCGCCGAAGGTGCGCGCAGCACCGAACAGGCCAGCAGCCGGATGGGCGAGCTGGTCAGCGAACTGCAGAAGATCATCAGCGCGTTTCGGGTGTGATCTCGCCTGGCCCCATGTGGAGCCACCCGGGAGGGACGAGCACCAGCTCGTCCGCAGAGCTGCCTGATAGTACGGGGTTTGTATCGGCACGCTCATCGAGCTGGTTCTCGACGTTCCCAGCGCTATCCCATCCTCACTCCGCCGGTTTGGGCTTGGGCCGCCACAGCACTTCCGGGGTGTCGTCCAGCCGGGCGATGCTGCGGGCTATCACGAACAGCAGGTCGGACAGGCGGTTGAGGTAGCTCAGCGCCTGGCTGTTGATCTTCTCCTCAGCGGCCAGCGTCAGATAGCGCCGTTCGGCCCGGCGGCAGATGCTGCGGGCCAGGTGGGCCTGGGCAATCTGTCGCGACCCGCCCGGCAGAATGAACTCCTTGAGCGGTGCCAGTTCGGCATTGAAGCGATCGATCAATTGCTCCAACTCGGTCACATCCGCTGCCTCTATGATGTCTACCCCAGGAATCGCCAGTTCACCACCGATATCGAATAACCGGTGCTGTACCGGTGCCAGTGCTGCGTGCAGCGGTTCCAGCGCCGGACTGGTCATGTTGGCCAGCAGTACGCCGATGCTGCTGTTCAGTTCGTCCACATCGCCCATGGCTTCGATACGCGGGCTGTCCTTTCTGACCCGGCTGCCATCAGCCAGGCCGGTGGTGCCGCTGTCACCGGTGCGGGTATAGAGTTTACTCAAGCGATAGCCCATCAGAGGCCTCCTTCGGAAATGGTGGGGGGTGTGCTCAGTCCAGTGGCAGACCGCGCTCAGCCAGATGCTGGCGCAGTTGCTGGTACAGCGCATCCAGGGTGGGGGTATCCAGCCCGGCCTGGCGTGCGTTGCGGCAGGCATGGCCGAGGATGAAGTCGATCTCGGTACGGCGTCCCGCCGCCAGGTCCTGGCGCATGGATGAGCTGTTGCCCGCAGTGGCCTGGATCACGTCGAGGATGCGTTGCTGCAGCTGCTCAAATGACAGCGCCACGCCCTGACTGTTCAATAGCCGATGCAGATCGGCGAGCAGGGCGGGGAAAACAGCTCCTGCATGTACGGGTACGGCACCGTTGGCACAGTCGTGCAGGGCAGTGAAAGGGTTGATCGCACAGTTGATTGCCAGTTTTACCCAGAGTACGGCGAGGATGTCCGGCTCCCATTGCCAGGCAATCTGCGCCTGGCTCAGTTGCTGCAGCCAGGCTGGCGCCTGACCGCCTTGCGGGTCACCAATCAGGGTCTGGCCGACACCGGCCCAGACCATGTGGTTGGCGGAGCGCTTCCAGGCGCCGTCGGTGACACTGGCATACAGCACGCGCAGGGCAGGGAAGCGCTGGCTGACACTCTGCTGGCTGCCCAGTCCGTTCTGCAGCAGCAGCAACTGGCTGTGTTCAGTCAGGCGGGGGGCAATATCATCCACGGCTCCGGCCACTGCCCAGGCCTTGGTGGCAACTATCAGGTGCTGGATAGGGGAGGTTGCATCGGCCAGTTCGGCGCGGACCTGCAGCGGGTGCTGGACACCCTGCTGCTCGAGAATCAGCCGATCATCCCGTGCCTGCCACTGTTCCAGCGCCTGCGGGGTGCGCAGAATCAGCCGACAGTCGATCCCCGCCTGGGCGCAGCGCGCTGCCCAGAGCAGGCCCAGACTGCCGCCGCCCAGTATATGCAGCGGGTCAGACAAGCTGAGGCATCCTCACCTGAGTGATCAGGTTGGTGGCGTAGGCTTCCTCCAGGTGTTGCTCGACGGTCAGCAGCAACTGCTCGGCGTGCAGGTTGGGGTCGTGGCGGCTGATTGTGCACAGGGCCATGCCCGCACGCAGGGACAGGTAGCCTTCGCTGGTCTTGAACGCCTTCAGATTCAGCCCGTCGTGCAGCCGCCGGAAGCTGTTGGGTTTGCAGTCATCGGCGTTGTCACCCACGGTGCAGATGGCAAAGGTGTCGGTGCCGATGCGGGCAATCACATCCATCGGCCGTACCAGTTGTTGCAGTCTGCGGGAGGTGCCCTTGAGCAGCTCCTGTTGCACTGCTTCGCCGAAGCGGTGGCCGATATCCTGGTAATTCTGCAGACCCAGTACCAGTAACGAGCAGAAGCCGCCCCGGGATTCGACCCGCAGCAGGGCGTCGTCGAGGCGTTGCAGCAGATAGCGGCGGTTGCCCAGCGCGGTCAGGCTGTCGATCAGGTTGTGCTGTTCCAGCTGCGCGTTGTTGCTGGCCAGCAGGTGGTTCTCTTCCAGCAGGCGGTTGATCAGCTGGGTGATGCGGTCGGCGGCATAGATGCGCGGCAGCAACTGCTCGCTCATCGAGGACTTGCTGATGAAATCGTCCACGCCGCGGTCGAAGGCTTCACCCAGCACGTTGTCGCCTTCCCGGGCGGTCAGCAGCATGACATAAGTGTAGTGGTTGGTCTGCTCATCCCGCTGGCGAATACGGGTGGTCAGTTGCAGGCCGTCCATTTCCGGCATCAACCAGTCGGCAACCATGACACTGGCGGCACGCTCCTCGTGCATGGCCAGTGCCGCCATGGCCGAACTGGCAAAGCGAATATCCGTATAACCGGCCTGCGACAAGGCATGACCAATGACCGCACTGCTGAACTTGGTATCGTCCACCACCAGTATGCTGAGTTGGGGGTTGGGCATATCTGAGCTCCCTGCTGCCAGTTTTATCGTCGACCTCGCTATAATGCCACGATGCCGAGCTATTGTTCTGCCATACCAGCCATATTTCTGTGTTTATTTGAGGTTACAACATGCCGTCCTTTGATGTGGTGTCCGAACTGGACAAACATGAAGTTACCAACGCTGTCGATAATGCCATGAAAGAATTGGATCGCCGCTACGATCTCAAGGGCAAGGGCAGCTTTGAATTCAATGACAAGCAACTGCTGGTCAGCATCACCGCCGACGCCGAGTTTCAACTGGAACAGATGCTGGAAATCCTGCGCCTGAGTCTGACCAAGCGCAAGATTGATGTGCAGTGCCTGGAAGTGAAGGAGGCCTACGCCTCCGGTAAGCAGATGAAGCAGGATGTGCAGTTGCGCGAAGGTATTGACCAGGCGCTGGCCAAGAAGATCGTCGCCACCATCAAGGAGTCGAAGATCAAGGTGCAGGCGGCCATCCAGGGCGAGCAGGTGCGGGTGACCGGCAAGAAGCGTGACGACCTGCAGGAAACCATGGCACTGCTGCGCGCCGCCAAGTTGGATATGCCGCTGCAGTTCAACAACTTCCGCGACTGATGAAAATCAGTCGATCCCCGGCCGCTGCACCTTGTCCGGGTGCGCATATCTGATCAGCAACGCCGCCAGCACGATTGCCGGTAGCCCGGTCAGGGCGGTGACCATGAAGAAGGGCACCCAGCCCATGGCCGTGGCCATGACCCCGGTAAAGCCCGCAGCCAGTTGTCCCGGCAGGGTCATCAGTGAGCTGAACAGGGCGTACTGGGTGGCGGTGTAGGCGGTGTTGGTCAGACTCGACAGATAGGCAATGAATACCGAAATGGCCAGTCCGCCGGTGATGTTATCGGCGATGATGGCCATGATCAGCCCATTGGTCTGCGGCCCGATAAAGGCCAGCCAGGCAAACATCAGGTTGGTTGCCGGGGCCATGAAGGCGGTCAGCAGCAGGATGCGGGCGATACCGAAACGCGCCACCAGCAGACCGCCCAGCGCCGCGCCGAGCAGGGTCATGCCCAGCCCGAAAGCCGCAGCGATATTGGCAATCTGCGCCTTGCTGAAGCCCAGATCCAGATAGAAAGGGTTGGCCATCACCCCCATGAAGATATCGCTGATGCGGAAGGTGGCAACAAACGCCAGAATCAGCAGCGCAGCCTTGCCGTAGCGCTGAAAGAACTCGGCAAAGGGGCAGACAATGGCACCGATGAACCAGGCCGTCACCGCCCGTTGCCAGCCCGCATGCCGGGTGCCATCCAGATAGTCCGCCACCCGCTGCTCGAAATGCACGGTGGAACTGCTGACCGACACGGCGGGTTCGGCGATGATCAGGGTGGTCAGCACCCCGACACCCATCAGCGCCGCCATGCAACCGTAGGCCAGCATCCAGCTGTCGATCGAGGCCAGGTGCAGAGCACCCGCTCCGGCGGCAAGGATCGCCACCCGGTAGCCGGTGACATAGGTGGCTGCCATGGCCGCCTGGCGGTGCCGGGCTTCGGCCTCGACCCGGTAGGCATCGATGGCCACATCCTGGGTCGCCGAACCGAAGGCGGCCAGTACTGCCCATAGCGCCACCAGACTGAGATTTTCCCGGGGATCGGTCAGCGCCATGCCCAGCAGGGCTGCGGCAATCACCAGTTGGGCCAGCAGCATCCAGGCCCGGCGCCGCCCCAGCAGACGACTCAGCAGCGGCAGCGGAGCGCGGTCGATCAAGGGGGCCCAGAGCACCTTGATCGAGTGGGCCATGCCGACCCAGCTCAAGAAGCCGATGGCGGCCAGTTCGATGCCCAGATCCCGCAGCCAGGCGCTGAAGGTGCCGCCTACCAGCAGCAGCGGCAGCCCGGCGGAAAAGCCCAGAAACAGCATGCCGATCACGCGGGGTTTGAGGTAGACCTTCCAGCCCTCGCGTGCTGGTGCTGCGGTGGTGTCATTCATTCAACTGTGTTCTCAGAGTCACTGGGGCTGGTCGGGCCAGCCGAAGCGGGTCATGTTGACCCGGCGGTTGCGCACGATCACCCCTTCGGCCAGCAAACGTTGATATTGTTCCTGCCCGGCGGGGTGATCGGCGGGCAATGATAATTGCCCCTGACTGTTGAGTACACGGTGCCAGGGCAGAGTCGTGTCGTCCGGCAACTGGCCCAGCCAGCGTCCGACCAGTCTCGCACCCCGGCCCAGCCCGGCCATCTGCGCCAGTCGACCATAGCTGCTGACCCGCCCCGGCGGGATGGCTGCCAGTACCAGCCAGAGTGCCTGCTTGCGTGGATCGTCCGTGGCGGATTGATCAGCGTTGGAACATTCAATCATGGATAATGTCTCTGGTTCTGTTCACTGCTGCGGATGTTGTCCAATGTCTATATCGCGTTTCCTGCTGCTCCTGCCCCTGTTGTCCCTGCCTGCTGCCGCCGACACCCTGTGGCTGGATAACGGCGACCGCCTTACCGGCCATATCGAGCTGATGGAGGGTAACCGGTTGATCATCCAGACCGAATTTGCCGGGCAGGTAGCGGTGGATATCAGGCGTATCCGCACCCTGGAGAGCGAAGGGCCGCTGCTGATCAAGACCAGTGACGATACTAAGCACGCCCGGCGCATTCAAGCATCCGAGGAGGACGGCCAGATAGTGCTGGTCAACGGCGATACGCCACCGCTGCCGCTGGAGATCACCGCTCTGCGCCAGATCATGGAGCCGCAACCGGTGATCGAGGACTGGGTCTGGGATGGCCGGGCCACCCTGTCGCTGGAGCTGGACAATACCGAATCGAAAAAGCGCGATCTGGATCTGGATGTGACCACTGAAGCCCGGCACGGAGACTGGCGGCATATGCTGTCCAGCGAGTTCGAGCGCGACTACCGGGATAACATCAAGAGCCGCCACTGGTGGGAAACCGACTATACCCTGAGCTGGTTCTTTGCCGAGAAGTGGTTCTGGCAGAACCGGGTCAGTTACCTGCGTGACCATCTGGGAGATGTGGAGCGGCAGGTGCAGATAGGTTCCGGTCCCGGTTACGAATGGTGGAACAACGCCCTGGGCCGCTTCGAGACCTCCGCCCGCTTCGAGCACCTGCGACTGGATGCCCGGGACGGTTCCGACAGCCGTACCAACGGTCTGGGCCTGAACTGGGATTACCGCCGCTATCTGTTCGGCAAACGCTTCCAACTGATCCACAATGCCGAAACCATCATTCCCGATGATGACGAGGTGGATTACATGGTGGATGCCGAAGCGGGCCTGCGCTACCTGCTCAACAGCTGGGCCTCCCTGAGCCTGACCACCGAGTGGGATTACATCAGCAGTTCGGATGAGAAGAGTCAGAACGAAAGACGCTACAAGCTGGGGCTGGGGGTCAGCTGGTAGAGGCTGGTGAGCAGCGCCGCGACACCTTGTGGGTTGGAGCAAGCCGCCACTTGACTCCGGTCAAGGTAAAGCTGCCCGGTACAGACTAGCTTGATCTCACAGCAACCCTCAGGAGGTCACCATGCATACCATGATCAATGCTCTGAAGTGGTTATTCTGCTCCGGCCATCAATACCGCTACCAACCCGTAATGGCAGCCGTACCGACCGAGTGCCCGGCACGTTCCGACTGCCTGGGCTGCGACGGCAAGATCAACTGTCATCTGGCGCGGATACTGGTCAGCCGGGACTGAAACACCTGCGCACTTTTGCAGGAGCGGCGCCTCGCCGCGAATACTTGGCCCTGCCTTCGCCCAGAGGGTGGGGCTTTTGCGGTTGCAGGCTTCGGTCGAACGGGGTTCTTTCCGAAGACTCACCTGATAAATGAAAAACCCAGCCGGTGGCTGGGTTTTTCATTTATTGGCGGAGAGCCAGTCCGCCTACTGGTCTTCCACCACTGCCCACCAGAATCCACCAACCCCTAGACTATATGGGGCTTTCAGCCTAATATCATTCCGCAACCATCCACCGCAATCCACCAACTTACGGAATAAAGTGGGGGACGAAGTGGGGGAACAGAATCAGGCGGAGAGAGATATGGGCAAGCTGAACCCGAAGCAAGTAGAGAACCTGACCGAACCCGGCACCTATGAGGACGGCGAAGGCTTGCGCTTGGCAGTAAGGCCCACCGGGAGTAAGTCATGGGTGTTCCGCTACCAGCTCAACGGCAAGCGCCGTGAGATGGGGCTGGGGCCTTATCCGGATCTGGGATTGAAGGCCGCCCGGCTGAAGGCCAGCGCTTACCGTTCGCAGCTGCTGGAGGGTATCGACCCACTGGAGGCCCTGAAGGCAGAGCGTGAGGCGCTGCGCCTGGCTCAACTTGCCGATACGGCCAAAGCCGTGACATTCGACAGCGTGACGGCTGATTACATTGCCGCGCACCGTTCCGGCTGGAAGAACGCCAAGCACGCGCAACAATGGGAGAACACGCTCAAGACCTACGCCAGCCCGGTCATAGGCAAACTGGCACCCAGCGACGTGACCACCGCGCATGTGCTGGAAGTGCTGAACAAAGATGACTTCTGGAGCATGAAACCGGAGACCGCCAGCCGGGTACGCAACCGCATTGAGCTGGTGCTGGACGCTGCCAAGGCCAAGGGATTACGCGAAGGCGAGAACCCGGCACGCTGGCGCGGGCACCTGGACAAGCTGCTGCCCCGGCGCGACAAGGTGCAAGCCGTGAAGCATCACACCGCCCTGCCTTACCCTGCGCTGCCCGCATTCATGGCGCTACTGAGTGGCGACGATATGACCACCAAGGCCATGCAGATGACCATCCTGACCGCCTGCCGCACCAGTGAAGTGCTGGGGGCAACATGGGATGAAATCGACCTGCAAGCCCGCATCTGGACGATACCCGCCAGCCGCATGAAAGCAGGCAAGGAACACCGTGTACCGCTGGCCGATGCCGTGCTGGCGCTGCTGGAGTCGCTACCGCGCATCG
>LSQX01047517.1_pt1 | contig 12598 bp, 10 predicted proteins | sample 654561 | NCBI WGS metagenome assembly LSQX01 (sample SAMN04489861, study PRJNA283612) | anaerobic digester metagenome | isolation source: 4 biogas reactors fed with cattle manure at either 37C or 55C with and... | place: Denmark: Kongens Lyngby | collected 2014 | reverse complement strand
TCTCTGGTCTGATCCTGATATCTGCCAAAGGTTCCTGCCCAATTCCATTCATATACTACCAGACGCTGTATGAGCAGATTGTTTGCTGAAAAATCATTCATTAATGAAAGTTCTACAGGTGCCAGTGCTCCGGTCTTTCTTAAATTATCAAAAAACTCCAGGAAATCCTGTATCTCATCTTTGGTGACGGTAAATTTTTCATTATCAAAGGGGAAGGGTTTTTCAACAGCAAGTTTAGTATAACCATAGTATTTCAATTCATCAAAACCCATACCTTCCCTGTTGACTGTAGGATCAGCAGCTCCATAAACCTTTCCTCCGGACTTTTCATAAACCTCATTGAATTTTGCCGTCAATTCATCCCAGCTGTAAGGTTCATCCACAGGCAAAGGCTCAATTCCCAGTTCTTTCAGCAGTGTTAAGTTTTGTATCATGACCATGCTGTTTACAGATAAATTGACACCATACATTTTCCCATCATAAGAACAGGCCTCTACATATTTAGGATTATGCCCGCTTACATCAACCATCCCGGTAATATCAACCATCCCGTCGGCTGCCAGCAAATCAGGATACCATTCCATCACAGTTGTAAAAATATCGGGAGCATTACCGGCCATAATCTGGGCAAATAATTTGTTTCTGTATCCTTCAAAACCGGAGTATTCGGGTATAATCTTAACATTTTGATTTAATTCTTCATATAATTTTATCGCTTCTATTGTATTACGGTGCCTGCTTTCTGAACCCCACCAGGAAACCCTGAGGACAATCTTTTCTTCACTCCCCGCAACGATAGATGAGACTGTGAAAATAAAAATCATCATCAAGAAAATTATTGAGTATTTTCTAAACACAATTATTCCCCCTCTTTAAAGAATATAGTTTTTACTACACAGACCAGAACCCTTTAATGACTGAAGATACAAACACAATAAATATCTTTTCCGGCCACCCCCCTTTCATCAGAAATACCCGGCTTCAATATTACTCAGCCTGTATATTGGTTTTATTTTACTATTTTTGTTTGCAGTTGTCTATTTTTTCATTTTTTTCCTTTGTCAAAAATAGTTTTCTTGAATAAAAAAACTCCGGCAAGCCGGAGTTTTTATTGAAGCCAGGAAATCTATCCTTTTATATCTATACTCATAAACCCTGATTTCATTACTGTTTTCCTCAGCAATTTATTATACATAAAGGGAGATTTCAGCCTCTTTAATGTAATATTCATATATAGTTTTCTGGAGAACTTTCTATACAGATCAAAATATTTTTTTATATCCTGATTAAGTGCTTCTGCCATGGCAGCAGCACTTCTAAAGGCATAACTGAACCCTTCAGCAGAACTGGGGCTGATAAAACCTGCTGCTTCTCCTATCAGGCCTGTCTTATCATTTCCGGGACAGATCTGTGAAATATTTGCAGGTCTTAATAAATATGTCCCATTTTTTCTGATACTCTTCTCTAAATTAAAGCCGTAAGCTTCCAGGCGTCTTTTTAATAATTCGAATTTTGCGACTGCTTCAGGGCCTGGTTTTAAAGCAGAACCGATAATAAGACATTGTTCTTTGGGTATGATCCAGGAGTAAAAATCTGTTATCTCACTATCAAAAACAGCTCCATAAAAATTAAAATCTATAGATGACTCAAACCACTCCTGAACAGCAAGATAGGTCTTATCAAAGGATTTACCGGAGCTAATACACCTTCTCACCATAGAAAAGGCACCATCAGCGCCGACAATCAGTCTGCATTCTTCCGTATGTTTTTTCCCATCCTTTATAAACTCAACCATTACATTGTCCTTTAAAATATTGTGCCCTTTATAGACTGCTCCATTTATTATACCAACATTAGATGGTATCAAGGATTCCAGCCAGAGATCAAATTCCTCCCTGTCTATATTTATATAATGGCGCTGGTAATACCTCTCCAGGGAATTATCAAAATCAATAGTCCTTACAGCAAACAATTGCGGGCCTATAATTACCTTTTTAGGCAATCCCAGGCCAAAAGAAGCCAGCATTTTCTGTGCATCAGGTGCCAGCAGGCCGCCGCAACACTTTTGTGCCCCGGAATATAATGGTCTCTGAAAGCTGCGTTTTTCCAATAACAAAACTTTATATTTGTTGCTGATTAACCTGGACAGAGTAGCCCCTGCAGGCCCTCCGCCGACAATTACTATATCATACATGTTATTCTATACCCCGTATTTAGAGAGATATTCTTCAATTTTTCCCTTCATCTCTTCATCTATAATTATTTGATCATCAATCTCTTTATTGTATAAATACTTAATTATATCATTAATGGTTACAATAGAATATGTTTTTATCCCGAACTCTTCTCTTATTTCCTCTACAGCGGATTTGCCTGTATTGCCCCTTTCCATACGGTCAACAGAGATAATCAGTCCTGTTATTTCTACATCAGCTATCTTCTTAAGGAGTGAAACACTCTCGCGGACAGATGTACCGGCTGTTATTACGTCTTCAATGATAAGTATTTTATCATTATCTTCCGGTATACTGCCTATAATAGTTCCTCCCTCACCATGGTCCTTTATTTCTTTCCGGTTGAAGGAATACATTTTACTCTCACCATAAAAATTATACAGAGACATGGCTGTGGCTACTACAAGGGGTATCCCCTTATAGGCCGGGCCATACAATATATCATAGTCTTCTTTTACATTATCTTTTATACATTCAGCATAAAAGCGGCCAAGCTTAAATATCTGTTCACCTGTCCTGTAATTACCGGTGTTTATAAAATAAGGTGCCAGTCTGCCGCTCTTTGTTTTGAATTCTCCAAACTTTAAAACACCAGACTTAAGCATAAATTCTATGAATTCCTCTTTATATCTTTCCATCAAAAAAACAACCCCTTCAATCCTTATCTTTGTTCTCTATCATCCGTTCAAGAATCATTTTATAGCCGTCTGCACCATAATAAAGACATCTCTTAACCCGGCTTATCGTAGCAGTACTTACTCCTGTTTTTTCTACAATTTCATCATATGTGGCACCCTGCCGCAGCATTTTGGCAACTTCCAGTCTCTGGCCAAGGGATTTTATCTCCCCTATTGTTGCAATATCTTCAAAAAATCTGTAACATTCCTCTCTATCCCGCAGTAATAAAATAGCATCAAAGAGCTGATCAGTAAATGGATTTCTTATAGCTTTACTCATTTTCACTCCTCCCTGTTTTATCATGAAATAATTAAGAGCGGGAAAAGGCCTGTCCTTATTCCCACTCAATGGTTGCAGGCGGTTTTGATGTAATATCGTAAACTACCCGGTTAACAGAGTCAACTTCGTTTACAATACGGGAAGATATCCTCTCCAGTAGTTCATAGGGCAGCCTGGCCCACTCTGCAGTCATGGCATCATTACTTGTAACAGCCCTGAAAACTACAGGATAACCATATGTCCGCTCATTTCCCATTACACCAACACTCTTTATGTCAGGCAAGACCGCGAAAAACTGCCAGATCTCTTTACTCAAACCAGCCTCTTTGATCTCCTCTCTAATAATTGCATCAGCTTCCCTCAAGATTGACAACTTTTCTTCAGTAACTTCTCCAATTATCCTGATGGCAAGACCAGGCCCGGGGAATGGCTGGCGCCAGACCATTTCTTCAGGAAGGCCGAGGGCTTCACCGATTTTCCGGACCTCATCCTTAAACAATTCTCTTAATGGTTCAATTAAGTCCAGGTCCATATCCTCCGGCAGACCTCCTACATTATGATGACTCTTAATGGTAGCAGTCGTATCACTGCCGCTCTCAATTACGTCAGAATATAAGGTCCCCTGAACCAGGAAAGAGGCCTCTCCCAGCTTGCCTGCTTCTTCTTCAAAAACCCTGATAAATTCTTCACCAATGATCTTTCTCTTCATTTCAGGCTCACTGACACCCTTTAACTTTTCCAGAAACCTCTTTCGGGCATCAACATAAACCAGCGGTATATTAAATTCCCCGGCAAAGGTCTCCTTTACTTCTTCTGCTTCACCCTTACGCAGCAATCCGTGATTTACAAAGATACAGGTCAATTGATCTCCTATTGCTCTGTGTACCAGGGCTGAAGCGACAGCTGAATCTACACCCCCGGAGAGGGCTGATATCACCCTGGCAGAACCAACCTTTTCTTTAATAGAATTTATCTGTTCATCTATAAAATCATCCAGGTTCCAATTAGTTTTTACACCACAGACTTCAAAAAGAAAATTCTTCAGTATATTTGTTCCCTGAGCTGTAAAGACATGCTCAGGATCAAACTGAACTCCATACATTTTTTTGTCATGATTGCTCATTGCAGCAACCGGAGTTAAAGCCGTTCTGGCAGACATGATAAATCCCTCCGGTATTTTCACAACACGATCACCATGATCCATCCAGACCTGGCTGTCTTCTACACCGGCAAATATACCATCTCTATCTATTACATCCAGCTCTGATTTTCCATATTCCCTGTCCTGCTGCTTCTCAAGTTTACCGCCCGGAAGCATTTTTGCCATTAACTGCATACCATACCCAATAGTAAGAACAGGAATACCCAGATCAAAAATGTCCGGATCTATCCCAGGGGCATCTTCAGCAAATACACTCTCAGGGCCTCCGGAAAATACTATTCCTTTGGGAGCCAGGGCTTTAATTTTTTTAAGATCAGTATTATATGGCAAAACACAGGAATATACCCTGTTCTCTCTGATTCTACGGGCAATTAACTGGCTCTGCCTGCCTCCAAAATCAAGAACAAGAATCTGCTCCTTATTTTTCATAACTTCTCTCCTTCCACACTTATAATATTATTAAAACTTATACATACAGATAAATACAGATACTTTAGTTCTTCAGTTGATTAAAGTATATCCTATCAGGGCAGGAAATGTCAAGTCAGAATCATTGCCGGGATATTAAAAAAGAGTATGCCCTTATTGGCATACTCTTTTTTTAACTCACTTTATATACTCTTCGGCTGTCAATAACTCTGCCATCAGGATTGCTCCTCCGGCAGCTCCCCTTACTGTATTGTGTGACAAGCCCACAAAGCGGTAATCAAAGACATTACACTCCCTCAGGCGGCCGACTGATACAGCCATTGCCTTATCCATGTCTCTATCACGGCGGGGTTGCGGCCGGTCAACTTCATGTCTCACTATAATCGGATGCTCAGGAGCTGATGGTAATTCCAGCCTCTGTGGTAATGACTTAAATTCCTTCCAGATCTGGATTATCTCATTCATTTCAGGTTTTTTATCCTTAAAATGAATACTGACACAGGCTGTATGTCCGTCTATGACAGGAACCCTGTTACAATGGGCGGATATCTTTATGGAATCATCATAAACAAATCTGCCGTCTTCGATTTTACCAAATATCTTTCGGGGTTCAATCTCCGATTTTTCTTCCTCTCCCCCAATATATGGAATAATATTATCCAGCATATCATAGGATGACGAGCCCGGGTACCCTGCACCAGAAACTGCCTGGAGGGTTGTAACGATCATTTTGTCAACAAAATAACCTGCTTCCCTTAAAGCATGAACAGGCGTAACATAACTCTGGACACTACAGTTCGGTTTTACAGCCAGTAAACCTGTACTCCAGCCATAGTGTTTTCTCTGAATAGGAATAATATTTGTATGATCATAATTAACCTCTGGTATCAACATAGGCACATCCTGAGTATGACGGTGTGCAGAATTGTTCGATATTACTGCAAATCCTTCTTCAGCATAGGCCAGTTCCAGTTCCTTAATTTTTTCCTTCTCCATGCTTACAGCTGAAAAGATGATAGAACATTTACCCGCTGCCTCTTTAACATTGCCGGCATCACCTACTACCAGATCTTTGTATTGTTCAGGCACAGGAGTAGGCATCAGCCATCTCCCGGCAACGGCCTCGGAAAACTTTTTTCCTGCAGAACGAGGTGATGCTGCCAGATAAGTCACTTCATACCAGGGATGATTACTCAGTAATCTCAGATAGTTCTGCCCTACCATCCCGGTAGCACCTATTACCCCCACTTTTATCTTACTCATATCAACACCACTTTCATTTTTTTATTCTAATGCCAATATATCATTTATTACAGCCAGTAAACCCTTAATATCCTGGAGAGTCATATCTCCCATATGGGCGATCCTGAAACATTTGTTTTTTAACTCCCCGTAACCGTCTGCTATCATACAATGATATCTTTCAACTAATTGTTTATTCAACTCAGAAACTGATATTCCCCTTGTATTGACGATACAGGTCACTGTCTGTGACCAGTATCCTTTTTCAGGATATATGTCAAAATACTTCAGGGCCCATTCCTGCACACAGGAGGCCATCTCCTGATGCCTCTTGAAGCGGGCTTCAAGGCCTTCCTTATCTATTATATATTCCAGTTGTTTTTTTAAGGCAAGCATCTGTGGTATAGGTGGAGTTACAGGAGTCTGGCTCTTTTTATGATATTTATACATTAATGGCAGATTAAAATAATAACTCCTTTTTTCCACTTCTTCTGCCCTTTTCAGCAATCTCTCACTCACAGAAGCAACTGTTAAGCCAGCAGGCAAAGCAAAGGCCTTCTGTAAACCAGCCAGGCACATATCGATGCCCCATTCATCAACCCTTATCTCTGTACCGGCCATTGCTGAAACTGCATCAACCAGAAACAATACATCATCATATTTTTTGATAACTTCACCGATCTCCTTGACAGGATTCAGGACACCTGTTGAAGTATCATTAGAAACCAGTGTGACAGCATCATATTTGCCGCTGGCCAGTTGTTCCTCTACCATTTCAGCTTTTATTGCCTTATCCCAGGGAATTTCAAATTTATCACAGGGTACACCATTCATTACTGCAATCTCATGCCAGCGTTCCCCAAATGCACCATTTACCAGATTCAGGCACCTCTTCTTTACACCATTGGTTACAGCTGCTTCCATAGCACCTGTAGATGATGATGAAAATATAAATACTGGATTTTCTGTAAAGAGCAGTTTTTTCAGATAGAGCTGCAGAAAATCATATAGTTCAACAAATTCTTCTGTTCTGTGGTGAATCTGGGGATGGGAAAGTTCTTTTAAGAGTTCCGGCCTCACCTCTGTAGGACCAGGAGTAAATAACTTATTATGCATATTAATTACCTCCATTATATTGCAGATAACAGGCATTTATACAGATCCTGGTATAATTATTAAATATTATACCAATCATAATTAGTTTTGTCCAGCTTATTTTAGACTCCTTCATCTAAAATGAAGTTCCAATCCCAAAATGGGGCATTCCTTCACCATCTTCATTAAAACCATAGTCCAGTTTAATAAGACCCAATGGGCTGTTATATCTTATTCCAAAACCATAGGAATAATGCAGATCATCCAGGGAAATACTGTCACTTTCAGCCCAGGCATTACCTATATCCGTGAAAACCACAGCATTGATATCCTCTATAATGTTTATACTATATTCCAGATTAAGTAATATTATATCCCGGCCTGTAAATGCTCCCGGTTCATATCCTCTTAAGCCGTTATTTCCTCCTATTCTGAATCTCTCCAGTTCCGGTAATACCCCGCTGGCTGTTCCAGCCTGTATATTTATATTCCAGGTATGATTATCATTAAAGCCGGGATAAAACCTGCTGAAGTTGACCCTGTACTTTGTAAAATTCGTAGTCCCGCCAAGCAGTTGTCCGGCATATTCTATTGTATATATATCCCTTTCCCCTTTTGTAGGATTGATGGGGTGGTTTAAGGTATTCCTGCTAAACTGCAAAGTCAAACTCCTTAAAGCTTCTTCTTCTCTCTCCAGAATAACAGGCTCAGGATTATTTTTATCATCTACCCACTCAATAGAAGTTTCTTCAACTTTTATTTTAAAATTACTCCTCCAGGATTCTGAGATTCTGGAACCAAATGCAATGCTCCCGCCCAGCCTGTTTTCAATAAAAACACCTTTTGTGCCTGAGCCGCCTTTTTCTCTATCATAGAGGCTGATACTGATATCATTATCTCTGCCCAGAAAATAAGGCTCAGAAAAACTGAAATAATAATTATCAAAATCACCAAATTCCCAGTTAAAATACAGATCCTGCCCGTTTCCCATGAAATTTCTCCAGTCTATCCCTGTATATCCTACCAACCCTTCTTTTTTATTATATGCAAAACCACCTATCCATTTTCTTGTTCCATCTTCTACCACATCAATTATTATATCCGCCTGGTTAGTCTCTCCCGCCCTTCTGAGTCTGGGGTTTATTTCTTTAAAATAATTAAGTTGGTAAAGATTATACATAGATTTCTCCAGCTTCTTTTTGCTAAATACCTCTCCCGGGCTAAACTCCAATTCACGTCTTATTACATGTTCTTTTGTTTTTTCATTGCCTTCGATAATAATCTCATTTATAATTCCTTCATCTATATGTATAGTAAGTATTCCCTCATCACTTAAACTAATATTGGAATAAGCAGCCAGAATATAGCCGTCATTATGATATTTTTCAATTATACTGTTTCTGAGCTTTATCAGTTTGTCCAGATTTAAAAGTTGGCCGATTTCCAGTTCTTCTGTAGAAACCAATTCCTCCGTTGAGTAAATACTGTTCCCTTCCAGTATAATACCTTGAAGTACCGGGTATTCCTTGACTCCAAAGACTGCCTTTAAACCCCCATTATAGTATTCAAAAGACACATTAACATCCAGAAAATATCCAGACTCATAAATCCGTTCCATATCCTCTTTTATCTTTTCGGTATCTAAAATATCTCCCGGTATACTTTCTATATATGCAAGTATCTCCTCTTCCGGTATATTTTCATTGCCTTCAATAACTACCGCTGTCAATAGCTGTGCATTCCCTTGAGCACTTATCTGAACAGCAAGAAACAAAAAAAGAATAAAACATGCTATTGATATGTTTTTCAAAGTCTCACCCTCTTCCCAATATATAATCAGGGATCTATATCCCTTTTTATAATATTATCAGCAATTTTAATTAAAAGCTGACCTCTGTTTTCAGTCTGAATTCTGCAATAAGAAGCTGTTATTTCAGAAAAATACATATAATCTCTGCTTTCCTGCCTGTTTTATCTATTTTCTAAAGAAAAAGCTGTTAACACTATCTTTGTCAGATAGTATTAACAGCTTAAAGCCCGTATTCCGGCGGTTCAGTTTACATCATACCCATGCCGCCCGGCATGCCGCCTCCCATACCTGGCATATTTGTATTCTCTTCTTCCTTTTCTGCTACCAGGCATTCAGTAGTTAAGAGCATGGCAGCAGCACTTGCTGCATTCTGTAATGCAGAACGTGTTACCTTGGCTGGGTCTACAATACCGGCTTCGATCATATTTACAAACTCACCTTTAAAGGCGTCAAAACCTACACCTTTTTCTTTTTCTTTTACTTTTTCTACAATTACAGAGCCTTCATAACCGGCATTATCAGCGATCATTCTTACAGGTGCTTCAAGGGATTTTTTGATAATTTCTACACCAGTAGCCTCATCGCCTTCAAGTTTAAGTTCATCAAGAACATCAATAGCATCCAGATAAGTTGTGCCGCCACCGGCTACCAGTCCCTCCTCAACTGCAGCCCGGGTAGCAGAAAGAGCATCCTCGAAACGATGTTTTTTCTCTTTTAGCTCTGTCTCTGTAGCAGCACCGACCTGAATTACAGCAACTCCTCCAGCCAGTTTAGCCAGTCTTTCCTGCAGTTTTTCTCTATCAAAATCAGATGTAGTGGTTTCTATCAGGTTTTTGATCTGCTTAATTCTACCCTGAATCTTATCTTTATCACCATAGCCTTCAACAATTGTAGTTTCTTCTTTTGTTACATTGACCTTGTGGGCCTGGCCTAACATGCTGAGATCTGCGTTCTCCAGTTTGAGGCCAAGCTCTTCAGTAATAACCTGACCGCCAGTTATGACAGCAATATCCTCCAGCATAGCCTTGCGGCGGTCGCCAAAGCCGGGAGCCTTCACAGCAACACAGTTGAATGTACCGCGAATCTTGTTCAATACCAGAGTAGCAAGGGCTTCTCCTTCTACATCTTCTGCGACTATTAATAAAGGCTTACCGGACTGTGCTACCTTTTCAAGCAATGGTAAAATCTCCTGTACACTGGCAATCTTCTTGTCTGTTATCAAAATATACGGATCTTCGAGAGATGCTTCCATTGTATCGGTATCTGTTACCATATAAGGAGATATATAACCACGGTCAAACTGCATACCTTCAACAACATCAAGAGTAGTTTCCATACCCTTGGATTCTTCTACAGAAATTACTCCATCCTGGCCGACTTTCTCCATAGCATCAGCAATCAGCTTTCCAACTTCTTCATCATTACCGGCAGAAATAGCTGCTATCTGTGAAACTGCTTCTTTGCCTTCAACTGGTCTGCTGTATTTAGCGATTTCTTCTACAACCCTGTTTACGGCTTTTTCTATACCCCTTTTAATCAGCATTGGGTTAGCACCTGCAGCCACGTTCTTAAGGCCTTCTTTAAAGATTGTCTGGGCCAGAACAGTAGCGGTCGTTGTACCATCACCAGCTACATCATTGGTCTTAGTGGCAACCTCCTTAAGGGTCTGGGCGCCCATATTTTCATAATGATCCTTTAATTCAATCTCACGGGCAATACTGACACCGTCATTGGTAATGGTTGGAGCCCCAAAGCTCTTCTCCAGAACAACATTACGTCCTTTAGGCCCTAAAGTAACCTTCACCGCATTTGCTAATTTATCAACACCACGCTCCAGAGCACGACGTGCATCTTCTCCAAATTTTAATTCCTTTGCCATAGATAAACCCCTCCTTATGTATTATTACTGAATTACTCTATTACTGCCAGCACATCATCGATGCTTAAAATAATGTACTCAGTTTCATCAATGTTAACCTTTGTACCGGCATATTTATCAAAAACAACCTTATCTCCGACTTTTACATATGCTTCACCGTCTTCATTGCAGCATTCACTGCCGACAGCAACTATTTCTCCCATCTGTGGTTTTTCCCCTTTTGCTGTATCGGGAAGTACTATGCCACCTTTTGTCTTTTCTTCCTCTTCAAAATACTTAACGGCAACTTTGTTTTTTAAAGGCTTGATACTCATTCAACGAACCCCCTTCAAGTATATTTTTTCTTATATTGTTAGCACTCACTTTAAACGAGTGCTAATAAACCACAATTAATATGATAACGGAGTATTTTACTAAAATCAAGTTCAAATTCCTGGGTAAATGTCCCGTTTTCATCAGATAATCAGCTTTAGAATAATTTATCTCCTGATTTCTTCTGTTTTTTAAGCAGGAGTATTAAACTATATCAATTTTGATATCAAAAAGCTGTTCTATCTCCCTGTAATTCTTTCCCTTTAAATCATTTCCAAAAACATCAAACATTATACCGGGTAATACTATATTCTGATAACTTTTACCACTTTCTTCAAGACAGCTGATGATATCACCGTTTGTCAATAAACCGGCAGACATAATTGAGCCTGCAAAAAATCTGTTTTCTGCAACCAGTAAATCTATTTCCACCGGCAGTCCAGTGAGATTGTACCTGGTTTTAAAGTTTTTTAAAAAGCTATTCATGATATCTTTTCCCAGAACTGAGCTTATTATGGCGGTTTTCCTGTCCAGATTATTTAGCAGTATCCTGCTCAACCTGTCCAGCAATTCCACTGAAAAATCATAATCCACTATCAGGCCGGACCTCTCTCCTTTTCTTTTTTCAAGAAGAAGCTCCAGCTCTGTCCCGCCCCTTCTGATTTTTATAAGGGGGTTTTCAGCTTTAAGCACTTTATTAAAACCATCAACCCTGCTTAATACCTTCTCCTGATTTACAGATATGATTATATCTCCTTTTTTCAAAAGTGTTTTCCCGGCAGGGCTATTTCTAATTATCCCCTTGATTACACAATCAAAATTATTCAACTGTGGAGGTTCCAGCAGTACCGGCGTCCTGCATTCATCATATTTATCAATAAAGCTGGCCAGCCTTTTATACATCGTATCCACTTCAAATTTCATTTTTTCTTCAGAAAAGCGGGTAAAACCAGGCATAAAGACCCTGATGGTCTCAGCATTATATTCATCCAACAGGGAGATGGTTTTATCAAGGCTTTGCCAGCCCAGCAGATGGGGTACTGCCACTATACTCCCATTAAACTTTATTGGACTTACAGCCAGTATTTCCAGAGCTGAAAAAACCTGTTCCGGCTTTTTATCAGCCATTAAAAAAGCCCTTTCTTCAGGGCTGGAACAATTTAATGATATATTAAGTTCCACCGGCATATTTTCCTGCAGCATCTTCAGTACTTCAGGATTAAGGAAACTGCCATGTGTGGTAATCTTTATTTCCTTTTCCGGAAAAAATCCTCTGATCATTTCAATAATTTTTAAGAATTGAGGGTGTGCCAGGGGATCACCTTCTATTATCCTGGTAGCTGATTCACCAATAATAAGCGGGCCGTCTGCAGGTAAATATTCGAGAAGCTCCTTCATCAGACTTAAGTCCAGATGCCCCAGTCTATACACATCAAGTCCAGGGGGATTATTGCGGTGGCTGCAGAATTGACAGGCCA
>LSQX01177780.1_pt1 | contig 12599 bp, 12 predicted proteins | sample 654561 | NCBI WGS metagenome assembly LSQX01 (sample SAMN04489861, study PRJNA283612) | anaerobic digester metagenome | isolation source: 4 biogas reactors fed with cattle manure at either 37C or 55C with and... | place: Denmark: Kongens Lyngby | collected 2014 | reverse complement strand
TCCTGCTCGTTCTGGGAGCTGTGCATGCCCGGATCATCCGCGACACAGATCACCAACCCACCGTTAACACCTGTATAGGAAACCGTAAACAACGGGTCTGCCGCTACATTCAAGCCCACATGCTTCATGGCACAGACCGCGCGCGCGCCGGCAAAAGACGCACCAATAGAAACTTCCAATGCTACTTTTTCGTTTGGTGCCCATTCTGAATAGATTTCATTATAGCTTGCGATGACTTCGGTGATTTCAGTACTGGGGGTGCCAGGATATGCTGATGCAACAGTTACTCCTGCCTCATAAGCGCCCCGGGCAATCGCTTCGTTGCCAAGCATCAGTTTTTTCATTCTTTCTGTCTCTCCTCACAATAAATTCTCTGTTCCGTAGTAAGTGGCTTAAATATATATTATACATGATTCGGCTGGTATGTAAATAGAATACTTCAGAATACAGTCAGTACTGAAGAGTGAAATAAAATACGTTTATGCTTTACCTCCTGTTATTTATATCATATATTCTATATATTTTCATCATTCATTTTACACCTGATCACAGATTGATAGCCTTAGTCCAAAATGATATAATCAAATGAAACCATGACACCTGACTTTTATGCTAAAAGGCAGTAGCATTACCATTCAGTTGGAAAATCAGAATTCTGGTTCAGACCACATTCATAGCTATAGTTCAGAAATAAGGCAGGGATTTAAGTGATTTTATTCCAGAAAGGAGATTAATACAGGCTATATTTTCTTCTAATTTAGCAAGTTTTTTCTATTCCAATATTATCGACATTCTGTTTTTTGGTTACTTGTTTGCATTGTTTAACGAGTATCAGGGCATGGAAAGTGAAGATATGAGTAGTGAAGCTTAATAGCTCTTTTTGCAGTTTTTTATGCATTAGTAATGGAGGCAGGTACCTTTGCAAAAATTTGCAAAGGTACCTGTCCCTCTTGTAAATATGGTGGTAATAATATGTCATGCAGTTACATAACCTTCACAGGAAGCAGGTGGAATCATGAAAAATTTGTTATTGAAAGATACTTCATTAACAGTATCGAAAATCAGCCTGGGGACGGTCAATTTTGGGACGGTCATCGACGAAGAGACCGCTGAATCCCAGTTGAATTTTTTCACTTATAATGGCGGAAATTTTATTGATACCGCACATATCTACGGTGACTGGGTTCCTGGCCCCAAAGGGATCAGTGAACGGATCATAGGTGCCTGGCTGAAAAAAACAGGGCTAAGACACAAAATTGTGATCAGTACAAAGGGAGGGCATCCCGACCTGGCAGAGTTTCACATTTCCAGGGCTACCCCAAAGGAGATCATCAAAGATCTGGACGAAAGCCTCCAGTTTCTGAATACCGATTACATTGACCTGTATTTTTATCATCGGGATAATCCCGATATTCCAGTTGAGGAATTACTGGGCGTTCTTGAACAAGCCCGGGCAGATGGGAAGATCCGTTATTACGGGTGTTCAAACTGGCCCCTGGATCGCATTCAACAGGTTCGCAGGCAAGAGTTCCCCGGGTTTGTCTGCAACCAAATCATGTACAGCCTGGCTGATATCAATGAATTCAACATCAGTGACAAAACACTGGTGCTGATGGATCGTGAAATTTATAATCACCATTGTGAAACAGGCCTGAATGTAATGGCTTATACCGCTTTGGCGAAAGGGTATTTTACAAAAAAGGCGACAGGTCAATCCATGCCGGCACAAACAGCCAGGTGGTATTCCAATATGTCCAATGAGCGAATATATGCAGAATTAACGCGTAAAGCTCATTCTCTGCATTGCAGCGTGTCGGAACTGGAATTGGCTTTTCTGATGCATCAGAGCTTCGCAACGGTTCCTATCGTATCCTTCAGCAACCAGCAGCAACTGGAGCAGGGTATAAAAAGCTGCGATTTGGTTCTGGATCATGAAACGGTTGAAAAACTGAACAATATGAAAAAGTACGTCTATCAAGGAGCCGGCTCGGAAAGTCTGTTTACTCTTTAGAAACACGTATAAACATGTAATAATGAGCGGAACTATGCGGGTCCCAAGCCATGAAAAGTAGTGTCTTATGAATAAATATGCTTTTCCGAACGGTCTCCTGGCCTGCTGACAGGCTTTATGCCAGGGGTTTTCCTCACGGAATGCTCCCTGGCAACACATCTATTTCAGGGTAACGATGGTGACACCGGTTTCACCCTCTCCGTACTTGCCAATACGGAAAGATCCTACATGGGCATGAGTTTTCAGGAAATCCTGAATTCCCTTTCTCAGGGCACCGGTTCCCTTGCCGTGAATGATGGACACCTCATGAAGCCCTGCGATGACGGCTTCATCGATGTACTTGTCCACCTTCACCATGGCTTCCTCGATATTGTGGCCCCGAATATCCAATTCGAGCTTCACACTGCCTGTTTTAACACCGGTTACCCTCGCGCTTTGGATGGTATCTGTCAGTTCCTTCTGCTCATCCACTGCACGCAGTTGGGTAACATGCACCTTAATCTTCATAATGCCGGCCTGAATCTGCACCTGACCATCCTTGTCGGGCGCTTCGAGTGCTGTGCCTTTTTGGTTCAGGTTTAAAATCATGACGGTATCCCCAGCTTTCAGGTTTTCCGGCGGCTTTGCAAACCCTTTGCGCGGCAGCACTGATTCCGCCAACTGGTGATCCAGCTCATCCACCTTTTGGCGGATGCTTTGCCGCACGGCCATCAGTTCCTGGTTTTCGATCATTTGCTGGTGGTTTTTCTCAAGCTCCTTTAGCCTCTCCATGATTTCATCGGCTTCCCGTTTTGCTTCAGTCAGCACTCTTCTGGCTTCCTGCCTCGCTTTATTCAGAATGGCCTGTTTTTCGTTTTCCGTCCGCCTTTTCTCGTCCTCAGAACTCTCTTTCAGCCGCTCAATCTCTCTTTTATCTCTTTCGGCCTGCTCCCGTTCTCTTTCAGCGGCCATACGGTTTTTCTGAATATCTGAAAGAAGCTCCTCGAACTGGATGTCCTCACCCTTTAAAAAGTTCCGGGCTTCACTGATGATGTCATCACCCAGGCCCAGCCTTTTGGAGATGGCAAAGGCGTTGCTTCTTCCCGGTATCCCAACCAGAAGCCGGTATGTGGGACGAAGGGTTTCCACATTAAACTCACAGCAGGCATTCTGAACCCCTTCAGTGGACATGGCATACAGCTTTAATTCGCTGTAATGGGTGGTTGCCATAGCCCGGATCTCCCTTTTGGTCAGGGTGTCCAGGATGGCCGTGGCAAGGGCTGCCCCCTCGGTCGGGTCGGTCCCTGCACCAAGCTCATCGAACAGAACCAGTGAATCCTGGTCTACATTTTTCAGAATTTGAACGATATTGGTCATATGCGAAGAAAAGGTGCTGAGGCTTTGTTCAATGCTCTGCTCGTCGCCAATATCTGCGAACACCTGATGGAATATGCCCATTTCACTTTGATCCGCCGCTGGAATATGCAGCCCGGCCTGGCTCATCAGAACAAAAAGGCCTGTGGTCTTCAGTGTCACGGTTTTACCGCCCGTATTCGGGCCGGTGATCACCATCGTTGAAAAGGAACCTCCCAGGTCAATGTCAATGGGGACAACCAATTTAGGGTCAATCAGCGGATGTCGGCCTCTTTTTATCACAATACGGTGCTCCCGGTTGAGCACCGGTTCCGTTGCTTTCATATCCAGGCTTAACCGTGCTTTCGCAAAGGCAAAATCAATTCTTGCCAGCAGCTCGGCGTTTTCCTGCAGCATCCCACCAATATTTGCCACCTCTGCGGTCAGTTCCAACAAAATACGCTCCACTTCCTGCTCTTCCTTGCTTCTAAGCTGGCGGATTTCGTTGTTCGCTTCAACAACTGCCATGGGTTCAACAAACAGGGTGGCCCCGCTGGAAGACATATCATGTACCAGACCGGGAATTTGGTTTCGGTGTTCCTGCTTTACAGGGACAACATAGCGATCCCCCCTGAGGGTAACCACGGCATCCTGCATGTATTTTTTATTCTGCGCCGAATGGATGATGTGGTTCAGTTTTTCCTTGATGGAATCCTGTGCACGACGGATGTTTCTGCGGATGGATGCCAGAAGCGGGCTGGCAAAGTCAGATAAGGTATCCTCAGACTCGACGGATTGTGTCAGCCTTTCTTCCAGGGTCCTGTTCGTCCCAAGGCTGCCGCACAACACGGCCACAACATTGGTCTGGGCCAGCTCCATTTTATCTTCGGTCAGATAGGCTTTCAATCGACGCGATGCGCGCAGAACATCGGCTATCTTCAGCAGTTCCCCAGGGCTCAGCATTCCCCCCGCCTCTGCGCGGCGTATCTGCGAGCGGATATCATGAATGCCCCCCAATGGCGGTGAACCCTTCCTTAATATACAGGTAACCGCATCCGTGGTTTCCTTCTGTTCGGATTGAACTTGTTCAAGCTGGGTAAATGGCACCAAAGCTGATGCCAGTTCCTTGCCCAGCTGGCTGGATGCCCTTTCAGCCAGCCTTTCGGTGATTTTATCATATTCAAGAACCCGGAGAACCTTTTCAGTCATTTCAAAACCTTCCGTTCTATCCTTCAAACTTGCTACAGCTTCAGCCCTGAACCAGAAATTCGTGGAATAAGTCAAGGCCTTGCTGGAATTCGCTTAATAACTGCTTACACATTATATCATACCGTTATCACTGCGGGAAAGCTTAAGCAGCACAAACACAGACACACTCTTTGTGTATAATTGTTTTTTCTCCATGTCAAAGCTTTATCTGCTGTATTTAGTGGTAGAAAGTCCTTTATTTATTGGAATGATTTCACTGCATTCACTCAATTATCATTTCTGGTTATAACATTCCTTTATTCATTGATTCCACCGCATTCACTCGAATATCATTTCTGGTTATAACATTGATTTGTTCATTGATTCCACCGCGTTCACTCTAATATCTTCGCGTTTTTGCAGGGAAATCAAATTTGAGCAAAAAAAAACGGGCTATTGCCCGTCTATTGCTGAAGCGCTTCAATTATGCTTGCATACAAGGCCTGCGCCGCTTGCTTTTGAAACTGATATGTAACCAACTTCTCCAGCTCGGCTTTATTGGTCATAAAGCCAAGTTCGACGATTACCGCAGGCATTTTTGTCTCTCTGGTGACGACCAGGTTGGGTCTGGAGATAATACCCCAGTCCTTTGTCTTTAGTTCCTTTACCAAATTCTTTTGTACGATTTGCGCCAGTTTCTGGCCATTCATCTTTTGATACGATGACGATGATGGATAATAGAGGGTCATCAAGCCCTGGGCTTCTGTGTCTGATGAGGCATTGTGATGAATACTGACAAACAAGTCTGCTTTCAGATAATTTGCAATATCCGCCCTGGTGTATAAACCAACATCTTTGTCTTCTGAACGGGTCATGTAGACGGTCAATCCAGCCTCCTCCAGCATGCCCTTCAGAATTTTGGAAACCTTCAGGTTTAAATCCTTTTCCTGAACCTTTCCGGCCACAGCGCCGGGGTTGCTGCCCCCATGCCCCGGATCCAAAACAATCGTCTTTTTCATTGGTAAGGCCTTCTCTGTGTTTGTCTCTTGTGCGTCCGGGTTTTGCTGCCCAACAACAGGGAGTTCTCCTGTTGTTGAAACATAAATGTCTTTTCCGCCCCAAAGGACTGCTGCTCCCAAATTCTCAGCGACATATCTCAGGGGGATCATGACTGTACCCTGAAACAAGGTTGGCTGCGCAGGCATTTTTTCTACCTTCGCACCGTTGGCGCATTGAAAATTGTTCACATACATGACCAGTCTCCGGTTTTCAGATGTAATACGAATCATCCATTCTTCCGGATCCCATTGGAAGGATGCACCCATCCTTTCAACAGTTGAAACGGGAACCAGCATGTTTCCTTTTTGTGTAAGGAAACCTGATTCGGTTTCCACCAGCTGGTTGTCTACCCATAAACGGGCATCATAGGGGATATTTCCATCATTGTCCATTGCTGAAATTGGAAGCGCTCCGCAAAATAAGATCATCAAAAATAAGAGGATAAAGCCCTTTTTCAGCACTACAGTTGCCTCCTGTACAGATAGTGACAGTATTATGTTTACATAATTTATTCGGGAATACAAGCGTATTCATGGAACTGTAACGGAATTACAAAACTCTTAACGGAAATGTTATGTTAACTTAACATGGCTGTGGAGCAATGAGACTGAAGCTAAAGGAGGAAGCTTCGGTATGGGGCGGAAACTGGGGTGCTGAAAGAGGAAGCTTCGGTATGGAGCAGAAACTGTGATACGGAGAGGGAAGCTATGCAATGGTGGCAGAAACTGGGGTGAAGGAGGATGAAGCTTTGAAATGACGGCAGAAACTATGGTGCTGAAGGAAGAAGCCTCGCAATGGCGGCAGAAACTATGGTGCTGAAGGAAGAAGCCTTGCAATGGCGGCAGAAACTATGGTGCTGAAGGAAGAAGCCTTGCAATGGCGGCAGAAAAACTGGCACTGAAAGCGGAAGCTTTGCAAATGGTGGCAGAAAAACTGGCTTGTCAGGGAAATAGTACTATAGTGCGGAATCTGTACTGTGAATTTTTGTAGAAATTTTTTTCAGGTAATACTGAGTCCAGAAGGTAAAAATCAAATCAAAGGCAAAGAAGGCTGCCTGGAGGACAAGCACCAACACAGAAACAGGAAGAGACTGAACAAGCATTGGAGGAATAAGTTCAAGAAGTTGTTCAGCAATTTTCCACATGAAGAACAAAGATAAGTTAAAAAACGTGAATTTCAGCACCCACTCGACGATGAGCTTGTTGATTTGCTCGATATGACTTTTCACCAGGGAATAAATACCAAAAAACAGAACATAGGGGAGCACCGCGGTTTTTTCAGGCACCAGGAGGAAAGCGATAATGCTGACCGCAACATAACTGAGCCAGCCAAAGGAAAAGCCGCATTCCATGATCACCACCGATAGAATGAAACCGGCAAGAACATAAAAACCCAGTTTTCCGGTGGGAATAAGGTTTTCAAGGAAAAGCACTGCTGCCCCCAAGGCGGTTAATATTCCTGCAAGTGCTATTTTTTTTGAATTGGGTTTACTCGATTTATCCATGCTTCTCCCATGTGAACCCTTGGTTCATTCCAGTCCGGGATTACAAAGTTCCAATGGATACAGCTTTGCGGCAAGAGCCTTCCCCGGAACCTGGCTAACAGCAGCCGATTATATCGCCACCACAGCATTCACACAGACTGTCGGCACACCAAAGAGTGCTGCATATCTGGCACATGTCAGGATCCCGGCGGTATCCACCCCTGTAGAACTGCGGATTGTGCTGGTACCCTTTGTACTGGTTATTTACACGGCTTAATGTATCCCGGTATTCCATGTTGTTGGGTTCCATATCAACCGCTTTGCGTAAAAGCACATTGGCTCTGTCATACCAGCCGCGTCTTAAAAACAGCAACCCCTGCAGATAATTCCACTGAGCGCCCTTGTTTTGGATTGAATCGAGCATTTGCTGGGCTTGATAAAAATTCCCATTCTGGATCATCATTTTTATTTGATAATACTTTTCGTTTTCATCGACATAGCCATAATTCGTTTGCGAACCGGTGTTTTGCCTTTGCTGCTGCTGGTACTGATATTGTTGTTGTTGCTGTTGTTGCTGCTGTTGTTGCTGTTGTTGATATTGCTGTTGACGCTGTTGCTGTTGCTGCTGGCGTTGTTGCTGCTGACGCTGTTGCTGCTGGCACTGCTGTTGGTAGGAGCTTTGCTGTTGGGAATATGCGTTCCCGGCGTTTTTGATCAACGTATCATAAGCCTCATTCACTTCGCGAAGCTTTTCTTCAGCCAAATCTGAAAGAGGATTATCCATGTACCTGTCGGGATGATATTTCTTGACGAGATCCCGGTAGGCCTTTTTAATTTCCTCTAAACTTGCACCATCTTTCAATCCCAGTACTTCATATGGATTTCTCATGACAACCTGCTCCTATCTCCAACACACTCCTGGTCCTCACCAGAAGCCCCTGATAAACAATATTCTCCAATATTCCCTGATTCTTTTGAAGCTCCAGCAAGGAGAAAGCTTTTTCCATTTCGCTGAGCGAATAGACCAGAATAAATTCTGTTTTCTCCCTGATCCTGTTTTTGAAGGATTGAATATCTTCCTTTTTTTCATATTGGAATTGCGTTAGTAACGGATTGTAGGATCCGCTTTTTATATTATCCTCAATATCGTCATATGCATCCAACAAATAAACCCATTTGCCAAGATTAAAGCCTATCCATTCCAACGCTTCCTTCGCAGCTGTGTCTTTGGCATAAAAGCCAAAAACACTTTTCATGATCCCGGCAAAGGGCTCGCTTGCTTCATCAATCTGTTCACATTTCTGTTGCTCAAGCTTTTGAAGGCTTACCAATTCATTGTGAATATCCTGAGCAAGCTGGGGGTATTTCTTTTTCACGCGGTTGAAGCCTTTGCGCAATACCAGCATTCCGGCAGGCCCGACCAGATTTTTCTCGTCCTGCCATTTATCCCTCAGGTTATAATACGCAAGCAGAATATTTATGTCTGATGCATACTCTACAGCCGCATTACCGGTTATCATCAACCTCTTTTTCACAGGGTGGACAAAGCACCTTTTCCGGGCGCCCTGAATGGGCTCCGGCTGCAGAGAATCCAGAAGCAATGCCAAAAAAGCCGTATCATAACTTAGAATGACCCGGCCGAGATGTCCGGCCTGTTTTGCAATGGCTTTGCAAACACCGCAATAATAGGCCTGGAACACTTCATACTCCCACATTTTTAGTTCCGGCTTATCCGGCGTGATGTACCCGAACATATCTCCCCCGCTTTATTCCTGATTCATCTCCCCGGCAGGCCCCGCAGGCTCAGATTTTTTTGATTCCTTTTCGAAGCTGACCCCCTGCACATGAATATTGATTTCCAGCACATGAAGCCCGGTCATCAGTTCTACATTATGCTTGATGCGCTCCTGGATCTTCCAGGCGACATCCGGAATGCGTGCCCCATATTCCACAACAATGTGCAGATCAAGATTTACCTCGCGGTTTTCAGTGACCTCTACTTTAATTCCTCGAAATGGGTTTTTCCTTCCGAGAACCTGGGAAATGTTCCCGGCAATTCCCCCGCCAAGGCTTGCAATGCCTTCAACCTCCATCGCCGCATTACTGGCAATTACCGATACAACCTCGCTGGAAATACGGATTTCACCCATTTCTTCCCGTTCGGTAATAAATTGCTCTTTCACCTGTTCAGGCTGATTAGGCGCCTTATTTGCGTTCTTTGGTTCAGACATGACAACCTCCATTCTACCGTAACCGTAAACGGCCTTATGAATTTCAAGAGTATGCGGTTATTACCGGGCAGCATTTATCAGGCAGCAAATACTGCCAATATGTCCTTTATTATATCATATCGCAGTTATGATGCATACTGCGGCGTGTGAAAAAACACCGGGGTGGCCGCAACCGCTGTGGTTATTATATTCTATTCTGTGCCATATAGTAATATATCGGGAACAAGCTGTTGCTTTGTTTGGCGGAAAACAAATTCATTCGGGAGAAATGTTATGGTAAGAATGAAGAGCGCACGTACATACTTGATGGCTGCACTTTTGCTGGGTTTCTTTGCGTTATTGTTGATTGATCCCGAAAATGTGCTGATCTCCGGTAAAAAAGCAGTGGATCTATGCCTGAATATCATCATTCCTTCATTGCTTCCGTTCTTCGTGGTATCAAGGCTGATACTGAAAACAGGTGCCATCCATGCCATAAGCCGACTTTTCAAGCCCCTCATCAAGCCCCTTTTCAATCTTCCGGGACAGGCTGCCTTTCCGCTGATAACCGGATGGTTCAGCGGTTATCCGGCTGGTGCGAAATATACGGCGGATCTGTATGAAAACGGACTGCTGACAAAAAATGAAGCTCAGCGACTTCTCGCTTTTTGTAACAATTCCGGGCCTTTGTTTATTGTGGGGGCAGTGGGAACAGGCTTTTTTAACAGCCCCAGGCTGGGCATTGTGCTTCTGGTTTGCCACCTTTTGGCCAGTATCAGCGTTGGAATCGTTTATGGATTGATTTCCAGGCTGCAAGGGTATGGTAAGGAAGCAATAAAGAACATCAGTGTTGAAACGAGGGTGGCCATAAACGGCCATATGCTCACCGATGCAATACTTGACGCAATAAAGGTGTTGCTGCAGATTTGTGGAACCATCATATTTTTTGCAGTATTGGTTCAAACCCTTGAAACAGCAGGACTTTTCCTGGTTTTCGGCAATTTGCCCGCACCCCGTCAGACCAATGTACTGGCGGAAGGTGTGAAGGTGTTTGTGGCGGGAAGCCTTGAAGTCACTTATGGATTGTACTTATTAAGCACATCCGCCGGAATACCGCATTATCTGAAAGCTTTGTTAACGTCATTTCTTTGCGGGTTTGGGGGCTTTTCGGTGCATACACAGGTAACAGGCCTTTGCCCGTCAGATTTAAAGCTGAAAGAATACTTTTTGGGAAAACTGGCCCACGGAGTGCTGGCTCTGGTTTATACGGGCCTTTTCCTTGCAAACGGAGCCATTCCCGTCATGGCAAATGCTTCAGTTCATTTTGGAGAGGCGCCCGTTAAAATTCTGACAATGGTATATATCCTTGCGCTGATTGCCTGTATGATCATCCTGATTTGCAAACAGCCGGTCCGAAAAAGCAGGGAGTGAATCATCATTTCAACTCGTTGCGGTTCACCTTGATGACATCCAGCGTATCCTCCAGAATTTCTTCCACCTTGTTCAGGATGTTATCGGCATACTCTCTGGTACCCAAGCGGATTTCACGCGCATTTTTCTTGGCGTTTGTGATGATGACCTCTGCCTGCTCATACGCTTTTCGGCAGATTTCATGCTCATCGACCATGGACGCGATTTTACCATCTGCTCCGTTTAAAATATTATCTGCTTCCTGCTGGGCTTCGGCAAGGATGCGGGAGCGTTCCTCGCTGACCCACTTTGCCTGCTTCAAATCATCAGGAAGCTTCAGGCGGATATCCTGAATGATTTCCAGAACCTCTTCCCGGTTCACCAGGCATTTCCCGGTGAACGGCAAGGATATCGCTTTTTCGATGGCATCTTCCAGTGTTTCTAAAACAGCTAATATTTCCATTCCTTTTCCCCCTGGTAAAATTCATGGTCTTGTTTTTCGTGTGAAAAACACGGATTTATTCTCCGGGACAAAACGTATACGTTTTTTCGTATGAATGCTTACTTTGATCTATATTTATTGTAAATTTTATCCACTATCACCTCCGGTACCAGATCGCGAATGTTGCCGCCGTAGCTTGCAAGTTCTCTGACCGCGCTGGAACTGAGATAAGAATAACGGATGTTGGTCATCATAAAAAGTGTTTCAATTTCCGGGTTCAGGTTTTTATTTAACAGAGCCATCTGAAACTCATATTCAAAGTCAGAAACCGCTCTGAGGCCTTTGATGACGGTGGTAGCCTTCTGTTCCTTCACAAAATCGACCAGAAGGCCTGAGAATGGGAGAACCAGAATATTGGAGCGGTCACCCAGTACCTCATTCAGAAATGAGATACGCTCTTCCATTGAGAAAACAGGTGTTTTGGTGCGGTTCACCAATACCGCCACCACAAGGGCATCACATATTTTGGAGGCTCTGTCGATAATGTCCAGGTGCCCGTTGGTAACAGGATCAAAACTACCGGGATATACAAATATCCGCAAGGATGATCATCTCCTTCCGATTTTTCGGAAAAACATTTTTTCTTTCGCGCCCCGCCTTATGAATCACCCGGTAGCCAGCCCGGAAATGCTTTAAAGTACTGGCACAAAGGCTAATACACCTGCATCATTGACAAAACATCAGGGTTCGGCGGAAATATCCGGGCTGTTTTCCCGCACAAAGATCGAAATGCAGGTTTCACCATAAGCCTGTGTTCTGGCTTTCACCAGATACCCCAGCGCCTCGGGGACGGATTCCTGCCGATGATGCTCGGCAACAACCATGCCACCATCCACTATTATATCATTATCCATTAAAAGTTGTAGTGTTTCTTGGATAAAATTCTGAATGTACGGGGGATCCATAAAAACAATGTCAAACTGGTTGCCATTTCGCCCCAGGTCAAAAACGGCCGCTGAAGCTTTGCGGCAATAAACCACCGCGTTTTCTTTAAAGCCCGTATGCTCAAGATTATCGCGGATAATTTCGCAGCATGACCTGTCCGCATCGACAAGAACCGCGGATACGGCTCCACGGCTTAAGGCTTCGATCGCCAATGCTCCCGTGCCCGAGAACAAATCCAGAACCCTGCTTCCGTCAAGGTAAGGTTGAAGAATATTGAACAACGATTCCTTCACCCTGTCTACCGTAGGCCTTGTGTTCATGCCCCTGGGGGTTTTCAGCTTCATCCCCCGGGCCTGGCCTGCAATCACGCGTATAATATGCATTCCTCCCAATTTGCGCCATTAATTCAACGCCACTTCCTGCATCTTTTGCTGGAACTGGTTTAACAGCTGAAGCTGCAGCCTTTTATAATCTTCCCTTCCCGATAGCTTCTGATGCCTGATAATGTCTGAAGCTGCG
>LSQX01395711.1_pt1 | contig 12600 bp, 8 predicted proteins | sample 654561 | NCBI WGS metagenome assembly LSQX01 (sample SAMN04489861, study PRJNA283612) | anaerobic digester metagenome | isolation source: 4 biogas reactors fed with cattle manure at either 37C or 55C with and... | place: Denmark: Kongens Lyngby | collected 2014 | reverse complement strand
CTACGTGAGATGTGGAGATTGTTATACCTCTTTCTCTCTCTTCTGGTGCTTTGTCTATATTGTCATAGCTTATTGCTGAACCTTCACCAGATCTAATACTTAATACCATTGTGATTGCTGCTGTTAATGTTGTTTTACCATGGTCTACGTGACCTATAGTTCCAATATTAACATGTGGTTTATTTCTTATAAATTTCGCTTTACCCATTTTTTGATTTCCTCCTTATTTCTTGACTATTTTTCTCCTAGTACTTTTTCCGAAATACTATTTGGTACTGATTCATAATGATCAAATTCCATGGAATAAACTGCTCTACCTTGAGTATTTGAACGAAGATCAGTTGCATAACCAAACATTTCTGATAATGGAACATGTGCATTTACTACTTGAGCACCGCTTCTTGTTTCCATACCATCAATTCTTCCTCTTCTTGAACTTATGTCCCCCATAACATCACCTAAATACTCTTCAGGCATAATTACTTCTACCTTCATCATTGGTTCAAGTAATGTTGGCTTAGCTTTTCTCATTGCTTCTCTGAAGCCCATGGAACCAGCTATTTTATATGCCATTTCTGAGGAGTCTACATCATGATATGATCCATCATAAGCTGTTACTTTTATATCTAATACTGGGTATCCGCCTAGGATTCCAGCATTCATAGCTTCTTTAACACCTTGGTCTACAGCGTTGACATATTCTCTAGGAATAGCCCCACCAACAATACCATTAACAAACTCATATCCATCTCCAGGTGTTTGAGGTTCTATTCTTAATTTAACATGACCATATTGACCACGTCCACCTGATTGCTTAATGTATCTACCTTCTGCTTCAGCTGAAGCTTGAATAGATTCTTTGTAAGCTACTTGTGGATTACCAACATTAGCTTCAACTTTAAACTCTCTTAAAAGTCTATCAACTATGATTTCTAAGTGAAGTTCTCCCATTCCAGCTATTATTGTTTGGCCAGTTTCGTCATCTGTATATGTTCTGAAAGTTGGGTCTTCTTCAGCTAATTTAGATAATGCAACACCCATTTTTTCTTGACTTGCTTTTGTTTTTGGTTCAATAGCTACATGTATAACTGGCTCTGGGAAATCCATACTTTCTAATACAATTGGTGCTTTTTCATCACAAAGTGTATCTCCAGTAGTAGTGTCTTTCAAACCAATTATGGCCACAATATCTCCTGCATAAGCAACATCTATTTCTTCTCTTTTATTTGCATGCATTAAAAGAAGTCTTCCTATTCTTTCTCTTTTACCTTTTCCTGCATTTATAACATAGGATCCAGAATGAAGTTGACCAGAGTATACTCTTAAGTATGCTAACTTACCAACAAAAGGATCTGTTGCAATTTTGAAAGCTAATCCTGCGAATGGTGCCTCGTCAGAAGGTGGTCTTTCTTCTTCCTCATCAGTATCTAGGTTTATACCTTTTATTGGTGGTACATCTAGTGGTGATGGTAGGTAATCGATAATTGCATCTAATAAAGGCTGTACACCTTTATTTTTATATGAAGAACCACAAAGTATTGGTGTCATAGCCACTTTTATACAAGCAGTTCTAATACCTTTTACAACCTCATCTATTGTTAATTCTTCACCTTCAAGAAATTTCATCATTAAATCTTCATCGTGTTCTGATATAGCTTCTATTAATATTTCTCTATACTCTTCTGCTAATTCTTGCATATCAGCAGGTATATCTGTTATTTCGATATTTTCGCCTAGGTCATCTTTATAAATCCTGGCATTCATATTAACTAAATCAACTACTCCTAAAAACTTATCTTCTGCTCCAATTGGCAATTGTATTGCTACTGGATTAGCTTTAAGTCTATCTTTAATCATTTGCATTGCTCTAAAGAAATCTGCACCTAGAATATCCATCTTATTTACAAAGCCTAAACGAGGCACATGATATTTATCTGCTTGCCTCCATACTGTTTCTGATTGAGGCTCTACTCCACCCTTTGCACAAAACAAAGCAACTGCCCCATCTAAAACTCGTAGGGATCTTTCAACTTCAACAGTGAAATCCACGTGTCCAGGTGTGTCAATAACGTTTATTCTATGATCATCCCACATACATGTGGTTGCTGCTGATGTAATAGTGATTCCTCTTTCTTGCTCTTGTTCCATCCAGTCCATTTGTGCTGCACCCTCATGGGTCTCACCAATTTTATGGATTTTACCAGTATAATATAATATTCTTTCAGTGGTAGTTGTTTTACCTGCATCAATATGAGCCATTATGCCTATATTTCTAGTGTTTTCTAGTGTTACTTGTCTTGGCACAATATTTCCTCCTCTTTCCTTGTATCTCTAACTTAACCACACATTTAAAACGTGACTACCATCTGTAGTGTGCGAAAGCTTTGTTTGCTTCTGCCATTTTATGTGTATCTTCTCTTTTCTTAACTGTTGATCCCATTCCATTTGAAGCATCTAAAAGTTCTTTACCTAACCTTTCAGTCATGGTTTTTTCGCCTCTTTTTCTAGCGTTTGTAACTAACCATCTTATTCCTAGAGTTTCTCTTCTTTCAGGTCTTACTTCTATAGGAACTTGATAAGTAGCTCCACCTATACGTCTAGCTTTAACTTCTAATACTGGCATAATATTATTCATGGCTTTATAGAATACATCTATTGACTCTTCATTGGATTTCTCACCGATGTAATCTAAAGCACCATAAACTATGCTTTCAGCAATACCTTTTTTGCCATCAAGCATAATGCTATTTATTAGTTTTGTTACAACAATATCGTTGTAAAATGGATCTGGGGTTACTTCTCTTTTTGGTACATGTCCTTTTCTTGGCACTTTACTTCCCTCCTTGACTATATAAGCTTTCATTGGTACTCGGCAGTAGTTGCTGCCGTCGTGCGCCAAAATGCTATATTTCTATATTAATGGAATTGCTTCCTGCATTTTTGCACTATTATTATTTACCCTTTGGTCGTTTAGCACCATATTTTGACCTGCTTTGCATTCTTTTGTCAACGCCTGCAGTATCTAATGTACCTCTTACAATATGATATCTAACTCCTGGAAGGTCTTTAACTCTACCACCTCTGATTAGAACAACACTATGCTCCTGTAAATTGTGTCCTATTCCAGGGATATAAGCTGCTACTTCTAATCCGTTAGTAAGTCTTACCCTTGCGACTTTTCTCAATGCTGAGTTTGGTTTCTTAGGGGTAACTGTTCTAACTGACACACATACACCTCTCTTTTGTGGAGAGTTTACAGTAGTTGTCTTTTTTCTAAGAGTATTGAAGTTCACTCCTAAAGCTGGTGATTTTGATTTGTATACAATTTTTTCCCTGCCTTTTCTAATTAACTGGTTAATAGTTGGCATTTAGGCACCTCCTTTTATTTTTATTGCCTTATTAAAGCAGCTACTGCTGCGTTAATACTAATCCCACAAGCATCTCCAAGAATTTTCATAGTTTCTATTTGAACTATTGGAATATGCTTTTCATTACAAAGCTCTATAATGTCAACGGTTACTTTTTCTTCAGCATCTTCAGCTATATAAACTAATTCTACATCAGATGTTTTAAGAGCTCTTTTTACCTGTTTTGCACCTACAACTTGGTTGCCCGACTTAAGTCTTGCAGTCATAATTTCCCTCCTTAAAACATTTTAAAGATGATGTAGACCTAAAGTCCACATCATCTCTATGTTATCAAGAGTTTATTTCAACTTTATACCTATAACATTTTATCACTTGCTTTTTTACATGTCAACCATATTCTCTTCAATTAGCTGAATATTTTCTTCTGCTACTACTTCTACATTGCTATATCTTTTTAAACCTGTGCCAGCTGGGATCAATTTTCCTATGATTACATTTTCTTTTAATCCTAAAAGGAAATCTTCTTTTCCCTTTATAGCAGCGTCGGTTAAGACTCTAGTTGTTTCTTGGAATGAAGCTGCAGACAAGAATGAATCTGTAGCCAATGAAGCTTTGGTAATTCCTAGTAAAGTTCTACTGCCAATAGCTGGGTCAAGTCCTTCTTCAACAATTTTTTTATTTTTTTCTTCAAAATCATAAAGATTTACAAGACTGCCTGGTAGCATATCCGTATCTCCTGCTTCTTCAATTTTAACTCTAGAAAGCATTTGTTTTACAATTACTTCTAAATGCTTGTCTGAAATTTCTACACCTTGAAGTCTATAAACTCTTTGAACTTCTTTAACTATATAGTTTTGTACGCCTTGAACCCCTTTAATCTTTAGGATATCATGAGGATTTACTGAACCATCTGTTAACTCATCCCCTGCTTCAACAATATCTCCCTCTCGTACATTAAGTCTTGAACCATAAACTATATTGTATGCTATACTTTCTCCATCGCTGGAAGTTATTACAACTTCTTTCTTTCTCTTAACTTCTTGAATACTAACTTCTCCACTATTTTCAGAAATTACAGCCAAGCCCTTTGGTTTTCTAGCTTCAAATAACTCTTCAACCCTAGGCAAACCTTGGGTAATATCCGCTCCTGCTACTCCACCAGTATGGAATGTTCTCATTGTAAGCTGTGTACCAGGTTCTCCTATAGATTGTGCTGCAATTATACCAACAGCTTCACCAATACCTACAGTTTCCCCAGTAGCTAAGTTTCTACCATAACAATGTGCACAAACTCCTAATCTAGCCTTGCAACCTAATACAGATCTTACTTTAACTTCTTCAATATTTTTAGATTTAATGATTTCTGAATCTATTTGAGATATCATTTCATTTTCTTTAACCAGTACTTCACCAGTCTCAGGGTTTAATATATCTTCATAGGCAAATCTACCTTCAATTCTATCTTCTAACTCTTCAATTACTTCTTTACCATCTTTAAATGCTTTTACCAGCAAGAACTGATCTGTTCCACAATCTATTTCTCTAACTATAACATCTTGACTTACGTCTACCAATCTTCTAGTTAAATATCCAGAGTCTGCAGTTCTAAGGGCTGTATCTGCTAAACCTTTTCTAGAACCGTGAGTGGACATAAAGAATTCAAGTACTGAAAGTCCTTCTCTAAAGTTAGCTTTTATTGGAACCTCTATGGTTTTACCAGATGCATTATTCATAAGACCTCTCATACCAGCTAATTGTCTTATTTGGTTTTTACTACCTCTAGCTCCTGATAAAGCCATTATATAAATATTATTCATTGGATCTAGTCCATCCATTAAAGTGTCTGTTACATCATCTGTGGTTTTATTCCAGATATCAATTACTCTTTCATATCTTTCATCATCAGAAATAAGACCTCTTCTATAGGACTTCTCAAATTTATCTACTTCAAGCTCTGCTTGTTCAATTAAATCATATTTTTGTTGCGGAATTATAATATCCTGCATGGAAACTGATATAGAGCCAATTGTAGCGTAATGGAATCCCATTGCTTTAATATCATCTAGTAATGTAGCTGTAATACTATTGCCATGCTTTCTAAAACACTTCTCAATTAAAACTCCAAGGAATTTTTTATCTACAACCCTATCAATTTCTAATGCATATGGTTCTTTTTCTCTATTTACAAAACCTAGGTCTTGTGGAATATTTTCGTTTAATATAAATCTACCTACAGTACTTTCTACAAGTTGACCTTGGTCTTCATGATTCAGTTTTATTTTTACCTTAACTTTTGCATGAACTGATACTTCCTTATTGAAAAATGCAAGGAACATTTCATCATAGTCTTTAAAGTACTTGCCTTCTCCAAATTGTTCTTCTCTTTCTAAAGTTAGGTAATAACATCCTAAAACCATATCTTGAGTTGGAGTAGTAATAGGCTTTCCGTCTTTCGGTGCCAGTATATTGTTAGTTGATAACATTAGTAATCTGGCTTCCGCTTGAGCTTCTGTTGATAGAGGAACGTGTACTGCCATTTGGTCACCGTCAAAGTCCGCATTATAGGCTGTACAAACTAATGGGTGAAGCTTAATAGCTTTTCCTTCTACTAGTACAGGCTCAAATGCTTGAATACCCAGTCTATGAAGGGTAGGCGCTCTATTCAAAAGTACAGGATGGTCTTTAATAACTGAATCTAATACATCCCAAACCTCAGGCACGACTCTTTCTATCATTCTTTTTGCTGATTTTATATTATGAGCTTTACCTTCGTCTACTAGTTTTTTCATAACAAATGGCTTAAATAACTCTAATGCCATTTTTTTAGGAAGTCCACATTGATAAAGTTTTAATTCAGGTCCTACTACAATAACAGATCTACCAGAGTAGTCTACTCTTTTACCTAATAGGTTTTGTCTAAATCTACCTTGTTTTCCTTTTAACATATCACTTAGTGATTTAAGTGGTCTGTTTCCAGGTCCTGTAACAGGTCTTCCTCGTCTACCATTATCAATTAAGGCATCCACTGCTTCTTGAAGCATCCTCTTCTCATTTCTTACAATAATATCTGGAGCACCAAGATCTAGTAATCTTTTTAATCTATTGTTTCTATTTATTACTCTTCTATATAAATCATTTAAATCAGATGTAGCAAATCTACCACCATCTAATTGGACCATAGGTCTTAGGTCAGGTGGGATTACCGGTATAGCATCTATAATCATCCATTCAGGCATATTACCTGACTTTATAAAGGCTTCTACTACTTCTAATCTTCTAGTTATTCTAATTTTCTTTTGACCTGTAGAGTCTTTTAATTGAGACCGTAATTCTCTAGACTCTTTATCTAAATCTATTTTAGCAAGAAGAGCCTTTACTGCTTCAGCACCCATCAAAGCTTTAAATTTATTACGATATTGGTCATAATATTCTCTATATTCGCTTTCTGTTAAAAGTTGCTTGTCATATAAAGATGTATCTCCTGCATCTATAACAACATAGGATGCAAAATAAAGAATCTTTTCCAAAGCTCGTGGACTCATATCTAATATAAGACCCATTCTGCTTGGTATTCCTTTGAAATACCAAATATGAGAAACTGGAGCAGCCAGTTCTATATGCCCTAGCCTTTCTCTTCTTACTTTAGATTTGGTTACTTCAACACCACATCTATCACATACTACACCCTTATATCTAACTCTTTTGTATTTGCCACAATGGCACTCCCAATCCTTGGTAGGTCCAAATATTTTCTCACAAAAGAGACCTTCTTTTTCAGGCTTTAATGTTCTATAATTTATTGTCTCAGGTTTTTTTACTTCTCCCTTAGACCATTGTCTAATTTTTTCTGGCGAAGCCAAGCTTATCCTAATCGAATCAAATTCATTCTCAAACAAGGAGCGTTCTCTCCTTTCTTTTATAAGTTAATAGATTACATATCGTCATCTTCGTCATCTTCATCCTCAGAATCTATTTCATCCTCTTCCATTATAAATCCAGAAGGCAAGGTTCCACCTATTCTAGTTATGCCAGAAGGTGCAGCTACTACTTCATCGTCAACTAATATTTTATTATCCGCATATTCTTCTCCAATCACTTCTAAATCGGTTAAATCATATTCTGCAGATTCTTTTAATTCAATTTCCTCTTTTTCAGAACTTAAAATCTTAATATCAAGTGCTAAACTTTGTAACTCTTTAATTAACACTTTGAAAGACTCTGGGATTCCTGGTTCAGGTATGTTTTCGCCCTTAACTATGGCCTCGTAGGTTTTAACCCTTCCTACAATATCATCAGATTTAACTGTTAAGATTTCTTGAAGTGTATGAGCAGCTCCATATGCTTCAAGAGCCCAAACCTCCATTTCTCCAAATCTTTGCCCACCAAATTGTGCTTTACCACCTAGTGGTTGTTGAGTTACTAAGGAGTAAGGACCTGTGGATCTTGCATGAATCTTGTCATCTACTAAGTGATGTAATTTTAAGATATACATATAACCAACAGTAACTGGATTGTTAAAGTATTCTCCCGATCTACCATCTCTTAATCTTAGTTTACCATCATCTGGATAACCAGCTTCTCTTAATGCTTCAAGTATATCTTCTTCGTTGGCCCCATCAAATACTGGAGTAGCAACATGCCAACCTAATTTTTTAGCAGCAAGTCCTAAATGTACTTCTAAAACTTGTCCTAGATTCATCCTTGAAGGTACTCCTAAAGGATTTAATACTATCTGTATCGGTGTACCATCTGGTAAATATGGCATATCTTCTTGTGGAAGAATCCTAGAAATTACACCTTTATTTCCATGACGGCCACACATTTTGTCTCCTACATTAATTTTTCTCTTTGTAGCAACATATACTCTAACCTTTTGATTTACTCCAGGTGGAAGCTCATCTCCATTTTCTCTAGAATATTCTTTAACATCTAAAATTATTCCTGTTTCTCCATGAGGTACTCTTAATGAAGTATCTCTAACTTCTCTGGCCTTTTCTCCGAAAATAGCTCTAAGCAATCTTTCTTCAGCAGTTAACTCAGTTTCACCTTTAGGTGTTACTTTACCAACTAGTATGTCTCCTGCTTTTACTTCAGCACCAATACGGATAATACCCCTAACATCTAGTTCCTTTAGCATATCTTCCCCAACATTTGGGATATCTCTTGTTATTTCTTCAGGTCCAAGTTTAGTGTCTCTGGCTTCTGACTCATATTCTTCAATATGAACAGAAGTAAGAGTATCTTTTACTACTAATTCTTCAGAAATCAATATAGCATCTTCAAAGTTATAACCTTCCCAAGTCATAAAGGCTATTAACAAGTTTTTACCTAATGCTATTTCACCAAGCTCAGTACTTGGTCCATCAGCTATTACTTGGCCTTTTTCTACTCTTTCACCTTGAACCACTATAGGTCTTTGGTTAATTGTAGTTCCTTGGTTTGATCTTTTAAATTTTAATAATTTATGTGTTTCAGTTTTATTGTCACTATCTCGCTTAATAATAATTTCATTGGAAGATACCTTCTCAACAATTCCACTATCTCTAGAAATAGCTACTACTCCTGAATCTTTTGCTGCTTTATATTCTATACCTGTTCCTATTATTGGAGATTCTGACTTTAAAAGAGGAACCGCCTGACGCTGCATGTTTGCACCCATTAGGGCTCTATTGGCATCATCATTTTCTAAGAAAGGTATCATAGCAGTACCTACAGATACTATTTGCCTAGGTGAAACGTCCATATAGTCCACTTCACTACTAGGGAAAATATCTACAACTCCAGATTTACCTCTGGCTACTATTCTTTTATTTGCAAATTCATTTTTATCATTTAATACTTCATTGGATTGAGCAATAATAAACTCATCTTCCACATCAGCAGTTATATAATCTATATCACCTGTAATCTTGGCTTCACCTTTTTTTACTCTTCTATAAGGGGCTTCCAAAAAACCATATTCATTTATTCTAGCATAGGTAGTTAAGGAAGTTATCAGTCCTATATTTGGTCCCTCTGGAGTTTCTATAGGACACATTCTACCATAATGAGAGTGGTGAACGTCCCTAACTTCAATTCCAGCCCTATCTCTACTTAAGCCTCCAGGTCCTAGTGCTGACATTCTTCTTTTATGTGTTAACTCTGCTAATGGATTTGTTTGATCCATAAATTGAGATAACTGGCTACTACCAAAGAATTCTTTTATAGATGCTACTACTGGTCTAATATTAATTAGAGCTTGTGGAGTAGCTATATCCATATCTTGTATAGTCATTCTTTCTTTTACAACTCGTTCCATTCTAGATAGACCGATTCTAAATTGATTTTGCAATAATTCACCAACGGATCGTAATCTTCTATTTCCAAGATGATCTATATCATCAGTATTTCCTACACCGCTAAACAAGTTGAATTCATAATTTATACTTGCAATAATGTCATCAGCTATTATATGTTTAGGTGATAATTCTTTAACTCTATCCTGAACTGCAGCTTCTAATTCATCTGGATCATCATAAGTGTCCATTAATTCTTTCATTAATGGATAGTATATTTTTTCTTTAAGATCTAATGTTTCTAAAGAAAATGGAAGTTCGAATGCCTTAACACTTACAAAATTATTTCCCATAACTCTTACTAGGCTATCATCATCTAATAATATATCCACTAAATTAATGCCACTATTTTCAATTTCAATAGCTAAATCGCGACTAATCATTTCACCTTTTGCAACAAATAATTCACCAGTAGACATATCTAATATATCCTCTGCTGCTCTTTTTCCATAAATTCTATTAAATAGAGCTAGTTTTTTATTGAACTTATATCTACCAACCTTGGCTAAGTCATATCTTTTAGGATCAAAGAATAAATTATTAATTAAAGATCTAGCACTATCTACAGTTGCCGGTTCTCCAGGTCTTAGTTTTTTGTAAATCTCAACTAATCCTTCTTCTTCTGTACTAGTCCCATCTTTTTCAAAAGTCTTTAATACCTGTTCTGTCTCACCTAAGATTTCAATAATCTGAGAATCTCTTTCAATTCCTAAGGCTCTTAACAATGTGGTGATAGGTAATTTTCTAGTTCTATCAATACGCACATAAACTACATCATTAGAATCAGATTCATATTCTAACCATGCTCCTCTATTAGGTATTAATGTTGAGGAATATAATTTTTTACCTGTCTTGTCCAGTTCCTCTACAAAATATACCCCTGGGGATCTTACTAGTTGACTAACCACAACTCTTTCAGCACCATTGATAATAAAAGTACCCTTCTCTGTCATTAAAGGCAGGTCTCCCATAAATACTTCTTGTTCTTTAACTTCTCCAGTTTCTTTATTAATCAATCTTGCTTTGACTTTTAAAGGCGCTGAATAGTTTGTATCTCTTTCTCGAGCTTCGTCCTCACTATACTTTAATTCTTTCTCAATATGGTAAGTTACAAATTCCAATATCAAGTTTCCAGTATAATCTTGGATAGGAGAAATATCGTCAAAGACTTCCTTCAATCCTTCTTCCAAAAACCACTTATTTGATGATCTTTGGACTTCAATTAAATCCGGCAAATCAAGTACTTCATCAATGCGGGAGTAACTCATCCTGACCCGCTTACCAAATGTTACAGGATGTACCATAAAACACATCACCCCTTATTAAACTAAAATATCCAAAAGCGCTAATCACTTTTGGTAAATCTTTACAATAAACAATTATATTTGAATGTTGCCTTTAAATCCTATATTTATACATAATAATCACATTTTGGATAATCATGTGCAATAAATTATGCTATCACATATAGTTTGTTTTGTCAATTATTTTTTTTATTTTAATCTTAAATTAAAGCTTCCTCTATTATATAAAAAAAAGGCTTTCTATACTTGAAAGCCTTTTTTAATTAATCTCTAATTATTTTACTTCTACTTTTGCGCCAACTTCTTCTAATTTAAGTTTGATTTCATCTGCTTCTTCTTTAGTTGCCCCTTCTTTAATTGCTTTAGGCGCTTCATCTACTAAGCCTTTAGCTTCTTTTAATCCTAAACCAGTTAATTCTCTAACTGCTTTAATAACTTTGATTTTTTCTCCTCCAACTTCAGCTAAAATAACATCAAATTCAGTTTGTTCTTCTGCTGCTGCTTCTGCTGCTGGAGCTGCTGCTGCCGCTGCCATAGGAGCTGATGCACTAACACCAAATTCTTCTTCTAATGCTTTTACTAATTCTGATAATTCTAATACCGTTAAATTTTTTACTTCTTCTATTAAAGCTAATACTTTTTCACTTGCCATTATATATATACCTCCGTAAATTTTATTTTTTATTTTATTTATGCTGCTTTTTCTTCAGCTATTGCATTAAGAACTATTGCTAAACTTCTAATTGTACCTTGAAGAACATTTGCAAAACCTTGAATTGGTGCATTTAATCCACCAAGCACTTGCGCTACAAGAACTTCTCTTGGAGGTAAGCTTGCTAAGTTGTTGACTTCAGCTACATCAATTACTTTGCCATCTACAATACCTGCTTTTATTTCTAGCTTTGAATATGTTTTAGCAAATTCTGCTGTTATTTTAGCTGCTGCAACTGGATCATCATAACCAAAAGCTACTGCTGATGGTCCTTTTAGAAATTCATTGAAATCTTCCAATCCTAAATCTTTGAAAGCAATTCTCATCATAGTGTTTTTATATACTTTGTAGTCAATATTTGCACTTCTATACTGGCTTCTAAGTTCTGTTAATTGCTCTACATTTAATCCTCTATAGTCAACCAACACTAATGCTTGTGCTCTACCAATTTTCTCTTTTATTTCTTCAACGTTTTGACTTTTAACTCGAAGGGTTTTTTCCTTCACCGACTTCACCTCCTGATTTGCTATGCAATAAAAAATCTCCCTGCAGACACAGAGAGACTCTAATTTCATATTAGAATTACTCACCTCGGTAGGAAATATTAAACCAAATGGTCCCTACTGTCTACAGCAATAATTTATTTATTTTATATTAATGTAATAAGTATAGCAACTACTTATCATCTTGTCAACCCTATACTCTTGCAGGTAGTTCTAATAATTTTTGGCCATTGATTTTTATACCAGGGCCCATTGTGCTAGCAATAGTTACTGATCTAAAGTACTTACCTTTAGCTGCTGCTGGCTTAGCTTTAATTAAAGCATCTACAATTGTATCAAAGTTTTCTTCTAACTTTTCAGTACCAAAGGATTTTTTTC
>LSQX01268819.1_pt1 | contig 12600 bp, 14 predicted proteins | sample 654561 | NCBI WGS metagenome assembly LSQX01 (sample SAMN04489861, study PRJNA283612) | anaerobic digester metagenome | isolation source: 4 biogas reactors fed with cattle manure at either 37C or 55C with and... | place: Denmark: Kongens Lyngby | collected 2014 | reverse complement strand
GGCCAAGCATAACTTTGCATAAATGCGGTGGCTTTTTCACTTAGTCCCTGAATTTGTTTGTCGTACATTTTTTCAAAGCGTTTTAAAAAGTGCTCAACTAAAAGGGGGATATCTTCACGGCGTTCTCTGAGCGGTGGAATCTGTACGGGAAAAATATTCAGGCGATAATACAAATCGGCACGGAAGCGTCCTGCTTTAACTGCCTGTTCTAAATCTTCGTTAGTGGCGGTAATCACACGGACATCTAAATGCCGTGTTTGTGAATCACCGACACGCTCAAACTCACCTTCTTGCAAAATCCGCAGCAAAGCGGCTTGCGCTCGTGGTGAAAGCTCAATCACTTCATCCAGAAAAATAGTGCCATTATGTGCGCGTTCAAACTTACCCAAACGCGATTGATGTGCACCTGTAAACGCGCCTTTTTCTACCCCAAATAGTTCAGATTCAATCAGTTCTGGTGGAATCGCAGCACAGTTCACCGCCACAAAAGCATGTTCTTTACGTTGGCTTAAGTCATGCACACCACGGGCAAAGGCTTCTTTACCTACGCCTGTTTCACCTTGCAGTAAAATCGAGACTTTGGCACCAGCGGCTTTTTTTAGTAGATCACACACACGTTGATAGGCGGCTGATTGCCCCACCGAGCTGAACATGCTGTAGTCATTTTTACTGGTGCTATAAATAGATTTTTTGAGTTCAAATAATTCGGATTGTAAGGCAATCAGTTCTTTTTCAATTGGTTCAGGTGACATGAACTGAATCAACTCATCGGCATTTTCCCATTCACTGAGTGGTTTACCTATAATGCGGCAGTTTGCATGTCCGCAGGTTTTACATTCCACTTCTTGATAAATAATGGTCATACCTGTGGCAAAGCTACTATAACCGCAGGCATAGCCAAGTAGCATCCAGCATGAGGGTTCGTGGCTCAGCCCAAACTGTTCAATATGTACATCGGCCTCAAAAGAGTTGTACCAGTTTAAATCGGCATAAAATTGTTTCTTCTGGTGATTCAGAATGAGTTGATTGGCTTCGACCTTGACCATGCCCCGAATACCATGCATTTGTGGCCCAGCCATAAAGGCCTGTTCTTCATTTAGGCCAGGGCGCATTTTTGTGGTCACTTCGGCATCTTTTAGTCCTGCCTGATAGCCCAAACGAATGAAAAAGCGTTTGGTACGCTGCATGCCAATCATGTTGGCCAAGTCTTTACGCAAATAGCCCATGATGCTGGTATGCATCAGCAACATGCGATATTCATCAAACCAGAGTTGTCCACGCTCAGTGTCAAAATGCAGTTTGGAAAGCAAGTCGTGAATTTCTTGAGGATGACCTGCGTATTTGCCACTGCTGTCGTATTTTACTCGTACCATGCGCCGTGTTTAATCCATTAAATGCGATGCGTTTTAGCCATCTTATGCAAGTTTGTGTCAATTCAATAATACCTAAACGGCATCAAGTCAAACCTTAAAGGTATTATGCTGTATCTCACTGTTTTTATTATTTTTATTTAAGTTTAATCATAAGCGAATTGAGTGAATTGCAAGGGTAACTTTTTGTATCTGATTTGGGGGAATTTCATCAAATCATGAAATCTTAAATTTTAAAAAAATCAAAATTCATCAAATCATGAAATTGAAATTCTTATAAAAATACTCTGATTTTTTAAGTTGTTGTTTTTCATTGTTTTTATAAGGTTGGCACGCTTGTTGTAATAGTAAGAGCAAGAAACAGATGCATGAAGCAACTGAAACAAGCACTGAATGATTCAGGTCTTGTAGGAGAACACCATGAAGGATGCAACAGGCACATTGCCTCTAATCAAATACATTCGGGTAACGGGCGATATTGATGCCGCATTTGTCGAGTTCGACTTTGCCATTCACGATCCAACTTTATATGTGGAGTTGGTCTTGCCCCAGCAAGCATTCCGTGAGTTTTGTGCCACCAATCAGGTGGTGGAAATGAGCGAGCAGCAACAGGCTGTGAATGATGCAGAAGAAGATAAATGGCGTTATGGCGTCGAACACGACACTTTGGTCGGTGCACAGCGATACAACATTGATCATGAAGATCAACACTGAATGCTTAAGGAGATAAGCGATGACTTTAGAAATCAAAACAGCGGGTATTGAGCCAATTCGTCAAAACTATGCCTATATTGAGCGCCGTTTTGGCAACAAGCCTGCAACCCGTTATCAGGAAGTAAGTTTTGATATTCAGGCGGAAACCAACTTTCACTATCGTCCGCTGTGGAAACCTGAAAAAACCTTAAATGACAAAACCCACACTGCTATTGAAATGCAGGACTGGTATGCATTTAAAGACCCACGTCAGTTTTATTATGGGACGTATGTGCAGCATCGTGCACGTTTGCAAGATATTGCTGAAAGTAACTTTAGCTTTTTTGAAAAGCGTCAGTTGGCAGAACATATTTCTGAAGAAGTGAAAGCCAAAGTCATTGCCTTGTTTTTACCGTTGCGTCATATCGAACAAACAGCAAACCTACACATGATGTCGGGCAGTGCTTATGGTTACGGTACGGTACTGACCCAAGCCTGTATTTATGCCGCGATGGATCGTTTAGGCATGGCGCAGTACATCTCACGCGTCGGTTTGGCGCTGGATGGCAATACTGGTGAATCTTTAATTCCAGCCAAACAAGCGTGGATGCAGGATGAAGCTTGGCAAGGACTGCGCAAACTGTGTGAAACAAGCTTGACTGAACAAGACTATTTCAAACTGTTTTTATTACAAAACTTGGTGATTGACAGCTTTATGAGTGAATTGGTCTACACCCAGTTTGATCAGTGGTTGGCACAGCATCAGGCGCGTGATTTGGCCATGCTGATGGAATTCATGCAGGAAGCGTTGTCTGATTTACGCAAATGGTCTGACAGCGTATTTAAAACTGCTGCTGCAGAATCTGAGCACAACAAACAATTGCTGAGCCAATGGTTGGCAGAATATTTACCTGAAGTTAAAGCGGCATTTGCACCATGGACTGCGCAGGCATTGTCTGCAGAGGCTGTAGATGTGGCTGAGCAAAAACTTCTGGAGCGCAGTAAAAAATTGGGTATTCAACTTGAACAAGTGACACAGGCTTAAGGAGAAGCAGCATGTCTAAGGTTTATCTCGCACTACAAGACAACGACACTTCACGCTACATCATTGAAGCGATTGAAGAAGACAATCCAGAAGCCACCATTCAATACCTACCTGCCATGATTCGGGTAGAAAGTGAAACAGACTTGATTGTCAAAGCAGAAACGGTCTCTGAAAAGCTGGGACAAGATTGGGATATTCAGTCTTTACAACTCAACATGATTACCTTGGGCGGCAATGTCGAAGAAGATGACGACAGCTTCCGCTTGCACTGGAACTAGGAATGAAGATGTGCACTGAGTGAAGTTACAGCACAGTGCCACCAGAACATATTGCTGCATAGATTGCTGCTAAAAAATTTAAGGATGATGAGCATGAATTCACAAGTTAAAACTCCAGCAAAAAAACTGAATGCCAAAGATCGCTATCGCGCATTAACTCGTGATTTGGATTGGGACTTTTCTTATGCCGACCGCAAAGAAGCCTTTCCATACGAAGAATTTGAAGGCATTAAAATTACAGACTGGTCTAAATGGGAAGACCCATTCCGTTTAACTATGGATGCCTACTGGAAATATCAGGCCGAAAAAGAGAAAAAACTTTACGCGATTTTTGATGCTTTTGCACAAAACAACGGTCAAATGAATGTAACCAATGAGCGTTATTTAAATGCCATCAAACTGTTTTTGACTGCGGTGACTCCGCTTGAATATCAGGCGTTCCAAGGCTATGCGCATGTTGGTCGTCAGTTTAGTGGTGTGGGCGCACGCATTGCATCGCAAATGCAGTCGATTGATGAGTTGCGTCACGTACAGACGCAAATTCATGCCATGAGCCATTACAACAAATTCTTTGATGGTTTTCAGGACTGGTCACACATGCATGACCGTGTTTGGTACTTGTCTGTACCAAAATCTTTCTTTGAAGATGCACGCTCTGCAGGGCCGTTTGAGTTTTTGTTGGCCATCAGTTTTGCCTTTGAATATGTGTTGACCAACTTGTTGTTCGTACCGTTCATGTCGGGTGCGGCACACAATGGTGATATGGCAACCGTAACCTTTGGTTTTAGTGCGCAGTCCGATGAAGCACGTCACATGACTTTAGGTCTGGAAATCGTGAAGTTCTTGCTTGAACAACATGAAGACAACGTGCCAATCGTACAGGAATGGATTGATAAGTGGTTCTGGCGTGGGACGCGTTTGTTATCCATTGTGGGCATGATGATGGACTACATGCTGCCAAACAAAGTCATGTCTTGGAAAGAAGCATGGGAAACTTACTTTGAAGAAGCAGGCGGTGCGTTATTTAAAGACCTGAGCCGTTACGGTATCCGTATGCCGAAATATTCAGAAGTGATTACCAAAGAAAAAGAACACGTGTCGCATCAGGCATGGTGGATTTTCTATAACTTTGGTCATGCTGCAGGTTTCCACACATGGATTCCAACTGATCAGGAAATGGATTGGTTATCTGAAAAATACCCAGACACTTTTGACAAATACTACCGTCCACGTTGGGAGCTGGCACGCAAGATGGAAGCAGAAGGCAAGCGTTTCTACAGCGCAGGCTTGCCACAATTGTGTCAGATTTGCCAAGTACCAATGACCTTTACCGACATGGAAAATGATCCAACCATGTTCACCTATCGTGAGTCGATTTATAAAGGCGAGCGTTACCACACTTGTTCAGATGGCTGTCACGATATTTTTGAACGTGAACCTGAAAAATATGTGCAGGCTTGGTTGCCAGTCAACCAAATTCTACAAGGGAATTGTGGTGGCTTAGACCTAGAAAATATGTTGCGTGAATATTACCGCTTCAATGTTGGTGCAGATAACTTGGATATTGAAGGTTCACCAGATCAGCAACGCTGGAAAAAATGGAAAGGTGAAAAAGGTGATGCAGCTTAAAGCGCATAGCCTATCTAAAAATTAGTGATATCAAGATTTAAATTTAAAAGGATTTTGGTTTGAGCCATTTGCGCTCAAACCACCCCAATACGGAGAATGACCATGTCAGTACGCGCTATTCGCCCAGATTATGACTTTGAACCACGCGACCTACAAAAACACTATGGCGACAACATTTTGATTTATGTGGGTTGGGATCACCACACTCTATATTGTGCTGCACNNCCATGTTGGTTTCGCCGCAGCAAACTTTTCAGGAATTTTTAGATCAGCAAATGCAGGCAGGTTTTCATCAACATCCTGACTTTGAAAGAATTAACTGGGAAGAGGTGCAATTTACCCTGAACAAACAAGCTATTCAGCCACGCGCTGAACAGACTTTGGCAGAACTTGGTTTTGATCAGAAATCACTGCTTCGCTTTGTGACTCCAGGATTGAAGGGTTACCAAGGCGCACACGTTTAAAACATCAAAACAAGACAGTAAAAAGACAGCAAAGCACAGACAGCAAAAGTAAGACAGGAGGTCGCAGATGAGCTATCAAGTCACAATTGAACCCATTGGCACAACCATTGAAGTTGAAGAAGATCAAACCATTTTAGATGCCGCGTTACGTCAGGGCGTGTGGTTGCCATTTGCGTGTGGGCATGGCACCTGCGGCACATGCAAAGTCCAAGTCACCGATGGTTATTATGATGTCGGTGAAGCATCGCCATTTGCGTTGATGGATTTAGAGCGTGAAGAACATAAAGTCTTGGCGTGTTGCTGTAAGCCTGAATCGGACATGACCATTGAAGCTGATGTTGATGAAGACCCTGATTTTTTAGGCTATCTGGTACAGGATTATCAGGCCAAAGTTATTGAAGTACGTGATTTATCTCCAACCATTAAAGGCGTACGTTTGCAGTTAGACCGTGCAATGGATTTTCAGGCAGGGCAGTATATTAACGTGCAATTCCCGAGCATTGAAGGCACACGTGCGTTCTCAATTGCCAATGCACCAAGTGAGCTTGGCATTATTGAATTACATATTCGTCATGTGGTGGGCGGCAGCGCAACGACTTATGTGCATGAGCAGTTAGCAGCAGGCGATGAACTAGAAATTTCAGGGCCATACGGACAATTCTTTGTGCGTAAATTGGATGAACAGGATGCGATCTTTATTGCAGGTGGTTCAGGTTTGTCTAGCCCGCAATCTATGATTTTAGACCTGCTTGAATCGGGCGATACCCGCACCATCTACCTGTTCCAAGGGGCACGTGATGTTGCAGAATTATATAACCGAGAACTGTTTGAGCAGTTAGTTAAAGACTATCCGAACTTCCGCTACATTCCTGCCTTAAATGCGCCTAAAGCAGAAGATCACTGGACAGGTTTTACAGGCTATGTGCATGAAGCAGTTGCCGACTATTTTGAACAGCGCTGCGGTGGGCATAAAGCCTATTTATGTGGCCCACCCTTGATGATTGATGCAGCAATTTCAACCCTGATGCAAAGCCGTTTATTTGAACGTGACATTCATACCGAGCGCTTCTTAAGTGCTGCCGATGGGGCAAGCGGTCAGTCACGTTCAGCATTGTTTAAACATATTTAAAAACAGATTAGAAAAACCTTAAGGACATCGTTCAGTGCTGAAGCAAACCGCTTTGGCACTGACTCAAACCAACACTGGAAGGCAGTGTCAAAAGCCAAAAATAGCACTGTTCAATTCTACAGTGCCAAAATAGCCAAGGAGCATTACATGGACCGTCAACAAATTGATACTTTAGTGAAAGAAATGAACGTCGACACCGCGACAGGCCCTGTCGATCAGCGTGTGCAGCAAATTGTAGTACGTTTGGTGGCAGACTTATTTCAAGCCATTGAAGATTTAGACATCCAGCCTTCTGAAGTTTGGAAAGGTCTGGAATACATTACCGATGCAGGCAAAGCCAATGAGCTCGGTTTACTTGCAGCAGGTTTAGGTCTTGAACATTATCTAGATTTACGTGCCGATGAAGCCGATGCCAAAGCAGGCGTAACAGGTGGTACACCACGTACCATTGAAGGGCCACTGTATGTTGCAGGTGCACCTGAATCAGTCGGTTTTGCGCGTATGGATGACGGTTCAGAATCAGACCATTTAGATACCTTAATTATTGAAGGTACGGTCACTGACACACAAGGCAACATTATTGAAAATGCTAAAGTCGAAGTTTGGCATGCAAATGGTTTGGGCAATTATTCATTCTTTGACAAAACCCAGTCTGACTTTAACTTACGCCGTACCATTTTCAGTGATGCTGCAGGTAAATATGTAGCGCAAACCACCATGCCTGTTGGTTATGGCTGCCCACCAGACGGCACGACTCAAGCTTTATTAAACAAATTGGGTCGTCATGGTAACCGCCCATCTCACGTACATTACTTTATTTCTGCACCAGGTTTCCGTAAATTGACCACTCAATTTAACATCGAAGGCGACCAATATCTTTGGGATGACTTCGCCTTTGCTACCCGTGAAGGCCTTGTCGCTACAGCCGTAGATGTGACTGATCCTGCAGAAATTCAGCGCCGTGGTTTAGATAAGCCATTCAAACACATCACCTTTAACTTTGAATTGGTCAAAGACGCAAACAACGCACCATCAACCGAGGTGGAGCGCCGCCGCGCGAGTGCATAATTTTCCTTCCCTAACGCTGACTTTCCAAACTTTCCACAGCGTACTCCAGCATCATCAAGCCATTTGGTGATGCTGCTCTCTTTAGTTTCTGGCCAAGGTATGAATGATTCAACATGGCAAGCAAACTTCATCAAAACTTGCATTGAATAGGATGTTCTATGAAAAACAAAATTTGGGCACTCATGTTATTGAGTGGCATGGCTACGCACGTCTGTGCGACTGAAAACGGTTTAGACTCTTTTGCACTGGGTGCAGAAGGCATTGCAGCAGGTGCTTTGCCGCCACCTGGGGTATATTTGCTGAACTACTACCAAAACTACCATGCCAGTGAGTTTAAAGATGGCCCCGACAATTTCCATGTCGATGTAAATGCCTTTATTCCACGTCTGGTATGGATGACCCCTCAACAAATTGCAGGCGGGCAATTAGGGGTATATGCAGCACAGCCTTTGGTCAATTTACGTTTAAATGTGATGGGCGCTTCAGACTCCAACAGTGGTCTGGGCGATTTAATGATAGGCACTATGCTCGGTTGGCATAAAGGCAACCATCACAGTATTGCAGCTTTAGAAGGTGTTTTGGCTACTGGTGATTATGATAATTCCAATCCTCAACGTCCTGTAGTTGCGAATTTAGGCAAGAATTATCACACCATTCGCCCAATTTTTGCTTACTCGTATTTACAGCCGCAAGGTTGGGAGTTTTCGACCAAACTGTCTTATAGCTTTAATACTGAAAATGACGACACCAACTATCAATCGGGTGATTATTTTGCTGGGGATTATGCAATCGGTTATCAGTTAAATGATAAAGTGAAATTGGCACTAGAGGGCTATGTGTTTAAACAAACCACAGATGATGAAGTGAACGGTGCCAGTATTGGCAATAAAGGACAGGCGTTGGCATTTGGCCCCGCAATTCAATATAAGCAGGATAACTGGTCATTAGAGGCGAAGTTCCTGAAAGAAACCGAAGTGGAGCATCGTCCTGAAGGACATTCCACCACCTTGAAAATGGTGTGGGCGTTTTAAGGTCTAACTTTATCTCGCATTTGCTCTTGCAGCCTTGCAGTACAAAGCCAAGTTCTAGGACTTGGCTTTGCTTTTTTGTATTTTTTCTAAGAAGCTTGTTCTATGTATTGAGTATTGAATCAGTGCTGCGCTTTAGGTATGTGCTTTACCAAAACATGATCTAAACGCTAGAGCAAAGATCATAGAGTAAACTGTTCACACAGGGTTAGAATCAAACATAGCATGTGCGTCTTGCAAGCAGGAGAGTCATTTTGAGTCAAACAATTGATGTTGATGTGATTATTATTGGTGGTGGACAAGCTGCATTAGCCACAGCTTACTTCTTAAAACGTCAAAAAATCAATTTTCTGATTTTGGATAATCAAGCGCAATCGGGTGGTGCGTGGCAACATGCGTGGGATTCTTTGCAGTTATTTTCTCCAAATACATGGAGTTCTTTGTCGGGTTGGTTAATGCCTAAAACTGAACAGGAATATCCAAAGCGATTAGAAGTGATTGACTATTTAAGGGCTTATGAAGCGCGCTATCAATTCCCAGTGCTGCGTCCTGTGCAGGTCGAACAAGTCGTAACTGAAGGCAATGATTTAATTGTTTGTTCGGCACAGCAACGCTGGCGTGCCAAAGCGGTTGTGAGTGCAACAGGCACATGGAGTCAGCCTTGTATTCCAGCCTATGTAGGGCGTGAACGATTTTTAGGTACACAAATTCATTCGGCCCATTACCGCAATGCTGAAGCTTTTCAGGGCAAAAAAGTGATGATTGTCGGTGGTGGTAACTCAGGTGCACAAATTTTGGCAGAAGTGTCTAAAGTGGCTGAAACCTTTTGGGTTACACAGCAACCCCCAAGTTTTTTAGCCGATGATGTAGATGGACGGGTTTTATTTTTACGTGCCACGGAGCGTTTAAAAGCCCAGCAGGAAGGTCGCAGCATTGAACAACCGATTGGCGGTTTGGGTGATATTGTGATGATTCCAAGTGTCAAAGATGCACGGCAACGCAATGTATTGCATGGTCTACCGCCATTTGACTATTTAACTGAACATACTGCAGTTTGGGCAGAAGGAAGTGAACAGGAAATTGATGCCATTATTTGGTGTACAGGTTTTAAGGCAGCAGTGTCACATTTGCAAAGTTTGGGTGTGGTCAATGCACACGGTACAGTCGATGTGTCAGAAAATCGAGCGCTACAACAGCAAAATTTGTGGTTGGTCGGTTATGGTGATTGGACTGGTGCAGCATCGGCAACTTTAATTGGCGTTTCCCGAACAGCACGAGATGTGGCAGCGCAAATCGCAGCGTATTTACAGACAACAGTGTAAGGTCATCATTGTGACTAAAAGTTATGATTAAAAACTGAAAACAGCAACTATAGCCATAAAAAAAGCCCTCTGTAGTAGAGGGCAAGAGGGTAACTTAAAAGTATTTACAGGCGCTACTCAAAATAAGCAGTTACTGTTTTGGTAAATCAAACCAAATAAATTGGCTGTCTTGCTTTGCTTCAATCACGGCATCATCAGCAAATAACAAGGCATCGCCTGCTTTCACGGTCTGCTCACCAATGCTGATTTCACCACGAATCACATGCACATAGTTGACCGCTTGTGTTGCAGCAACATCTAGCTGCTTTCCTGCTTGCAATACTGCAGCTTTTACTTCTGCTTGTTGGCGTATATGCATGGGTGCATTGTCATTCGGGCCTACAATCAGGTGCCATTGGTTTGGTTCAGCATTTGGGTCACGCTGAATTTGTTGGTAAGTCGGTTCTGCATTGCGTACATTGGGTTGAATCCAAATTTGCAACATGTGCACTTCTTCATCACCATTGTTAATTTCGCTATGCTGAACGCCTGTACCTGCACTCATCAACTGCCATTCACCAGCACTGATATGACGCTCATTGCCCATGCTGTCACGGTGGGAAATCGTACCATTTAACACACAGGTTAAAATTTCCATATTATCGTGTGGGTGTGTACCAAAACCATTGTGCGCTGCAATACGGTCATCGTTAATGACACGTAAAGCACTCACACCCATATATTTCGGGTTATACCAGCTACCAAAAGAGAAACTGTGTTTGGTGTCTAACCAACCCATTTTGACGTGACCACGTTCTTCGCTACGGTGTAAATAAGCATTCATGATCATGCTCCTATCATTTTTTTAACTTAAAGCCATCTTATGCTTTTTCATGTTGCCAACCTACAGCCGTTCTGCAACATGCCGTTCTAAAATTGCAACATTTAGGGTGGTGATCTGTAAAAATTTACTTTTTTCAAACATCAAAAAACCCACGTAAAACGTGGGTCATTCGCTGCCTAAGCAGGGGGATTATACGGTGTGCGATTATTCAAGGAATTTCACAGTCACACCAGAACGTACTTTACGACCTAAGTCATTGGCATCCCAGTTGGTTAAACGAATACAACCGTGTGATGCTGTTTTTGAAATGGTCGATGGGTTTGGTGTACCATGAATACCAAAGGATTTTTTACTCAAACCAATCCAGATATTACCTACAGGGCCATTCGGGCCAGGTGGTAAAGACAGTGGTTTTAAGTTTTTACCCTGAATAAAGTTACTAGGTGAATAGCTATACCATGGGTTTGGTGCAACACCTGTAATTTTATAGGTACCCGTTGGTGATGGTGTATCTGCACTACCAATGGTTGCAGGGAATGAACCCACCATTTGGTTTTGCTTATTGAACAAATACAATTGTTTTGCACCTTTGTGCGCCACAATCAGGTGAATGTCTTCTGGTAAGTCATTGCGGACATTGGTCACCAATAACTTTTCACCCGCTTTGTTAAATGTCGCATTTGGATTTAATTTCTTTAAGAAATTTTCATCCATGTGGAATTTTTCACTTAGCATTTCACTGACACGAGTGTAGTACAAGCCTTTCATTTTGGCTTGTTCTGCATAGTCATGTGGAATGGACTTGGCATATGGACCTTTTAGGTCAGCTTCAGTAATTGTGTATTCTACAAATGCAGGACGTGAACCTTGACGTGCCACCAAAGCATCCCAAGTTTCTTGGGTTAAAATACCTGTAGGTTTAATGCCGTTCATTTGCTGGAAAGATGCAATGGCTTTCAGGGTATTTTTACCGCTAGTACCATCAATTGCACCCGGAGAAGCATGGGCATTGTTCAACATGACATGCGCACGCGCATACACTGGAAATTGACCTTTGCCAATATTTTCATACCAAGTGGCATTATTAAGACCGTCTAAAGTCCACGAAGCTTTTGGTGCCGCAGTGGTTGTGGTTTCAACAGGCTGGCTTGGTGTGGTTGTAGTCGGTGCTGCGCCTACATCGGCAGTGGTATCTTCAGTTTTGTGTAGATCATCTAAGGTTTGAGATGCCTTATTTAAATCATTTTGTTCTTGTTGCGTAATAGCAGTATCGGTTGCATTGAGCGTGCTTTGTGCTGCAGAAGCTTCTGTTGCTAAAGGATCAATTGGATCTTCAACCGCAGTATTGCTGATCACTTGTGGATTTAACGGTTGTTCAGCAGTAGATGCAGCAAAAGTAGTTCCTGCAAAAATGCAACTTAAACTCATTGCGAGTATTGTGCGAACGAACATGTAATTCAACCTTGAGAATTATTCATTTACATAGATAAAAACTAGCCAAGTATTGCAGAAAAACTAAGGAGATGCAGTAGTTGTTTTGTGTAAATGTGCAAGAGTAATTAACTATAACTAAAAATATAGACAAATATTTGCATAAGTGCTCATTTTGTCTATGTCGATTCAGTAGTGGCAAGGTGGGTATTTATTAGAGATTTAAATGATTATCTTTTGTATTTTAGGTGAGTGTCTTGGTATATTAGCATCCATATCTATTGATTATCCAATCCCTTAACCTAGGCATGACTTTGTGA
>LSQX01153872.1_pt1 | contig 12600 bp, 10 predicted proteins | sample 654561 | NCBI WGS metagenome assembly LSQX01 (sample SAMN04489861, study PRJNA283612) | anaerobic digester metagenome | isolation source: 4 biogas reactors fed with cattle manure at either 37C or 55C with and... | place: Denmark: Kongens Lyngby | collected 2014 | reverse complement strand
ACAATACACTCAAAATGAATATGAAAAACATCTAACTGATACTCCTTTTCATCAATTTCTAATGAAACGTAATATCAAACAAATTGAGTTACTACTTAGAAAATTAAAACTGTATGAACAAGATAATCCTTATCAAACATTAGGTCATGAGGAAACATTTAAACATTATACCCAACTGATTAGTGATGATAGAATTGTCATTAATGGGATTGTAGATCGAGTTGATGGTAATGAGAGCGAAATGTTAATTCTTGACTATAAATCATCAGATCAGTCACTGAGTCAAAAAGAAGTACTCAATGGTCGTAAACTTCAACTGATCACTTATGGCATGATTTTAAGTGAAATACACCAGAAGAATCTTATGGGTGTCTACTACATCAATATGAATACCAATTTTATTAATACCAGTCTTTTTCAATATTCACTGACTAAAGGTATCTTATCTGCTAAGAGTGTTGATGAAACTTTTAGTAGTGAGAGTCGACTTAAGGGCATGAGTTTTAATGTAGATAATGATCATCCCTTAGTGAATCAATTAAGAGTTAAGTATTATAAAAATGGCAACACCGCAGGTCTCTTTGATCTAAAGAAGACTAGGGAACATTTCAATTTAATCTATGAACATCTCTATGACGCATTGAGACAAGGTGATATTACACGCTATCATGAAGTGAGTCTCTCTAAATACTTTGAGATGAGTGATCTTCAGCGTTATAAACAACATCGTTTTACCAAGAAAGTCTTCATGGACTATGAGGACATCGATTTTGACTTTAACTTAAATAAAGGAGCAAATCATGAAACATAATGCTCAACAATTAGAAATTATTAATGCGTTAGGAAAGAATATCATGGTCGCCGCATCTGCCGGTGCTGGTAAGACGACCGTTCTTATTAGTCGTTTAATGAAGCGTATCCAACAAGATCAGGTCTCTGTGAATCAAATCTGTGCCATGACCTTTACGGAAAAAGCCGCGACTGAAATGAAGAAACGACTAGCTGCTTCATTAAATAAAGCTTATGAAGAAAGTCCTACATCTTTTCTATATTCTCAACTCCAACAATTAGAGACTGCTCAAATCTCGACCATTCATNNGCAGCCAACGAAATGAAAAAAAGACTTGCGGAAGCATTAAATAAAGCTTACCAAGAAGAACGTAGCGATTTTTTATATCAGCAACTTCAACAACTTGAAACGGCCCAAATTTCAACGATTCACTCCTTTTGTTTACAGATTATTAAAGAGTTTGGCTATTTAATTGGTTTTGATCCTGCGCGCACTAGTAATATTTTATCCAATAATTCATTGGAACACCTTAAACATCTAGCTATCCAAGAAGTTTTTGAATCCTATTATAAAAAAGATGACCCCATCTTTCTTGAGGTCTCTTCTTGGTTTTCAAGTCGTCCCTTAGATGTCTCATCTTTTCAAAAAGCAATCATGGATATTTATAATACCTCACAGATTCATCTGGATAGTCAGATATTTCTTGATGATTTATTGACTCCCTATCATGCGACTAGCTTTGAAGAACTCCCTATCATCTATCAAGAGACCTATCGCCATTTTATGAGTATTGTTGTCAAAAGTTTGATTTCTTTAATTGATACTTTAGAAAATGTATATCTTAGTGAGGTTGAGAAACAAGATGATAAAACTTATCAACAAATTGTGGAGATGGATCAACAACTTCATAATCTATTAGATGTTGTTACAACAAGATCACTAAGTGAGATATCACAACAAGCTCAACTTACTTTTAAGTGTACGATTAAAACCATTAGAGGTGAAGACACCTTTAATCAAGCTCGTAAGAACTTATTTGACTCACTTAAAATATTTCTTGACACCTTCTTCTATCAAGATGACTTAGAAATTGTTTCAAAAGAACAAAGAGCTCACATTCAATTGATGATTGATCTCACAAAAGCTTATGGTCAACACTTTGAAACCTTGAAACAAAAACATACAGCGCTAGACTTTAATGATATTGAACATTTAGCGTATCAAATTCTTTGTTACAAGGAGGCCAGTGATACCCTAAAGAATCGTTATGAAGAAATCTTAGTCGATGAGTTTCAAGACTCCAACTTCTTTCAAGAGGCCATTGTTAACCTAATATCTAAGGGAAACAATGTCTTTAGAGTGGGAGATGTTAAACAATCTATTTATGGCTTTAGACATGCTAAACCGGACATTATGAGAGCTCATCTTAATAATCCTGACAATGAAGTATATTATCTATCGAATAACTTTCGTTCCAAAGAAAACATTGTCGAGTTCAACAACATGGTGTTTAAACAGGTGATGAACATCGAAGAATTTAAAGATTCTTATACCGCACAAGATGAAGTAACTGTCGGATTAGATTCTCAAAAAACTCAACAAGTACCCGTCGTTTTACATCTGCCAGAGAATAAACAAGAAGTCATGGAAGATGAAGAAGTTTTAACACTTCAAAACGCGAAACTAATTGCACTGACTATTGCGAAAAGTATACAACGACAACACAAATCAGGCAAATCATATAAAGACATGTGTGTCTTAGTTCGTTCTCATATTCGTAAGGTGGAATTAAAGGAAGCCTTTGAAACCTTTGATATCCCTTATTATTTTGATGATAGAGAAGGCTTTACCCATGCTTATAGTGTCCAAGATGTTCTCAATGGCATTCGTTTATGTCAAGATCCTTCCAGTGATTTCTATTTAAGTTATTTTCTACTAAGTAACTTTGGTCAATTGGATGAAAATAGTTTGGCCACACTAAGACTTCACTCATCTTCTTCACTCATGAGTAATCTTAATGAACTTTATCCTCATTTATATCAATCACTTCAAGAATTAATTAAACTTTTTAATAAGACCTCACTCTCAGAATTTCTAAATCATCTCTATTCTTTTAATAATTATTATCATGACCATTTACCCTTAGAACAAAAGAGTAACCTTGATTTACTTTATCAAAAAGTGGTGGACTATGAACAAACAGTTCATACAGGTTGGACTGGCTTTATGGAACAGATTGCTTTTGTTGAAGATAACGATAAAAGTTCTAACGCTGTCGCGATTGATGAGAATGAAGATGTCGTCAAAGTCCTCACAATTCATCAATCCAAAGGCCTACAATTTCCTATTGTCTACTACTTCAGTAGTTCTAAGTTGAACATTCAAGATTCCAATGCGTCATTGATTATTGATGGGGATATGGGCATCGCCTTTTATCATCATGATGACATCAGTAAACGTAAACATCTTTTACGTGTCATCATTGAACAAAAGAACCAACTGAGTGAAATAGAGGAATCCTTACGCTTATTGTATGTAGCTCTTACTAGAGCCCAAGAACAACTTCATATTGTTGACATACTACCATCACAAGACTTATTAGAACCTGTCAGTTCTTATTCATTACTTAATAAAGAGGGACATACCTTATCTATCTTAAGAAGTTTAATTAATCCTAAACTTTACTCAATAGAATCTAATACCATTGATGTGTTATCTACATTAAAGAAAGAAACCACATTTTCACCTAGCTTTACTCTACCCTCACCCACTTATTTTCAACCTAAAGAAACTATTCCATACAAGGTTACACTTGATCTAAGTGGCACCCTTTCCTCAAGTGAAAAGGGTACCTATTTACACCAACTCTTAGAACATTGGCCACAACATCAATTCTCAGATGATTATCTTGAGGATAAAAACCTTAACCAACAAGCCATTAATCAATTGTTAGCCTTTAGAGATAATTCATTTACCCAACAACTTCATACTCAACAATTTGGCTATGAGATTGGCTATGCGACAAGGGAAGAGGTTGGGATCATGGACTTCATTTCTGTCAGTAATAAGGAAGTAGTCCTTGTTGACTTCAAGAGTGATCGTGTAGATAGTGAACAAACTTTAATCGATAGATATCAATCTCAAATAGATCGTTACTCTCAAGTCCTCACATTACAATATCCACAACATAATGTTCAAACTTATATTTATTCACTGGTCTTAGAGAAATATATTCATATTAAAAAAACACAGAATTAATTCAATTCTGTGTTGTTCTTATTTTATTAATTGTAATCTTAATACTAATTGTTCTAATTCATCTTGAGTAGTTGTTGAGTGAATCGTAGACGCTTCTTTAAGCACCATGGGTGACTCATACATACTTGCGGAGAGAGTCGCTGCTTTAATCATCTCTAAATCATTCATGGAATCACCAAAGGCGATATAGTCTTGAATGTTAAGCTTCTCAATGCCTACGGCTTTATTAAAGCCATCTAACATCACATCCGCATACGAGGAATGACCCTTGGCATATCTTAATTGTGGATATTCCTCTAAGATTGAATAGTCATGACCAAAAATCATGAAGGTATAAGTAACATCACCATTGTATTTCTCATAGGGTAATGGTTCCTCATTAAGTTTACTGAAGACTTCTAAGACCGCAGTATTATGAGGACTCACTAGTTTCCAGCTTTGACCCTGTAGTAATAGCGCAATCCCTAAATCATTGGCCTTCTCAATAATTTCCTTCATTAATGGCTTCTCTATTTCCGTAACTGAAATGGGTTGTTCAAATGGATCAAGGACTACTTGACCATTGTTTAAGACAAAACCATCCCAAGAGATCATATCTTTTATTTCTGGTTGTAAGGAACCTAAGGAACGTCCGGTTGATAAATAACAACGATAACCTTGTTCTTTTAGTGCTTTGATGACTCTAGTAGTAGATTCATCAATCTCATTGGTGCGTGGATTGACCAAGGTACCATCAACATCAAAAAAGAGATCTTTTATAACTGCCATTTTTTCTTAAACGTCCCCTCTAATACATCTTGTAATATTGTCATGACCCCTTCTTCATTGTTAGTAGGTGCCATAAAGTTTGAGACAGCTTTTATTCGATCGACAGCATTAGCCATCGCAAACGAATAATCGACTGCTTCTAACATTTCATAATCATTCATATAATCACCAAAGACAATCACTTCATCTTTTTGGATGTTATATTTATTCATATACTCTTGTAGAGCAACTCCCTTATTGATTGTTGAACTCATCACATCCCACCAGATATCACCTGAATGAACAATTGAAATGTGTTCTTTGTCATCAAACAGGTGTTCTAAGTGTAATTTGGTTGAAAAGTCTAAGAGTGCTACTTTACCAATCTTATCATCCACTTCATCATAGGACTTATGAATAATTTGTTTAGCATAATAAATACTTACTTCATCAATAATCTTTGGTTCTTGATAGTCTAGACGATGAGCTCCTTGAGTTCCAGACATCATTAAAGGCACCTCATAGGGAATGAGGCGCTCCATAACTAGTTTAGTTTCTTCATCGCTCATGGTATTAGCGAACACTAAGCTATCCCCTTCATAAACAAAGGTGCCATTGTCACTAATAAAGACCATGTCATTTACATGTTGTTCAAAATGTCTTCTCAATGATTGAAACTGTCGACCACTTCCTGCACAAAACTTAATATTTCTTTTCTTAAGTTCATCTAACATTAAATCAAATTGTTGTGGGAGCTGTTTATCATCATTAAGTAAAGTACCATCCATATCCGAGACAATTAATTTAATCATTAAACAACTGCCAAATGTTACTTACAGGATTACGCTTCACGATCGCTTCAACAGTCTTAGCTAGCATATAAGCAATAGAGATTTGTTTAATCTTTGGCTCCTTCTTCATTTCTGGTGTCAATTCAATTGAGTTAGTCACTACAAGTTCACGAATAGGAGATTTATGGATTCTCTCTAAAGCTGGACCCGATAAAATACCATGCGTACAAGCACAGTACACATCTTTAGCGCCACGCTCATACAACATTTCGATCCCACCAACTAATGATCCACCAGTGTCCACGATATCATCAATAATAATCGCAATCTTACCTTGTACATCCCCGATTAAACTAACAGCTTCCGCCACGTTAGGTTGGGTACGACGCTTATCAATAATCGCAATCGTAGAGTTAGGAATGACATCACTTAGTTTACGAGCTCTGGTCGCTCCACCATGGTCAGGTGAGACGATAACCACTTGGTCTTCAAAATGTTTTTGACGATAATATTGTCCAATAATGGAGACCGCAGATAAATCATCGATCGGAATATCGAAGAATCCTTGGATCTGAGGAGCATGTAAATCAATGGTGACAACACGATCTGCCCCTGCAACTTGTAGTAAGTCAGCCATTAGCTTTGCTGTAATGGGTTGACGGGCACGTGCCTTACGGTCTTGTCTAGCATAGCCATAATAAGGCATGACAACAGTGACTTCTCCAGCAGATGCTCGCTTCATTGCATCTAATGCAATTAAGACTTCCATATAGTTTTCAGAGACTGGACGTGAGGTCGATTGAATAATAAAGACATTCTTACCTCGAACGGATACTTCTGGTTCGACCATAATTTCGCCATCAGAAAACTGAATGATTGAAACCGGTGAACGTTCAATTTGAAGATGTGCACAAATCTCCTCTGTCAGTTCTTGGCTACTACTTAGCGAAAAAATAATGGTATCCTTCATGTTTATAGTTTCCCCTTTTCTATCTTTGGTTTATTTTTATATTTGATTCCATAACCTTCTTTATCAACACGATTGGCGCGCTCAATGACTAAATCTCCATCATTGACATCTTTATTGATGGTAGATCCTGCGGCGACTACCGTATTCTTTCCGACCGTAATTGGCGCAATTAAATTCACATTAGAACCAATGAATGCTCCATCGCCAATGATTGTCTTATGTTTATTGACCCCATCATAGTTGACGGTGACCACTCCACATCCTATATTAACATGTTGGCCAATGATACTATCGCCTAAATAAGAAAGATGGGCACAACGTGAATCATAACCCATATGGGTATTCTTTAATTCGACAAAGTTTCCGATTCGATTCTTATCTTCGACAACACTGTGAGCTCTTATGTGAGCATTTGGTCCAATGTTGACTTCATTTTTAATCGTTGAATCAATGATTTTAGAGGATTCAATTCTACAGCCATTTCCAATTGTACTATCTTGAATGACACTACCACTATAGATAATAGTACCTTCACCGATGACACTCTTGCCACGAATCATGACTCCAGGATAAATGATAACATCTTGAGCAATCATAGCATCAGCTGAAATATAAGTGTTATTTGGATCAATGAGGGTAACTCCTTCACTCATCCAGTGACAGTTAATATGATTTTGGAGCCAATGGGATGCTTTAGCGAGTTGAATTCGATCATTGATACCCATGACTTCATCTATATCACTAACTCGTATTGTTTTAATTGAATGATTGTTTTGGGCGAACATTTCAACTAAATCAGTAATGTAGTATTCACCTTGATTGTTGTCATTAGTGAGATCTTCTAAATACTTAAAGAGCAGCTCATTGTCGAAACAATAAATACCAGTATTAATTTCTTGAATGTGTTTCTCACTTTCACTGGCATCACGATATTCAACAATCTTTTGGACTTCTCCCTGTTTGCCACGTACGATTCGTCCATACATATCTGGATCTTCTAAGTCAGCTGTTAAGATGACCATATCATAATCATTGGCTGTCTCATATAACAATTCCATTGTTTCTTTTTGTATTAAAGGAACATCTCCATATAAAAGGATTGTCTTACCAGCTTTTCCTTTAAGTTGGTCGACCATCTTGACCGCATGGCCTGTTCCTAATTGTTCTTCTTGAAGTGCGTAATTGACACGCTCTTTAAGATAGTCCTTAATGTGTTCTTGTTGATAACCAACGACCACATAAGACTCGTCTACATCAATTTGTTCTAATTGATCTATTAAATGTCCGATCATTGGCTTACCGGCCACATGATGCATCACTTTGTTAAGATTTGACTTCATACGGGTTCCTTTACCCGCAGCTAGCACAATCGCATATTTCATAGTTATTCCTCCACAGATATATTGTATCGAAATGTGACTCTCTTTGAAAGTTGTTTCACACAATCTTTGTCTTCTTGACTAAATCATACTTCTCAAAAAAGGTCACCACGGCTTTTCTTACTAAGTTTTCATCTTGAGTTATCCCAAAGATAGTGGAACCTGCCCCTGTCATACTGACTCCATCAAAACCAAAGTCAGATAAATCCTTAATAATATCTCTTATTTCAGGATGAACAAGTGTTGCGGCATCTAGTAAATCATTCTTTAGATTGGAGACTACCATTTCATAATCATTATGCAACAATCCATAGACTAACTTATCTAATGAGTTATCACTTGTTTCTTTCATCTTAAACTCTTTAAATAAAGCTGGGGTACTGATGCCTTGTCTTGGTTTAACAATAAAGAGATGAAAGGGACAATTGACTTGGATAGGTTCAATGATTTCACCGATACCCGAGACTATAGCGGGTTTATTGACCACAAAGTAAGGGACATCGGCTCCTATTTGTAGTCCTAATTCTATCTTCTTCTCTACTGACAGTCCTAAGTTTAGGGTCTCATCTAAATAATTGAGAAGTGTTCCACTGTCACTGCTGCCTCCGCCCATACCCGCTTGGGTAGGAATATTTTTAATGACTTTAATATGATAATTAGGATCGATACCACATTCTTTCTCTAATAACATTAAGGTTTGATAAATTGTATTCTTTTCATTGTTTGGTAGATACCATTTATTGGTTGATATTTGAATATCATCTTTTTTATCAATATAGAGCACATCAAAAAGGTCGATGGGGACGGTGACCATTTTAAGGTCATGATAGCCATCGGATCGCTTATTAGTGACTGCTAGTCCTAAATTTAATTTAGCGAAGGCTTTAATTCTCATAGATGCTTTGGTACAACTCAATAAATTCATGAAGTTGTAAACTTTCTGGTCGACGTGATAAATCAAAAACACTCTTATCTTTTAAGTTACTTAATTCATTAACATCTAAAAAGGTTTTTAAATTGTTGTGTAATGTTTTTCTTCTTTGACCAAAACATTGCCTTAAGAAGGCAAAGAAAGCACTTTGATCTTTGACTAAGTTTTGATGTTTAGGATATAAAGAGATAACCATTGAATCCACTTTGGGGACTGGATAGAAACAATTTTTAGGAACTACCGATAATATTTCAGTCTTAAACAAATATTGAATCATAATCGATAGCGCATTATATTCTTTGGTACTCACTTTCGCATTTAAGCGTAAGGCGACCTCTTTTTGAACCATTAGAGTAATTTGAGAGTAGTTTAAATTAGACTCAATGAGCTTAAATAAAATGGGAGTCGTAATATTATAGGGCACATTGGCACAAACAACTAAGGGTTCTTTATCTTTAATTAGATCTAAGTCTGCTTCTAAGAAATCTTGATGGATTACTTCAACATCATAATCTTTTATCGTCTCTTTTAAGATTTCGACTAAGTCATTATCTATCTCATAGGCAATAACTTCTTTAGAGCGTAGGGCTAGTTGTTCACTGAGTGCTCCAAGTCCTGGTCCTACTTCGATCACTGTGGTGTCTTTTGAGGTGCCACAGTTTTCAGCAATTTTGATGACAACTGAAGGATCGATAATAAAGTTTTGGCCAAATCTCTTTTTAGCGAACAAATTATATTCTTTTAATAATGATTTGGTGATACTGGCTTGGGATATAAATTTCATTTAATTTCCTCTTTCAATAAAACTTTGAGTTCTTCTTCACTGATGTTCATCATGTTAAGGGTTTTGTATAATCGTTTGGCGTTCATCATGGGTAAACCTAGTTTTTTTAATAATTCTTTTCGCTTAGTCGCAGAATCACTGTGACCTTGTAGATTACAGTTTATAAAAAAAGACCGACTGATACTCTCTTGTGATTCCATAAAGGTAATGACATTGGATAGTGCTATCTTTATACTTTCACAACTGGCATGTTCAATGCCGACTTTTTTAGCTGTTTTGGAATCCTTTTTATCGATGAAGGCATGTTTAGTGGGACCGACCACTTCGGAAATTTGAGTGCGTATCCAGCGCCCTGGATAGTCATCGTCTGTCATGATGATGAGTCCTCTTTCTTTTTGTAGTACCTTTAAGTGATTTAAAAAAGTTTTTGATAGATGGGTCCCATGAGTTTGGATGACATCGACATCAAGGCAACTTTGTATTTTATTAATATCGTTTTGGCCTTCGACCACAATGACTTCACGTATTTTTTCCATAATCCTATTATACTATAAAAATAGCCAGAAGAATCACCGGTTCTTCTGACCACATTGACTTTCAAAACTTAAAATTGACAACCATTTCCCGTCCAGGTTCCAAAACCTGTGATGGTGACAATAGGTGTATTGTTTCCCACTGGAGCAACTTTGTTGAGGGCATACTCTGATCCTACGAAAAGATCGAGGTGATTACTTCCTACGCCACGGTCTCCGATGAAACCATAGATAGTTTGCCCTTGTTGGATTCCCATGCCTGAATAGTTATGATTACTGACACTAATAAGTGTACACATTGGTAAGTCAGAACTTGAGGCAAAGAGATAGCGACCTTGATAGGTTATGCCACTTTTCCAGCTTCCATCAAATTGACGAACACCGGTAGTGGTGACACGAATACCTGATGCGGCAGCGGAGGTTCCATCGCTTTTAATGGTACAGCCTCCACAGTCTGCTCCATATCGAGTGAAGCGTGGTGAGAAGGTCGCGCCGATTGTAACGTCGCTTCCTTGTTGAATTGTTCTTTGAGTTGGTTCTACAACGACTTGTTGGTCTTGTAGTTCAATCTTTGAGATAACCTCATCGTTGCCATCTTTGACAACTTGATAAGTTCTTTGGATGTAACCATCTTGAGCTTGTGTAACTTCTTTACTTAGATACCATAGCCCATGTCCTTTGGTGACCAGAGTATCCTCTGGTGCCTCTAGTACTTCTATTTCTTCTAGTGTTTCATTTGTAAATTGATTCTGATTCAATAAAGTATCAGCTTGTGTCATATCAGGAAAGACTAATAAGTCTTTTTCTTGTGCAGTTGCTGCTTCTGAGTGGAAAACAAGTAACATTAGAATCAATGGTAAGATTCCTTTGACTATCTGTTTCATAAATGCTCCTTTCGCAAAGCTTGAACATAATAGCAAACGCATAAAAAAAGCGCAACGTTTTGCGCTTAAATGACTTAATTAAAGGAATAAAACCACTCATTTCCATTACTTTTAATTGATTACTCATATGATAATAAACATCAAATTGAGCCTAATTCACAAAAATAATACATGACATATGTCACCATTTATTTGGACAACATTGTCACCAGAGGTTTGTTTTTTCTTAACATCGGTAACAATATTACACCTGCCACAAAGGTTACCACAAACTCACCAATGAAGACCGAACCGATATTCATGATTAAGGGAGTAGGCACTTGATAGAAATAGGTTAATTGAAGACCGACTATAATTCCATTTACAATCGATGGCATCAACAATGCTAAGAGTTCCTCTTTAATAAGAATCATTAGATATAAAGCAATACCTGTAGCAAGTGTTCCTAAGATCCAATCTAATGCGATGGGTGAAAACATAAGGTTACCGACCAATGTTCCCAAAATGATACCCACCGAATGTCTTTTATTGAAGAAGACTAACAATAATAATACTTCCGCGACTCTAAATTGAATGACACCAAAGGAGAGCCCACTGAAAGCTGCGAGTAGTGCGACATAGAGTGCAGCGATAAAGGCTTGTGTAACTAAATAGCGAGTGTTCAAAATAATCCCTCCACTTTTCCATTTGAATCAATATCCATATTTAGGGCTGCTGGTTTCTTAGGTAGTCCTGGCATCGTCATTACATTGCCGGTTAATACCACAATAAAGCCTGCTCCTAAGGAAGCTCGTAATTCTCTTATGGTTATGACAAAATCTTTGGGTGCCCCTTTAATTTTATCATTATCACTAAGTGAGACAGGGGTCTTGGCCATACAGACTAAGTGTTTGTCCCAACCGTATTGTTTAAACTTTTCTAATTGTTCTAAGGCTTGTGGACTCCATTCTACAGAACTTGCTCCATAGGCCTTTTGAGCAATCTTTTCCACTTTAGTCATTAATGAATCACTCTCTTCATAAAGATAATTAAAGTCTGAGGCTTCATTTAATTGTGACATAACCTCATGGGCTAACTCTTGTCCACCAAGTGATCCTTTTTCAAAAACTTCCGATAAAGCATAGCGATGACCTGACTTTTCTAAATAGTTACTTAGTGCACTGACCTCATCTTCTGTATCACTTAAGAAGCGATTGATACAGACAACATAGGGTAGACCAAACTCTTTAACAGTATCAATATGTTTTTCTAAATTGGCACACCCTTCGATGAGTGCCTCTACATTTTCCTGGTTCAAGTCTTCAAATTTAACTTGTCCATGAAGTTTAAGAGCTCGTATGGTGGCGACGATGACAACACAATCAGGTTGTAAGTCACCTACTCGACACTTAATGTCACAGAATTTCTCAGCCCCAAGATCTGCCCCAAAGCCTGCTTCAGTAACGACCACTTCCCCTAAGCTTAAGGCATGTTGTGTGGCAATTAGTGAATTACATCCGTGAGCTATATTGGCAAAGGGTCCACCATGGACAA